>JACCDX011056894.1_pt1 | contig 11214 bp, 11 predicted proteins | sample 7449681 | NCBI WGS metagenome assembly JACCDX01 (sample SAMN15323450, study PRJNA562643) | freshwater metagenome | isolation source: river surface water | place: USA:Blue River Watershed | collected 2017-08-18 | reverse complement strand
TTGTACAAAACCTCTTCAAGCACCGCTTGGTTAGCTGGATCTTTAGCAAGAATCCATGGCTCTTTGATCGTTACATAACCATTAACCTGCTTACAGAAATCCATGATCGCCATGATTCCGCCTTGGAAATCTAGTGCGCACATTGCAGCATCAGCCTTGGCAACAGTTTCCTTGAGAGCGGCTTCTAATCCAGCATCATGGCTAACCGCTGGAAGCGAGCCCGCACAGTACTTTTCAACCATTGCCGCACTGCGTGACGCAAGGTTTCCAAAGTCATTTGCTAGCTCTGATGTGTATCGAGCGCTCATGTCTTCCCACGAGAAAGAGCCATCTGTGCCAAATGGAATCGCGCGAAGGAAGTAATAGCGGAATGCATCGATTCCAAAGTGATCGGTGATGTCCTTAGGAGCAATACCGGTCAACTTGCTCTTACTCATCTTTTCTCCGCCGACCAAGAGCCAGCCATGTGCAAATACCTTTTTCGGAACGTCAAGACCTGCTGCCATCAACATCGCTGGCCAAATTACGGCGTGGAATCGCAAAATATCTTTTCCGACCAAGTGAACATCTGCCGGCCAAGTTTGTGCAAACTTTTTTCCACCTTCAGAATCTGGCGCATCTGTTAAACCAACCGCTGTCGCGTAGTTAAGTAGTGCATCAAACCAAACATAAACAACTTGATCGGTATCCCAAGGAACTGGAATTCCCCAATCAAAGGTTGAGCGAGAGATTGAAAGATCTGAAACGCCACCTTCTAGGAATGAGACAACCTCATTGCGTGCGCTTTCAGGTTGGCAGGCATCAGGATTATTCTTGTAATGTGCAAGCAATGGCTCGACAAAAGCAGATAGTTTAAAGAACCAGTTGTTTTCATTAACAAGCTCGATCGGCTTGCTATGTATCGGGCAGCATTTTGCACCATCGATATCGATCAGATCGCCTGGAAGTTTGAACTCTTCACAACCAACGCAGTATGGGCCTTCGTACTTACCAGCGTAGATGTGGCCTGAGTCTTTGAGTGATTGCAAAAACTTTTGCACACGTTCAGTGTGACGCTTTTCAGTGGTGCGGATGAAATCATCATTGGCGATATTGAGATGCTCCCAATTTGGCTTCCAAGCTTCTTGAACTAACTTATCTACCCATGCCTGTGGGGCAACATTGTTGGCTTCTGCGGTACGCATAACTTTCTGACCATGTTCATCAGTTCCAGTTAAAAACCAGACTGATTCCCCTTTTTGACGATGCCAACGGGTGAGCACATCTCCGGCAACGGTTGTGTAGGCATGCCCGATATGAGGGGCATCGTTGACGTAATAGATCGGCGTCGTTAAGTAGAAAGACTTAGTCACTGGCTCATCTTATTCGCATCGACCACAGCGGCATAAACGAGGCGCTTAGCGATGCCAAATTCTTCAGCGACGGTAGCAATAGCAGCCTTTCGATCCATTCCAGCAGACTCAAACTCACGTACTCGAGCGACCATATCTGCTGCCGTCAAAGTTGCAGAGTCTGTTACAGCACCGGCGATTACTAGCGTGATTTCACCTAGAACTTCATTGGCCTGTGCCCAGGTTGAAAGTTCAGCCAAAGAACCGCGAATCGTTTCTTCGTATCGCTTAGTCATTTCACGGCAAATAGCTGCACGTCGATCTCCACCAAATACATTGACGCAATCATTTAATGAATCAACAAGTCTGTGTGGTGCTTCAAAGAAAACCATAGTTCGCTCTTCAAAGCGAAGCTTTTCAAATGTGGCAAGTCGAGCACCTGCGGTACGTGGAGGAAAGCCCTCAAATGAAAAACGATCAGTTGGTAAACCAGATAATGCAACCGCCATGGTTACAGCACTTGGTCCTGGAATAACTGAAACATCAACACCTTCTGCAATTGCCTCACGCATTAAGCGGAAACCTGGATCACTTATCGTTGGCATGCCTGCATCTGAAACAACTAAAACCGTTGCACCGCTCTTGAGTTCAGCTAAAAGTTCGCGAGTCCGGTCCTCTTCATTTCCTTCGAAGAAAGAAACAACTCGTGCGGTAAAGGTGACCTCAATATCTGCACACAAGCGATGAAAACGTCGAGAGTCTTCAGCTGCAATGATTGATGCGCTTTCAATCGCACTCTTTAGGCGAGTGCTTGCATCCCCGGGATTACCCAATGGAGTTGCGGCCAAAATCAGCGTCATGGAGTAATCCTCTCAGTAAACCTATTCTTCTCCGAAATTAGGGGTAAACGCGCATACTCTTCTCCTATGGCCGCAGCTATCGCTCCGCTTCTGATCGCATTAGCCTCATTTGCTCTACGTCTTGTAAATCTTGGCGCTACCAAGGGATACATCTTTGATGAGGTTTATTACGTCGATGGAGCCCGCGATTTACTCAAATACGGCGTCGAAGTAAGTGGCAGTAACCCTGAGTTTATTGTTCATCCACCAGTTGGAAAGTGGCTAATTGCCGCCGGTATTGCGATCTTTGGCGATAACGAGTTTGGCTGGCGCTTTGCAACAGCACTTGTTGGAACACTTCTCATACTTGTCTTTGCCCGTTTGATACATGTTCTTTTCTATTCCCCTGTATTAACTGGTCTCGGTGCAGCGCTTATGGCGCTAGATGGTTTGCTCTTAGTTCACTCACGTACCGCTTTGTTAGATTTGTTCTTAACATTCTTTGTACTTGTAGGTGTTTTGTTGTGGCATCGAGATCGGCATTGGTGGGCAGGGCTCGCATTTGGTTTGGCGCTAGGGTGCAAATGGAGTGCCATTTACTTCATCGCAGTAATCGCACTCATTGCCGTGTATCGAATTTTAGTAAACATGGATATTCGCGACTCCTTTAAGTTGCTAGCCAAGAAGTTTGCACAATACGGATTACTTCCAATTGCCGTCTATGTAATCACTTGGATGGGTTGGTTTTTATCTGATCGCGGCTGGGATCGACAATCTTCTTCTAATCCATTTATTGCATGGTTGAACTATCACGCAGAGATGCTTAACTTCCATACCGGCTTAACTGAATCACATCCATACCAAGCAAATCCTTGGAGTTGGCTTGTCATGGGCCGACCAACATCATTCTTCTATGATTCGCCCACCGATTGCGGTGCAAAAAATTGTGCACGAGAAGTTTTAGCACTTGGTACACCAATCTTGTGGTGGATGGGAACAATCGCCATTGCAGTAGTTGTTGGTTACTGGATAAAGTCACTGGTTAATCGCACGACTGATTCAGCAGCAACAATTGTGGTTGTAGGAATCTTGGCTGGATATTTGCCTTGGTTTGCAATGCAACAGCGCACAATGTTCTCTTTTTATGCGATAGTTATTCAGCCATTCATGATCGTGGCCATTGTTTACTGTGCGAAGTTATTGCTAGATAGTGATTTAAAGCCTGCGGTATCGCAGTCGATTGTGGGCGGTTTATTTGCCTTAGTCGTGCTGTGCTTCCTGTATTTCTTGCCGCTATATACAGGTCAAACCATCACATACGCCGATTGGAAAATGCGTATGTGGTTTGACTCGTGGATTTAACTACTCGTTAGCTGCGCGAGCTTGCTTTAAACGTTCTACCGCTTCATCTGCAAGTTGTTGATCAAAGATTTGATCTCTAGATGGTGATGCCGCCGCCAATGCTTCTCTTTCTAGGCGCTCTTGCTCTTCGCTCCACTGTCCAGGAGTAGTTAGATCAATTACCCGCTTTGGAACAACCGCCTTCGGTGCATTTACATAGGTAGGTACAGGAACTTCTGTTGGCTCCCATGCATTACGAACAGCTGCAGTACCTTGAGGCAAAATGACAACACCTTTAAGTTCACGTTCTGACAATGGAATCCAGTGTTCAGTACTTGGCTTTGGTTGCACAACTTCAGCAAGATTTGTATTTGATACACCTGAACTTTGGCGATTGAGTTGTTGCACTCGGCGCTTCTGGAGTTGTTCACCAATTACATGTCGACGAACACTTGCGATGTAAATCAACAAACCAGATGCTGGCACTAGTGCGTAAATAAATGGCATTGTGTTCATGGCTCCACCTACAACCGTTGTAACTAGTGAGAATGCAATGAGTAAAAATGTAATTCGGCGACGAAGAAGTGTTTGGCGATTTTTAGCTTCTTGATCTAAATCAATGTTGATCGCACCACCACTAACTGCGGCGTGCGGAGATTGGTTAGCGACAACTCGAAGTGCGCCCTTAAAACGTTCAACTGATTTTCCGGAGAACTCATTTCGATCATGGATCCAGCGGGGTGCAAAATAAGCGACCCACATTCCAATGATCGCAATATAGATAAGTCCCGAAGTCATGATGGGTAAATCTAAAGGAAGGGGTGATGCTTTTTGGGGATTTAAGCGCTACTTGATTGCAGAATTTTCCTTAACAAAAGTGATGTGATCCCGCCATTGGCCATCGATGTGTAGATACCGAGGGCGTTCTCCTTCAAAAATGTATCCAGCTTTCTCGGCGACCCTGCGCGATGAGGCGTTTTCAGGACGCAGATTTATTTCCAGCCGATGCAGCTTTAGCTCCTGAAATGCATACTGGGTAAGGATTTCCACCGCCTGAGTCGTGAATCCTCGGTTAGCAAAGTTTCGATCTATCCAATAGCCAATGTGGCCGGCGCGCATCGCGCCATACATAACCCCGCCTAATGTGATCTGCCCAATCAACTGCGATTGGTGCCAAATAGCAAATGAAAGTGAGCGGCCATTTCGGGCTTCGATATTCAAGATCTTTACCATCTCAAAAAATGAGGGTAGCTGCCGATAACTTTCCTCACCTGATTGCGGAATTGTGGCCTCCCATGGAGAGAGCCAATCACGGTTTTCCGCACGGACTCGATTCCATTGCGCTCTATCTCTAAATCTCAATGGATAAAGAGTGATGTCATGACCTTTGATCTCAACGGGCCAAGAGCTTTTCATGAAATTAGATGTAGCGACGCTCTAGAACTACTACGGTCACCTGATCGCCAGTTTTCAAAGATGTATCACTTTCAGAGACCGCAATAAATGCATTTGCATCTGAAAGTGTGGATTGCTCATCCTGATTTTCAAGAGGAACAACAGATTTTCCATCCTCAGCCAAAACCGCACGAATGTATGAGCGAACACCAGGTGCAGATGCAATTGGCTTCTCAAGTGCGGCTTTAACAGAGGGTCTATGAATAGTTGCTGCACCTAGCATTGTTCGGATCATTGGGCGCACAAAGAGTTCAAAGGAGATATAGGCAGCGATTGGATCGCCCGGAAGCGTGACAACTGGAGTCTTGTCTGGACCAATAGTTCCAAAGTTGTGGCGGCCACTTGCTTCTATAGCCATATCAACAGTGGTGATATCGCCTAGGCCTGCCAGGGTTCGAGTGATCAAATCAAATGAATCATCATGGCGTTCGCCGCTGATGATAATTAAATCTGCACGAACTAATTGATCCTCAATAACTTTCTGGAGCTGCTCTTCATTATCTGGAATTGAGTGCACACGATATGCAACCGCACCAACTTCACGTACCGCGGTTGTTAATAGCCATGAGTTTGTCTCGTACTCATCGCTGGCATTTTTTAGCGCTTGTCCTGGCTCAACTAGATCTGGACCTGCTGAGAGCACAACTACACGTGGATGAGGGCGAGTTGGAAGATGATCGCGCCCAATGGATGCAGCTAAACCAATTTGAGTTGAACGAATGCGAGTACCTTCGCGCAGCACCAAACGATCACCTGCGTAGATATCTGCAGCAAGGGTTGCACCATGAGCATCCAACAGAGGCATTTCAAAGGAATCAAGCGGCTTGCAGATGGCAAGTAATGAGGTGAGAAACTCATCTACCCGTGTGTGTTCTGACATAATCGAACCCTACTTGTTGAACAGTTTGATCTTTGGGATTTCACGGGAGATTTAAATGACAGATCAAAAAGAGATTTTGCGGGATCGTGCCCGCCGAGAACGATCACAGAAGTTCATTTCCTCAAACTTCAACGTTATCTTGCAAGCTCCCGAAATTAAGTCAGCGACAACGATCGCCTCATATATCTCCTATGAGTTTGAGCCCAGCACAGTTGAGATAAATGAGGCTTTCCTGAGAAGTGGGAAAACACTGGTTCTTCCACGAATCAATGGAGAACATTTGGAATGGGTCAGGTGGGATGGCGATCCTGCCAAGTTATTAACCAAGAAAAAGATTTCAGAGCCTGTGGGAGAAGCGATTACAGATTTATCCAGCATTGGAGCCGTGATTGTTCCCGCCTTAAAAATTGATCAATCAGGATTTAGGTTGGGTCAAGGCGGCGGGTACTACGACCGCGCACTCCCACATTTGAATGCCTGGAAAATCGGTTTGGTTTATGCAGGTGAACTATCGAGCGAAACCTTGCCACGTGAATCACATGATGTTCCACTAGATGCAGCAGCTACACCTTCGATTGTTGTGCGATTTAACCGTTAGTTTTAACTGTTAGGAAGATTGCGCGCCATCACGATTCGTTGAATCTGATTGGTACCTTCATAAATCTGAGTTAACTTGGTGTCACGCATCATTCGCTCAACTGGGTAGTCACTGACATAACCGTATCCACCCAAGACTTGAATCGCATCTTCAGTAACCTTCATAGCAATATCACTTGCTAAGCACTTGCTTGCAGCTGAAAAGAAGGTCAAATCCTTGGCGTTGTTTTCGCTCTTAACTGCGGCTGAGTAGGTCAGCAAACGAGCCGCCTCAATATTCATCGCCATATCGGCAAGCATGAATTGAATCGCCTGGAAGTCAAAGATTGGCTTACCGAATTGGTGGCGCTCGTGTGCATACTTTGTTGCAACATCAAATGCACCTTGTGCTAAACCAATTGCTTGTGCAGCGATGGTGATTCGTGTGTGATCCAAAGTTGCCATTGCAAGTGCAAAACCTTGGCCAACTTCGCTGATTCGACGATCATCGCTGAGTTGAACATTGTCGAAGTAAACCTCGCGCGTTGGTGAGCCGCGCATACCCATTTTCTTTTCCGGAGCACCAAAAGAGACTCCTGGATCTGACTTTTCAACAACAAATGCTGTCATTCCCTTTGTTCTAAGGGTTGGATCTCCTTGCGCGATAACAGAGTAAAACTCAGATTCGCCGGCGTTTGTAATCCATTTTTTGCTGCCATTGAGAACCCATCCATCACCAGAACGTTCAACCTTTGTTCTAAGTGATGCAGCATCAGAGCCAGCCTCTGATTCAGAGAGACAGTATGAAAAACCTTCACCCTTAGCTAATCGTGGAAGCCAACGCTTTTTCTGCTCTTCATTTCCACCCAAAAGCAATGGCACGGAGCCAAGTTTGTTAACAGCTGGAATAAGTGATGATGATCCACATACACGTGCAACCTCTTCAATAATCAAAACCGCTGCAAGAGCATCTGCGCCATCGCCACCAAACTCTGTTGGAACGTGTGCTGCATACAAACCATTTTTTACCAATGCATTCTTTGCCTCGATAGGAAAACGATGTTCTTCATCTACCGCTTGTGCAAATGGTGCAATCTCTTTTTCAGCTAGCGCGCGAACGCTGGTACGCAGCTCTTTATACTCAGCTGGAAGTTCAAATACGTTGTCCATTAGGGCTCTTTCCTATCGCGCTGTGCTAGCTCTTGTAAATACTGATTGTAGTTTGCTAAATCATCGGGCTCACCCATAGCCGCTTGGCGAGCGGTATTGCGATCGATTCTCTTTGCTTCCCGCGAATCATCTCGCATCCAGTTGATAAATGTCGCGACCAAAGCGATGAGGATAGGAATCTCGCCCATAGCCCACCCGATAGAGCCACCAAGTTTTTGATCCGCTAGAGGATCACCAAGCCATGGGGTTTGTAATGAAGCGTAGAAACCACCATCGATAAGTGTGGTCGTAGACATAAGTGCCACGGAAAAGAATGCGTGGATACTCATCGCTGCAAACAAAATGACAATCTGCACTAGGTGATGCACTCTGCGAGGGTTTGGGTCTACTCCAATAATGATGAAGAAGAACAAGAATCCTGCTGCCAAGAAGTGAAGGCTCATAAATAGGTGCCCTGTGTGGCTCTGCATCAATACTGCGAAGAGATCGGTGAAGTACAAAGCAAATAGTGAGCCATCAAAAATGATCAGGGCAACTATTGGATTTGTGTAAAGAACACCTATCTTCGAATGCAGCGCCGCAAGCAACGAACCTCGAACTCCTCGTTCCTCACTATTTCTACCTTGTGGCAAGGTGCGAAGAGCTAATGTCATTGGTGCACCAAGTACTAAACCAATAGGTGCAATCATTCCCAAAACCATGTGGGACATCATGTGATACGAAAAGGAGAACTGCGCATACAAACCTAAACCACCACTTGTTGCAAAGTTGGTTGCAGCTATTCCTAACGCAAATGCGACTGTTCGCCCTACCGGCCACTTGTCACCACGCTTTGTTAAAACAACTACACCCTTTATATAGAGGGCAACCATCAATGACAAGATTCCAATCATTAATGCATTTGGCTCATAGCTAAAGAGAATTCGTGACAAAGTTGGTGGCGGCGGAGTTGGGATACCAACAATTGAAATAGCAGCGTTGAACTCTTGAACTCCTGGTCGATCTGGAGATGCACTTGTCGATAGCCAGGTTCCCATGAGTACCGTTACAACCATTATTGCCGCTTCAACGGTAAGTAGCTTTGCAAAGCCGATCCAGTTGATTGAATCTTTTCTAGCAAGTGTTTTTCTGTGTAGGTAGCCAATGAACACTAAAACAATTGTTGCCACAATTTTTCCGGCCACAATGAAGGCGTAAGAGGAGTTCCAAGCATCCACAAAATTCAAGCGGGCCCAGGCGTTGACCGCCCCACTAATCACAACAGCTATTGCCGACCATAAAGCTAGTTGGCTAAATCGAGGAACCGCGATAGGTCGATCTTCTGCAGAAAGTGCACCTAAAGCAATTACGCCACCAACCCAAAAAGACAGCGCGATAACATGTATTACAAGTGAACCAATGACTAGTGAGTGCGAGCCACTAGATGCTGCATGACTTTCAAAGACAGGTGCCACTAATCCTGCAATCGAAAGCGCGAGCAAAATGACAAGCGATTCGATTTTCTTAGTGGCGAAGGAAAAGATGAAAACAACTGCTGCCATGAGGGCTTGGAAGGCCAAGTACTTTCCGAGGGAAATCTGAGTCACGAAAGAGCGAATTACAGTTAGGTCTAGCGCATCAGAAAGGGTTGTCCCCAAAATCTGAGCCAAGGTAAAGATGATTGTTCCAAAGGCACCGATAACCCAAACAACTGAACTGAGCTTAAGTAGACCGCGGAGTTTCTCACCCGAGGTTGTCAGAAATCCATCTTTGTTAATAACAAGGAAAGCCATGGAAAGTAATGAGCCAACCACAGCAAAACCGCCAATTAAGTTAAGAAACTTAAATGTAGTTGTCAAAAGATTCATCGGTTGTTAAATAATTTACGTGCATACAATGACAAACCGATTGTTACACCAACCGCTAAGACAAGAAGAAAGATCACAAAGATATTTGTGGCCCAACTGCTGCTTGCTGGTGCTTGTGACACTGTTGGTTCTGGAGTTGGGTTTTCTGGAGCGATAGTGCTCGGTGCCTGATACTTAAATCGGTAGCTTCCTTCAAGAGGTGCATCAGCTTCAGCAAACAAAATATAAGAAACGGTGTAGAAACCTGATTCGGTTAATGGTCTTAATCCAACGGTTGCACTGACATCGTCAACCATGATGGTTCCATCATCAACGCGGACTCCATTTGGATCGGTTACTGAAATCTCATTGGCTTCGGGAAGTAGCGGGAGTTGACCAGTAACTGTGACACTTGTTGGAGAGACAGAAAGTGTTGAACCGCTGATGGGTGATGTACTTACAAGTGCGTTAGAAAAAGCACTTGATACTCCCAACAAAGTTAATAGAAGTACTAAAGCGCTACGGGCTGCGAACTTCCTCACATCTGCCTTTCGAGAGGTGCCAGGAAAGCGCCTCAATTCGCGCCAATCTTCTCACCTCTTTAGACTAAGCACATAGCCCCAATGGCAGATTAGGCCAGTGGGATTTTGAGCCAGAAGTGGAGTTGTGATGCCTACATATCAATATGCATGCACCGCATGCGACCACGAGTTTGAAGCGGTTCAATCCTTCTCAGATGACTCCCTGACTGTTTGCCCTGAATGCAAAGGTGAGATCCGTAAGGTGTACACAGCTGTTGGTGTCGTCTTCAAAGGGTCGGGGTTTTATAAGACAGATTCAGTTAAATCAGAGTCAAGTAAAAGTACGGCTGCGCCAACACCAGCGCCTAAGGCCGATTAACCCTCGTGATGCGGCGGTCTATCTGACTTCAACTCTTCTTCGCGCTTAGCTTGTTCGGAAGCAGCATCCAGATCAATTTCATCTGACGTTACTTTCGGGAAGAGATCGCTCATGGACTTCATTCTACTACCGCAATAAAACTTTTAACTACTTAGAAAAGAGATGGAAATGTTTGAAAAGCTCGGCCACTTGATCTTTAAGCGCAGAAAGAGCGCAGTGATTCTATTTGTTGTTGGAATTCTGGTCGCTGGTGGCTTTGGCTCCTTGGCATTTAGTCGTCTCGATTCGGGTGGATACAGCGATCCAAAAAGCGACTCTTACAAGGTTTACAAATACTTAACAGAAGAGTTAAAGCTTTCAGACCCTGCGGTTGTCATCATTGTTGATTCAGGTGCGACCGATGTTACTGATCCTGTTGTTGCACAAAAGGGTATTGCACTAGAAAAGAAGATTGCACAAGAAGAAGGAGTTACGAAGACTCTTTCTTACTGGACCAGTGGTGGTGAGGCAACCTTGAAATCAGCTGATGGCAAAGCTGCCTACATCCTTGTGTACGGTGATGGAGAAGCATTTACTCCAGAAAGCCAAAAACTCGGAAAAGTAATGCAGGAAAAATATGATGGGCAGTATGAAGGTTTAACTCTCTATGCCGGCGGTGTTGGAGTTGTTGGTCACGCAATCACCAAAAAGATTTCCAATGATCTGAAGATTGCTGAGCTCATTTCGATTCCGTTGACCTTCATTTTGCTAGTCCTCGTATTTGGAGCTTTAGCTGCTTCGGCGATGCCATTAATCGTTGGCGTAGCCGCAATTTTGGGTGCCTTCTTTATTCTCTATTTGTTTACATTGTTTACAACTGTAAGTATTTACGCGCTCAACCTAACCACAGGTATGGG
>JACCDX011033877.1_pt1 | contig 11217 bp, 10 predicted proteins | sample 7449681 | NCBI WGS metagenome assembly JACCDX01 (sample SAMN15323450, study PRJNA562643) | freshwater metagenome | isolation source: river surface water | place: USA:Blue River Watershed | collected 2017-08-18 | reverse complement strand
TCCTGGCGGCCGCCTGGGCCGCGGGACGCCGCCTGCGCCAGGCGCTGAAGGCCGGCGAGCGGGCGGCGCCAGGCGAGGGGGCGCGGCGATAATCGCCGGTTGCCCCTGCCATGCTCGACCTCATTCAAATCACCAACGACCCGGCCTTCGCCCGCCGCTGCGATGCGCTGCCCGGCATGCGCCTGTGGGTCGACCTCGAGCGAAACGGCAAGGCCGAACGCCAGGCCGGGCGCAACACCTTCATCAGCACCCACGTGATGGACGACATCGGCCGGGTGAAGTCGCAGCTTCGCCAGGCGCGCCTGATGGTGCGGGTGAACCCGCTGCACGCCGGCTCCGCCGCCGAGGTCGATGCGGCCATCGCCCAGGGCGCCGACCTGCTGATGCTTCCCATGTTCGAGGACGCGGCCACGCTGCGCGCCTTCTCCGCACTGGTGGCGGGCCGCCGCGGCATCGTGCCCTTGCTGGAGACCGCCGGCGCCCTCGACACCCTGCCGGACTGGATCGGCACCCCCGGCCTGTGGGAGGTGTACATGGGCCTGAATGACCTGCACCTGTCCCTGGGCCTGCGCTTCATGTTCGAGCCGCTGGCGCAGGGCCTGGTGGACCGGGTGGCCGAGGCCGCCCGCGCCCGTGGCCTGCGTTTCGGCTTCGGCGGCATCGCGCGGCTGGACGAGGGGCTGCTGCCGGGCCGGCGCGTGCTCGGCGAACACCTGCGACTGGGCTCCGGCGCGGTGATCCTCTCGCGCACCTTCCACCGTCCCGACAGCGATGCGGTGTTCGAGCAGGAGGTGGAGGCCCTGCGCCGGGTCGAGCGCGAGCTGGCCGGGCGCGACGCCGCGCGCGTGGCGCAGGACGCGCGCGAGACTGCCGATGCCATCCGTGCCATAGCGGCGGCGACTCCTACCCACTGAGACCGCCATGGCCAAGCGTCTGTTCGATCTCCTCCTGGCCGGTTCGGCGGTGCTGCTGCTGTCCCCGCTGCTGGCAGGCACCGCGCTGGCGGTGTGGCTCGGAAGCGGTCGTCCCATCCTGTTCCGGCAGGTACGGGTGGGGCAGGGCGGGCGTGAGTTCGGCATGTACAAGTTCCGCAGCATGGTGCGCGACGCGGCCGCCCGCGGCCCGCACCACACCGCCTCGGGCGACCCGCGCATCACCCCGGTGGGCCGTTTCATCCGGCGCACCAGCCTCGACGAGCTGCCGCAGCTGTTCAACGTGCTGGCCGGCGACATGAGCCTGGTGGGCCCGCGGCCCGACGTGCCGGCGCAGCGTGCCGACTACACGCCCGAGGACTGGGCGCTGCGTTGCAGCGTGCGTCCCGGCATCACCGGCCTGGCCCAGGCCACCCTGCGCTCGGCGGCCACGCCCGAGCAGCGCCTCGCGCTGGACCTGCGTTACGCCCGCGAGAGCGGCCTGTGGCTGGACCTGCGCATCCTCGCGTGGACGGTGCAGCGCCTGTCCGGCCGCGGCAGCAACTGAGGGAAGGACCCGGCGGCATGTGCGGCATCTTCGGCTACTGGCATCGCGGGCGGCAGGCCCTGCCCCAGGACCAGCTGCAGGCCATGGCCCGCAGCCTGGTGCACCGCGGCCCGGACGACGAGGGCGTGGGCCACCAGTCCGCGCGCGGCGTGGCGGTGGGCAACCGGCGCCTGTCCATCATCGACCTGGCCGGCGGCCACCAGCCCTTCGTCTCGGACGACGGACGGGTCACCGTGGTGCAGAACGGCGAGATCTTCAACCACGTGGAACTGGCCGCCGAACTGCGCGCCCAGGGCGTGAAGCTGGCCACGCACTCCGACACCGAGGTCATCCTGCGGCTGTACGAGCGCGAAGGCATTGCCTGCCTCCGGCGTCTCAACGGCATGTTTGCCATCGCCATCGACGATGCGCGCGAGGATGCCCTCTACCTCGCGCGCGACCGCATCGGGGTCAAGCCGCTGTACGTGCACGACGACGGCACGCAGGTGCTGTTCGCCTCCGAGATCAAGTCGCTGCTGCCGGTGCTGAAGGCCCGGGGCGCGATGCCGAAGGTCGACCTGGAGGCGGTGCACCACTACCTGGCCTTCAACTACATCCCCGCGCCCTGGACCATCTGGCAGGGCGTGCACCACCTGATGCCGGGCACCTGGGCCCGCTACACCCGCAGTGGCGTGCACACCGAGCGCTGGTGGAACCTGGCCGACCAGCGCGAACGCGAGATGCCCTTCGAGGCCTGGTCCGAGGAGTTCCTGGGCCTGCTGGACGACGCCACCCGCATCCGCCTGCGCGCCGACGTGCCCTGGGGCGCCTTCCTCTCCGGCGGGGTGGACTCCAGCACCATCGTGGCCCTGATGGCCCGCCACGTGCGTGAGCCGGTCAAGACCTTCTGCATCGGCTTTGCCGACCCGCGCTTCGACGAGTCGCCCTTCGCCGCCGATGCGGCCAAGCGCTTCGGCTGCGACCACACCATGGAGATCGCGCAGCTGAACATGCTGGACCAGTGGCCGCGCGTGCTGCACCACCTGGACCAGCCGCATGGCGACGCGTCCTTCATGCCCACGCTGCGCGTGAGCGAACTGGCGGCCCGCCATGTGAAGGTGGTGCTCACCGGCGATGGCGGCGACGAGCTGTTTGCCGGGTACGAGAAGTACGAGCAGTTCTTCGCGCGGTCCGGCGTCGCGGACCTGTCCGACGAGGCCTTCCGCCGCGCCTATTTCGATTCCATCGGCCTGTTCACCCCGGCGCAGCGCCAAGCGCTGTACCGACCCCAGGTGGCCGCGCGCCTGGCGGGTGTGGACAGCTATGACGCGGCGGCCCGCCCCTGGTTCGAGCAGGCGGCGCACTTCGACCGCATCAACCAGGCGCTGTACCTGGACATGCAGCTGCTGCTCTCGGGCAACAACCTGGTCAAGCCGGATCGCATGGGCATGGCGGTGTCGATCGAGGCGCGCACGCCCTTCCTCGACTGGCGGATGATGGAGTTCGCCTTCCGCAGCACCGGCCGCACCAAGCTCGCGCCCGATGGCGACAAGAAGCACTGGTACAAGCGCGCCGTCACGCCGCTCATTGGCCAGGACCTGGCCTACCGCAAGAAGCAGATGTTCACCGTGCCGGTGGGCGAGTGGTTCCGCCACGAGAGCCACGCGTGGCTGCGCCAGTCCCTGCAGGCCAGCCCGCTGGTGCAGGCGCTGTTCGATCCCGCGCAGGTGGCGGGCCTGCTCGATCGCCACCGCGATGGCGCGGCCAACCACACCCGCGAGCTGCGCGCGCTGGTGGCCATGGCGCTGTGGGAGCAGGACCTGGTGTCCCGGGGCTTCCCGGTGGAGGTCTCCGCGTGAGCGGTGCGGCGGGCCTGCCCACCTGGCTGTTCGTCGCCTATGGCGGCGGCCATGCCAAGGCGCTGATCCCGGTGGCCCTGCGCGCGCAGGCCCAGGGGGTCGCGCGGGTCGTCTTCCTCGCCCTCACCACCGCTGCCGCCGAGGTGCGCGCGGCAGGGTTGCCTGCGTACGGCTTTGCCGACCTTCTGGAGCCGGGTGACGAAGCCGCCCGCCGCCACGGCCCACGCCTGGCCGACGCCCTGTCGGTGCAGGCCGCGGCGCGCGAAGAATCCGAGGCCTACCTGGGCCTGTCCTATGCCGAACTCGAGGCCGACGTCGGCCCGCAGGCCGCCGCCGCGCGCTACGAAGCTCTCGGCCGGCAGGCCTTCCTGCCGGTGCGGGTGCTGGAGCGCGCCATTCGCCGCTGGCAGCCCGCGCGGGTGCTGGCGACCAACTCGCCACGCGCCGAGCGGGCCGCCCTGCTGGCGGCGCGGCGCCTGGGGGTGCCCTCGCTCTGCCTGCTGGACCTGTTCGGCCTGTGGGAGCGCGAATGGCTGGTGCGGCCGGACTATGCCGATGCGGTCTGCGTGATCAACGACGCGGTGCGGGACAGCCTGGTGGCTGGCGGCCGCCCGGCCGGCCATGTGCACGTGACCGGCAACCCCGCCTTCGATGGCCTGCACGATCCTTCATGGGCGGAACAGGGCGCAGCGCTGCGCCGCGACGCCGGCTGGGATGGCCTCCACGTGCTGCTGTATGCCTCCTCGCCCGAGCCCGAGGCGTCTCCCGGCATCGAAGGCCGGGGCGACCCGGCGTGGCCCCGGCGCATCGAATCACGGCTCGTCGAGGTGGTGCAGGCCGACCCGCGCCTGGCGCTGTGGGTGCGCCGCCATCCCAGCGAGGCAGCGGCCGACGACATCGCCACCCTGGGCCATCCGCGCATCCGGGTGTCGCAGGGTCCGCTGCATGCCTTCCTGCAGGCCTGCGACGAAGTGGTGGTGACCGTTTCCACCGTCGGTGTCGAGGCGCGCATCGCCGGCCGGCGGGTGAGCCAGGTGCGCGGCTCCATCCTCGACGGGCTGAGCCCCTACCTGTCCATGGGCATCGCCGACCTTGAACTGTCGCTCGATGACCTCGCGTGTCTGCAGCCGCAGCCCCGGCCGCTGTCCACGCCCGCCCCGACGGCCGGGTCCGGCACGGTTGCCCGTGCCGGCGCTGCGGCGGCGGACCGTGTGCTCCAGGTGGCCCAGGGCCTCGCGGAGGCCGGACGGTGACCTCCCGCATCGTGCTCCTGTCCACCGACGAGGCGCAGGCCCGCTTCGAGCGCCTGCCGGCCGCCTTGCGCCTGGTCTCGCTCAGTCCTGCCTTCGCCGCGGCCGACGCGCGACGCGACCCGCGCCTGCGCTGCGTCCATGCCGCCTGGGAGGAGGGCGGGGTGGAATGGCTGCACTCGGTCCATCTGGTGCCCCTGGGTGATGAGGCCGGTGCCTGGGGCGCCACCTCCCCGTATGGCTACGGCGGCCCGGTCACCCCGGCCTCCGACGCGGGCACGCTCGCCCGTGCCTGGGCCGACTGGCAGGCCTGGTGCCGCGCCGAGGGCGTGGGGGCCGAGTTCTGCCGCTTCCACCCGCAGTCCGAGGGCCACTGCGCCTTCCTGGGCACCGTGCGCGAGAACCGCCAGACCGTGTCGGTGGACCTCACCGTGCCCGACGTCGAAGCTGGCTTCAACAGCCTCACCCGCCGCAAGGTGGCCCGTGCCCGCAAGGCCGGCGTCACCGCCCGCTGGAGCGATCGGCCTGCCGACTGGGCGCAGTACGCTGCGTTCTACCGCGAGGCCATGCAGGCCATCGGCGCCACCGGCTTCTACTACTTCCCCGACGCCTACTTCGACGCCCTGCGCGCGGTGCCGGGCGTGCGCCTGCTGGTGCTCGAACGCGAGGGCCGCTGGCTCTCCGGCGGGGTGTACCTGCAGGACGGCCCGGTGATGGAATACCACCTGGGCGCCAGCAGCGCCGAGGGCAAGGAGCTGGGCACCGCCTGCCTGCTGCAGGCCGAAGCCGCCGCGCGGGGCCGCGCCGACGGCGCCCGGGCGCTGTACCTGGGCGGCGGCACCGACCCCTCGCCCGAGAACCCGCTGTTGTTCTACAAGCTCGGGTTTTCCCGCCGCACCCTGGCCTTCCGCATCGGCGAGGCCATCCACGACGACAATCGCTACTGGGCCGCCGCGGCCCGCCGCGGCTTCGGCCCGGCGAACCCGCCGCCGCGGCTGCTGCTTGACTGAGAGGTTTTTTCAATGAGCCGCGATCCCCTCTGGGAAACCATGTTCAGCACCCGTGCCTGGGGCCGCTATCCGTCCGAAGACCTGATCCGCTTCATCGCCCAGCGTTTCTACGGCCGCCAGCCCCGCTCGGACGTGCGCCTGCTGGAGGTCGGTTTCGGCACCGGCGCCAACCTCTGGTACTTCGCCCGTGAAGGCTTCAGCGTGCACGGCCTGGAAGGCAGCGAGGCCGGCACCGCGCAGGCCCGCCAGCGCCTGGACCTGGAAGTGCCCGGCTGGCGCGACGCGCCCCCCGCGCCCGGTGGCGACCGCCTGGTCGCCCGCGACATGTGCGAGCCCCTGCCCTGGGGCGACGCCCAGTTCGACGCGGTGGTGGACTGCGACGCCGTCACCTGCGTGGACCATGCCAGCGCCCGCCGCGTCTATGCCGAGATGCACCGCGTCACCCGCCCCGGCGGCTGGCTGTACGTGCGCACGCCCGCCGCCGGCACCTGGGGCGACGGCAGCGGCCCGGCCTGCGGCCACAACGCCTGGCGCTGCGAGGAAGGCCCCTTCGCCGGCACCGGCTGCGTGCGCTTCGCCACCGAGGCGGACCTGGCCGAACTCTTCGCCCCCTGGGAGGTGATGCACCTGGAGCAGGTCACGCGCACCCTGGAAAACCGCAGCCGCACCCACACCGAGTGGGTCGTCATCGCCCGCAAGGCCGGTGCGTGAGCCAGGGACGCGTCATCGCCACGGTGTGCGCGCGCGGCGGCAGCAAGGGGCTGCCGCGCAAGAACGTGCTGCCCTTCGCCGGGCTGCCGCTCATCGCGCACAGCATCCGGCAGGCCCTGGCCTGCCCGGGTATCGATGGCGTGTACGTGTCCACCGACGACGACGAGATCGCCCGCGTGGCGACCGAGCACGGCGCGCAGGTGCCGGTGCGCCGCCCCGCCCACCTCGCCACCGACACCGCCGGCAAGCTGCCGGCCATCGAGCACCTGGTGGCCCACCTGGAGGCCGCAGGCGAGCGCATCGACACCATCGTCGACCTGCAGCCCACCTCACCCCTTCGCACCACCGCCGACATCGAGGCGGGCTTGGTCCTGCGCGATCGCGCGGGGCTGGTGGTGAGCGTGACGCAGCCCTCGCACAACCCGTACTACACGCTGGTCGAGGCCGCGCCTGGCGGCGGCCTGCAGCTGTCCAAGCGCCTGCCCGGCGGCGACGCCGTCGCGCGCCAGGCGGTGCCCGAGGTGTGGGGCCTCAACGGCGCGCTGTACGTGTGGCGGCGCGACGCGCTGGCCCGCGCCGCACGCGAGGGCTTCTGGTCGGTGGACATGCTGCCGCTGCCCATGCCGCGCGAGCGCTCCATCGACATCGACGACCGGCTGGACTTCGACATGGCCGAATGGCTGTACCGCCGCCAGTCGGCCCCCATGAACGCCTGACTGCCTGAATGCCTGAATGCCTGAACCCCTGAACGCATGAACCGACCTGTTTTCATCATTGCCGAGGCCGGCGTCAACCACAACGGCGACGTCGCCCTGGCCCTGAAGCTGGCCGAAGCCGCCCAGGCTGCCGGCGCCGACGCGGTGAAGTTCCAGACCTTCCGCGCCGAGGACGTGGTCACGCCCGGCGCGGCCACCGCCGACTACCAGCGCGCCAACACCGGCGCCACCAGCCAGTTCGACATGATCAAGGCGCTGGAGCTGGACGAGGCCGGCCATGCCCAGGTGGCGGCGCACTGCGCACGCATCGGCATCGAGTTCTTCTCCACCCCGTTCTCCGAACCCGCGGTGGACCTGCTGGTGCGCCTGGGCGTCAAGCGCATCAAGATGCCCTCCGGCGAGATCACCAACAAGCCGCTGCTGCAGCATGCGGCGGCCACCGGCCTGCCGCTGCTCATGTCCTCGGGCATGGCCACGCTGGACGAAGTCAAGCGCGCGGTGCAATGGCTGCGGGAGGCGCGCCGCGCCGCCGGCCATGGCGAGTTTGGCCCGGGCGCGTTGAGCCTGTTCCACTGCACCTCCGCCTACCCGGCGCCGGCCGAGGCACTGAACCTGCGCGCCATGGTCACCATCGCCGAGGCCACCGGCCTGCCCACCGGCTACTCCGACCACAGCGAAGGCGTGGAAGCGGCCCTGGCCGCGGTGGCCCTGGGCGCCACCGTGATCGAGAAGCACCTCACCCTGGACAAGGCCCTGCCGGGTCCTGACCACCGCGCCTCGGCCGACCCGGCCGAGTTCGCCGCGATGGTGCGCGGCATCCGCCTTGTCGAGGCGATGCGCGGCGACGGCGTCAAGCAGCCCACGCCGGCCGAGGCCAACACCCGCGACGTAGCCCGCCGCAGCGTGGTGCTCACCGAAGCCCGCCCCAAGGGCCATGTGCTGCAGCCTGGCGAGCTGGCCCTGCGCCGCCCTGGCACCGGCATCCAGCCCGAGCACCTCGCCGAGCTTCCCGGCCGTCGCCTGGCGGCCGACCTGCCGGCGCACACCACCCTCACCTGGGACATGCTGGCCTGAAGGCGCCACTGCGAACCGACATGCGCAAGGTCCTCTACCTCACCGGCACCCGCGCCGACTTCGGCCTGATGGCGTCCACGCTGGCGCGCATCGCGACGCACCCGCGGCTGTCGCTGCAGGTGGCGGTGACCGGCATGCACCTGAGCGAGGCCTATGGCCTCACGGTGCAGGAGATCGAGGCCGCCGGCCTGCCCATCGTCGCCCGCATTCCCACCGGCGTGGACGACCGCAGCGCCGACGCGATGGCCCTGGGCATCGGCCAGACGCTGGCCGGCCTCACCCATGCGCTGCGCGAGCACCGGCCCGACATCGTCCTCGTCCTCGGCGACCGCGGCGAGATGCTCGCGGGCGCCATCGCCGCCATCCACCAGGGCATCCCGGTGGCGCACCTGCATGGCGGCGAGCGTTCCGGCACGGTGGACGAGCCGGTGCGCCATGCGATCACCAAGCTCAGTCACTGGCACTTCGTGGCCACCGAGGAATCGCGCGAGCGCGTCGTGCGCATGGGCGAACGGCCCGAGCATGTGTGGGTGACGGGCGCGCCCAGCCTCGACGGGCTTGCCGACGAAGCCGGCCTCCCGCGCGAGGCCACCCTCCAGGCCCTCGGCCTGGACGCCGGCGACCGCTACGCCCTGGTGCTGTTCCACCCGGTGGTGCAGGAAGCCGGCGACGCCCCCGCGCAGACCCGCGCGCTGCACGACGCGCTGCAGCGCCAGTTGGCCGCCACCGGCCGCCGCATCGTCTGGCTGGACCCGAACGCCGATGCTGGCAGCGGCGGCATCCTGCAGGCGCTCGAAGGCGCAGCGGGCCAGACGCTGCGTCGCATCCGCCACCTGCCGCGCCGCCAGTACCTGGCGGCCCTGCGCCATGCCGACCTGCTGGCGGGCAATTCATCCTCCGGCATCATCGAGGCCTCCAGCTTCGGCACGCCGGTGGTCAACGTCGGCAGCCGGCAGCAGGCCCGCCAGCGCAATGCGAACACCCGTGACTGCGAGCCGCTGCAACCCGCGATCGAAGCCGCGATCGCCGCGCAGCTGGCCCACGGCCCCTACGCCCCGGCCAATGTCTATGGCGACGGCCGCGCCGGCGAGCGCATCGTCGGCCTGCTGGCCGACCATCCTTTCGATGCCGACCTGATGGACAAGGTCAACACCTACTGAGGACGCGATGAACGCCGAGATCTTCAAGGCCCTGTGCGTGCCCGTCTCCCTGCCCTGGAAGCAGGCCCTGGCCGCCCTCGATGCCACCGCCCAGGGCGTGCTGCTGGCGCTCGACGCGCAGGGCCGCCTGGTGCGCACCGTCACCGACGGCGACCTGCGCCGCGCGGTCATGGCCGACACCGACCCCACCCGCACCCTGGCCGACCTGCCCACCCCGGGCCGCGCGCCGGTGGTGGCCGGCGAGCAGGCCACCGTCGCCGAGCTCCAGCAGAAACTCAACGAGCACGCCCTGTCGCACATTCCGGTGGTGGACACCGAGGGCCGCCCGGTGGACCTGGTCTCCGCCCGCGACCTGGCCGCGCGCGTGTGGCTGTCCTCCCCCCACCTGGGCGAGGAGGAGTCCGCCTTCGTGGCCGAGGCCTTCCGCACCAACTGGATCGCGCCGCTGGGCCCGCATGTGGACGCCTTCGAGCGCGAGCTGGCCGCCCATGTGGGCGTGGGCCATGCCGCCGCCGTCAGCTCCGGCACCGCCGCCATCCATCTGGCGCTGCTGCTCCTGGGCGTGAAGCCCGGCGACACGGTGTTCTGCTCCTCGCTCACCTTCGTGGGCAGCGCCAACCCCATCACCTACACCGGCGCGCAGCCGGTGTTCATCGACTCCGAGCCTGGCACCTGGAACATGTCGCCGCAGGCGCTGGAGCGGGCTTTCGAGTGGGCCGCCCGCGAAGGTCGGCTTCCGCGCTGCGTGGTCCTCGTGAACCTGTATGGCCAGAGCGCCGACATGGACGCCCTGCTGCCCCTGTGCGAACGCTACGGCGTGCCGGTGCTCGAAGACGCCGCCGAGTCCCTGGGCGCTTCCTACAAGGGCCGCGCCAGCGGCAGCTTCGGCCGCATCGGCATCTACTCGTTCAACGGCAACAAGATCATCACCACCTCCGGCGGCGGCATGCTGGTGAGCGACGATGCGGCCCTCATGGCCCGCGCCCGCAAGCTGGCCACCCAGGCCCGCGAGCCCGCGCCGCACTACGAGCATGTGGAAACCGGCTTCAACTACCGAATGAGCAACGTGCTGGCCGGTATCGGCCGCGGCCAGCTGCGTGTGCTCACGCAGCGCGTGGCCCAGCGCCGCCGCGTGTGCGACCGTTATCGCGAGGCCCTGGCCGACCATCCCGAGGTGCAGTGGATGCCCGAGCCCGCCGGCCACCACGCCACCCGCTGGCTCACCTGCTTCACCCTGGCGGGCGACGACGCCGCAGCCCGCCGCGACCGCCTGCTGCGCGCGCTGGAGCGCCACGCGGTGGAAGCCCGCCCGGTGTGGAAGCCGATGCACCTGCAGCCGCTGTTCGCGCAGGCGCCGTACTTCGCGCATGAAGAAGGCCAGGGCGCCGCAGGCGACGTCTCGCGCCGCCTGTTCGAGGCGGGCGTGTGCCTGCCCTCGGGCTCCAACCTCACCGACGCCGACATCGACCGCGTGATCGACCTGCTGCGCCGGGCCCTGGCCCGTGAGGCCCAGCGCGAAGGGAGCCTGCGTGCTGCGGCATAGGCATCTGCTCGGCGCGCTGGCGCTGGACCTGTTCCTCATCGCGCTGGCCTGGGCCGGCGCGTTCTGGCTGCGCTTCAACCTCGAGGTGCCCGATGAATTCCAGGCCCTGGCCTGGCAGGGCCTGCCGGCCCCGCTGGTGGCCTACGGCTTCGCGCTGGTGGTGCTGCGGGTGGACCGCCATGTCTGGCGCTACACCGGCCTCGCCGAGCTGCGCCACCTCGGGCTGGCCATCGCCCTGGGCGGCGTGCTCACCGCTGCCGCGGTGCTGATGCTGCGCCTGCCGTTCTTCCCGCGCTCGGTGCTGCTGCTGCAGCCGGTGCTCGCGCTGCTGCTGCTGGGCGCCGCCCGCGCCGCCGCCCGTTCGCTGGCCGAGCGGGCCGAGGCCGGCCCGGTGGGAGGCCGCCGCCTGCTGGTGGTGGGCACCCTGGCCGAGGCG
>JACCDX011330981.1_pt1 | contig 11218 bp, 10 predicted proteins | sample 7449681 | NCBI WGS metagenome assembly JACCDX01 (sample SAMN15323450, study PRJNA562643) | freshwater metagenome | isolation source: river surface water | place: USA:Blue River Watershed | collected 2017-08-18 | reverse complement strand
ACTTTACTAATTGTTAATGAAGGTGCCCATTGACTTTTTAAAATATCTAAACAAATTTGTCCTGAACTATTAATATTTGGATGATAAATCTTTGTTGTAAAAACACATGCAGGAGGTTTAAATGGATAATCACTTGGAATATGAATTTTTAAATTAAATATACCTCCTTCGTATGGTGTATCTTTAGGACCTATTAAAGTTGCCTCCCATTCAAATAAATTATCACCTATAATACCTGCTGAACAATTTTCAGGAGGTTCTTTTTGTAAATTTTCTAATTCTTTTTGAAGTCTTTTTAATGAACTCATTTTATTTATTTTAATCTATTTTTATTTAGCCATTCTTTTTTAAATCCATTTTATTATTCTAAATTTTTTTAGAATAATTTATAAAAAAATATTTAATTATTTAATTTTTATTTAATCTTTTAAATTAATAAATTTAATTTTGTGATTCTTCCTTCTTATCAAGAGGACCAATTCCACCTTTTAGTTTACTAGCCCATGTAGGACCAGTAGGTGCCTTTTGTTCAAATTGTTTTTGTTTGACATATTGACCACGTCCAGCAAATCCCCTTCCTTGAAAACCACCACGACCACCTCTTCCTTGGAAACCACCACGACCACCTCTTCCTTGGAAACCACCACGTCCTCTTCCTGCAAATGGTTTTCCTTGATGATGATGGAATCCACCACGACCTCCTGGATGGTGAGGATGAGATGGTTTAGTCTTCACTTCATTTGTTTGTTCTTGAGCACTTTCTTTAGCACTTTCTTCATCCATCTTAAAAAGTGATTTTTTCTGATAAGGTTTCTTTTCATAAGGTTGTTTCTTTCCTACCTGAACAAAACCATCATCATCAGATTTAGCTTTGAATTCACGATTTTTCCATGAAACATAAATATTCCATTCATTAAATCCATTACCATCGGGATTTACACGACGGAAAAATCCACAATGATATTTGTTCTCTGATTCTTTATTAAATTTAGCATTAAGTACTTTAAGGAAATGTCCCTTACCCTTAGTAAGAATATCATACATTCTAATATTATCACCAAAAGAAATCTTTACTCCCTTTGTATCTTGAGTTGCATTGCGGTCTTGCATAAAATAAAATGTGTAAAGAATCGCTTGCGACTTGTTCTCTTCAATTGCTTTTTTAATCTTCTCTTCACCTCCTTTTGAGATTTCATTAGCTGCTTCTTCATATGCAGCATTGTAACGGTCAAACTTTTTTTGACGGTAAGCTGCTTTCTCTTCAGCAGTGTATTCTTTCTTTTCCAGATTTGCGGACATTTTTATTTAATTTCTAATTTTAAATATTCGATATTTCTTTAAGTCCATTTATTTATCAAAAATTAAGATAAATAAAATTATAAAAAATAATTATTTTTTTTATTTACTTTTTAATAGTACGTTTTTTAGTAGTTTTCTTTTTAGTTGTACGTTTTTTTCTTTTTCCTCCTTCAATTTCATTTTGTTCTGAGAATGGGAAAACATATTCAGTTTCATTGGATACTGGTGGACTAAAATTATATGAATAAGGTATATTATTTATTATTTTTTTTTTTATAATTTTATTATTATTATTTTTTTTATTTAAATATGCTTTAATTGCAGCATTTTTTTGAGAAATTTTTTCATTCATTATTTTTTTTAATTCACCTATTCTTTTATTTTCCATTCTTCTTTCTTGTTCTTCAAGTTCTTTAAACTCTGGTAATATTCTTTTAAATTCTTCTTGTGCATCACTTTTTTTTTTTGAAAAATCTTTTATAAAACCATTAATTCTGTCTCTGTTTTCATTTGTTCTTGCTTTAGCTAAATCACTAATTAATTCTTCCACTAATCCTTCATATGAATCAATTTGGAAACGTAATCCTTGAAGTTCTGTTGAAAGTCTAAATAATTGAGTTCTTAATTCTTCATGTCTTTTTTTATTATAATTCATTTTTATATTCTATACATTTAATAAATATTTTTTTACAATTAAAAAATAAAAATTATAAATTTAATTTAAAAAAAAATAATAATCTTCTTATTAGAAAAATGAACGAAATAAAAATAGAGAATTTTAAAAATATAAATATATTAAAAGAATATAATATTGATAATTATTCTTTAGATTGTTTACATAACAAAGTATCAAATTATATATTAAATAATATTGATTATTATTATTATCAACCATTAACAAAAAAATATAAAAAAAATATAAAAGACTTACTTTTTTATCATCAAAAATTTATTTTCAAACCCGAATATATAAATTATTTACAATTTTATAATTTATTTTGTCTCTCTTATTATTGGTCTCAATCAAATTATATTTTTACTAATTTTTATTTACATTTATTTTATATTTGCAATTTATTGGAAGACCAAATTTGTAAAAAATATAATTATAAAACAATTTATGATAAAAAAATATTAAAAAATATTGCTTTTACTCTTTTCCATTATATTATCTTTTTTAAATTAAAAACTAATAATTCTAATTCAATTATATCAAAAGGTTTATTCTATGGTTCTCTATCTATATTTCAAACCTTAATGAATTTTAATTATGCTTATAATAAAAGATTAAATAATCTTTTAAATAGTAAAAAAAATGTAGAAAATTTATTAGACTATAATAATAATGAAGATGAATTTTTACCTCTTAATCTTTTAGTTTTTACCTCAGATTTAGATTTAATTAAAGATATTGTTAATTATACTAAATTATTTAATTTTTCAAACTATCTTTTTTTTATATCAATTTTACTTTTATTATTTTAATTTTTTATTTTTATTTTTAATCTTTTTATCAACTTTAACATTAAATATTGTTATTTTTAAATTTTCAAAATCATTATTAACTTTATTCTCTTTTTCATTCATTGTTAAATCATCATTATTTATATTAAAATCAGCAAAAATATTCGATAAATTATTATTAATTTCTTCATCTTCTATAATTTCTATATTTTCTTCAATATTAATATTATTATTATTTATTTCATTTAAAAAATCATTTGTATAATTAATATCAAACATAATCATTTCATTCTCTAAAATATTTACCTTTTCTTCTATTTTTAAAGTTTTAAATTGATTTTCTATTAATTTAACCATAACATCATTATTATTTTCATTTTTATAATCATCCATCATAATACTAATTATATTTAATAAAGCTAATATTTGATCTTTTAACATTTCGATTATTTCATATAATTTTAATCTTTCATTCATTTTTTGTTCTTTATCATATTCATTCCACATTTTAACATAATCTTTATATATATTTTCAACTTCATTAAAACCTGATTCAAATTGTTCTAATTCACTTAAATTATTATAATTATTAGTATTATTATAATTTGTTATATTATTATTATTAATATTATTATCAATAATTGGAAAAATATTTTCTGATTCATTTGGTTTTAAATTCTTTTTATTATTAATTATAAAATGTTGTCCACAATATCCATCGCATTTTTTACTTGCAATTCTACTACATTGTTTTTTGTTACTTAATATTTGTTTACATAAATCTTTATTTTCTTTTTCATTTTCAGTGGTTTTAACTTTCTTTTTTACTTCTTTCTTTTTATGAATACCTTTTATAAATTTTTCTTCTTTTAAAATATCTATATATCCACCATCATTTCTACATAAAGGACACATTCTATGTTTATAATCTACATAATTTCCTTTTTTTGAATTTTCGATTATTTCTTTGTACCAATCAATAATACATTTTCTACAAAAATAATGTTTATCTGGTACACATTTTAATCTAACTAATGATGTATCAATAGAGTTTTCTTCAATTGGTTCAATACAAATATTACATATTAATTTTTCAGTCATTTTTATATATTAAAAATAAGTTTCATATCTAAAAATAATATAAAATTTTCTTTATATTACTTTATTATTAAAAAATAATTGTTATATTATCTAAAAAATGAAAATGAATCAGTAAATTCTTGCATAAGTCTTTTTTCGTTATATTCATCATTTTCGGAGTTAGGATTTTTAGAATTTAAAGTTTTGTTTTTTTTATTTTGTCTTTTTCCTTTTTTTTCTTCAGTTAGTTGTTCGTTATTTTCTCCATATTCTTCTTGTTCACCTTCTTCTTCATATTCTTCATGATTATTTTTATAATTTTCAAAAAAATTATTTTCGTTTTTTGATTTATAATCACATTCACATTTACATAAACATTTAGGACATTTTTTGTTTTTTTGATTTTTACTTTTTAGTTTATTTGGTTTTTCTTTTTCATAAATATAACTAAATAAAGATTGATATAATCTTGTTCCTTTATTTATTATATATTTATTAAATAATTTTTTTATAGTTTCTTTGATAGTATGTCCTGTTAAATATTCAATTGTTATAAAATTTGTTGTAATATAATTATGAGTTAATAAATATAATAATAAATTTGGTTCAATACCACCAATTTTAACTTTATCAGAAGTAAATAAATTTTCCAATTTAACGTTTTGATTAATTGATTTTTTATTATTAATTAATTTTCCAGAAATATTTATATTATTTTTACAATAAATAATCATTAATATAAAAATATAATTTATAAAACAAAGAGATGATAAAGTATTATTATTGAAACCACCTTTTTTAATTTTTCCTCCACTAGAATTTATTACTTCTACTTTATTTGATATAGGTATAAAATTTGATCTATTTAATTCATTTTTTATAATTTGATAATTTTGACCAAATATTTTTTTTAAATTCATAATTTCAAATATATAATTAAAAAAATTATCACGCATTATATCATAATTATTAAAATTTTTATACATAAAATCTATCGAATTATTAAAATTTATAAAATCTACTAAATCTATTTTTATATCATTAATTCCTTTTTTATTTAGATATTCTGATATTTGATTTAATAATGTTATCATAAATTTTTTTTGTTTATTATTTTTTTTTAAAACTATATTAACATTTGATATATCAATATTCATATTATTATTTTTAATATATTTTTGATATAATATAAGTTCTTTACTAATATTATTGGGTATTAATAAAGAAACATTATTTGCATTAGAAATTTGCATATTTAAATTTTATTCTCTAAATAATATATTTATTTTTTTTAAATATACTTAAAAAAATATTTATAAAATAATTTAGATATATAAAATGCAAAATATTAATCTAAAATTTAAATTTTTAAACGAAAATGCAAAACTTCCCTCATTTGGGAGTGATTTTGCAGCAGGTATGGATATTTGTTCAAGTGAAGACTTAATTATTTCACCTCAAACATCAAAAATTGTTAAAACTGGATTAGCTATTTCATGGGAAGGTATTGATGCTCAAAATTATTATTTAAGAATTGCTCCTCGTTCAGGATTAGCAGTTAAAAATGGTATTTTTGTAAATGCAGGAGTTATTGATTATGATTATAGAGGTGAGATAGGTATTGTATTATACAATTCAAAAAATGAAGATTTTGTTGTAAAAAAAGGAGATAGAGTAGCTCAAATGATTATGGAAAAAATAATGAGACCTAAAATTTTTCAAGTTGAAGAATTAGATGATACATCAAGAGGAAGTGGAGGTTTTGGTTCAACAGGTGTATAAATAATAATATAATTTAATTTATATTTTTTAGAATTTTATATTATATATATTTGTATAATATAGATAAATAATGAATAAATCAAAAAAAATAAATATAAAAGAAAAAGAATCAAAAAAAAAAATAAGTTCAAAAAAAAATAATGAAAAAAATATTTTATCTATTAAAAAACAAATAAAAAAGAATATACCTAATAAAAGCAATAATAATACTAATAAAAAAATATCATTAACTAAATTAACTAAAAATAAAAAAGAAAAACAAATAACTAAAAAAAATATTTATTCCAAGAAAAGTATTATTCATAATAATTATAAATTAAATAATCAAAAAGGTGGTGCTAATATAGCAGTCGCTGCTGTAGATACAATTAAATCAATGATAGGATTAGGTGTTAATATAGGTAAAGAGATTGATGCTATTATGCATATGGGTAGAGATTTTAATAAAGCTACTAATGTTAAATTACCTAATCAAACAACACCGGACCAGTCAGTTACTAGTACAACTAGCACATTTAAAGAACCAACATATCCAAAAGCTAAAGTTTAAAAATATTTATGTTAATTTTTTTTTTTTTATTGTATTATATTAATATATTTTTTTTAATTAAATATTTTTTAATTTAAAATTATAAAAATAATAGTATTTATATTTTTTATTCACTAATTGCTGTAGTTTTTGATTTTTTTTTTAACATCTTTGAAAATGATTGTTGTAAAACCATTTCTTGTTCATCTACTTTATTTATATTTGCATTTAATAATGATACAATACCAAATATATAATAATATTGAGATAAATGATACATTGTATCTATAATATCTTTTGTTTTATTTCCTATTTGATTCAATATATCATTATTAATAAAAGCATTATTTTTAAGTTCCATTAATATATCTAATAATACTTTTAGATTATCAAAATAACAATTTTTTAAATTTTCAGCACAATCTACATAAAATGTATTAAAATTTGTTTTATCTCCCATTTGCATTTCACCATTTTTTGGTACATTATCATATAAACTCTTTATTTGATCTTTTGATAATTTTAAAAAATATCCACCATTATCTTTACATGTTTTAAAATCCATAAAATCAGCATATTGAGCAACATGTTTTACTAATTGTAAAGGTGATAAACGTTTTAAATCCATATAATTCTTTGGTACACAAACTTGACATCTCCCTAAATTCATAAATTTACTATATAAATAACCACCATAATATTCACCTGTTTTTGATTTTTTATTTGGTAAAACTGATAATATTGCAGCTATTATATTACAACGAACTATAATATTTTCAGTTATAACTTTACATAAATCTTTTTTACTTAAACTACATTTTTCAACACCTGATAAACATGTTTGAGTTGGTTTTTGATAATCTCTTGGTACGGAAAATTTAACCATTCCTTTTTCATTTAATAATTTATTTTTGGATTTATTTTCAACAACTTCATTCTTTCTATTTATTTGATTATTTTGTTTATTTTCTTTTTTATTTTCTTTTTTATTTTCTTTTTTATTTTGAATTTTATTTTCAACTTTATTTATTTGTTGAACACTTTGTTCTTGAACAACTTCTTGTTCTGGTTGTCTAACTTGTTTATTATTTACACGAACATTTTGACTCATTTTGTTCATTTCTTTTTGAATTAAATTATTAACTTCTTTCTTTAATACTTCTCTATTATTCTTTGACGAATTTTGTTCTTTTTGTTTTTGTTGTTCTGTTTTTATTCTATTATTCATAGCTGTATTAACACTATTTCTAACAATATTAACAAGAGCTCTAACTTTCATTTTTTTTTTATTTAAGTTATTATCATTAACTTTTCTCGCATGTATAATATCATTATTATTAAGTTGTTTTTGTTTTAAATTTATTCTTTTTGTTAAATCTTCAACAACTATTTGTTGAATGGAAGAAGCTTTATTTTTAGCTGATAATTTTGGATTTTGAAGAGTTTCTTTAAATGAATCTTTTAATTTTTTAAGATTATTATTTGAAAATTCATTGTTTGCTGATAATTGAACTCTTTGAGCATTTCCACTATTTTTTTTTTCATTTTTTTTATTATTTTTACCTGTTAATTCTTTTTTTAATTCTTCTTTAAATCTATTAACATTTTCATTACCACCACCATTCATTTTATTTTCAGGATTATTATTAGTTTCTTCACTTTCATTTAAAATTTCAACTTCTTCTACATTTTCATTAGTTTGATTAGTATTATTATTTTTATTTAAATTATTATTTTCCATTGCATTATTATTTTTTTTTTGATTAAATTGTCTATCTCTTAATAAATCATTAATTTTTGATAAATCAATATATCTGAATTTATTTTTTTCTTTAAAAAATTCCATAGAAGATATATCCATTGATTCATCTGATTCAATACCTTCTTTTTTAAGAATTTCAGGATCAAAAGTTATATTATTATTCCAAAACATATCATTTAATTGTTTTTCAAATCCTTCTATAAAAAACTTTTCATCATTTTTAGGTACATATTGTAAAATCATTTTTAATTCTGGACTAATTTGTTTTCCTTCACTATTCATTTTATTTTCAATATCTCTTAAAACTTTTACACTTGTACCATTTAATTGTTGTTCCATTACAAAAGCTATATCATAACAAAAATCTTCTCTTAAAAATTCTTGATTGTATTTTTTTAATAATTCAATTGATACATCTAAAATTTTTTCAATTATTATATTTTGTTCAGATTCTGTCGTATTTTTTGTTTCTTCAACTTTTTTATTAATATTTGTATTAGTTGATGTTGTTGTTTGATCTATTAAACCGGATGTTACGTTTCCCATTTCTATTTCTTACTAAGATCTTTTTTATTAATATTTTTATTATTATTAAAAATATTTATCATTAAAAATAATTTATTTATAAATATCTTTGTCTTTAAAAAAAATTATATATCTTCATCTTCTAAACGATTATTTTCATTTAATAAATGTTGATAATAATGTTCTAAACATTTTTCATAATAACATTCTGGTAAAAATATATTATTTTTTTTTGTTTTTAAATAATATATTGCTAATTGAGGAGTTACTTTACCATATTTTATATAAAAAGCTGCTACTAATACATCTACTTCTTGTTTATGTCCAAAACCTAATAATAAAACATTTTTATTTTCTTTTAATTTAGTATATATAAATTCAACAATATCATGAATATAGTTATATAATTCTAAATTAATATGTTCAAAATCAAAATCATCATCATTAAATTGAATTGGTAAACGAATTTCTTCAATATCATCTTTAGCTACAAATTTTTTTGTTTTAGATACATGTATAATAATCTTTATTTTTTTATTTTTTATAATATTTTGTTCTTTATAAACATCATATGTTGATGTATACAAATGAGGATATACTTCCATCTTTTATTTATTTATTTATTTAATTTATTTTTTTTTTATTTTTCAATTTTACTATTTTATTTTTTTATTATTTTTTCTTTGAATACATAATAAAATAACCAAACATAATTATAATAAATAATATTAATACTATCTTTAATATATTCATTAATTGAGGATTCTTTTTAATTATTATTCCTTCCTCTTCTTCTGATATCATTAAACTAATATCTCCAACTGAATCAACTGATATTTTATTAGGTGGTTTACCCATATCTCTATTTAAACAATCTTGAACAGATACACATTTCTTTTCCGGTACTTTAATTAAAAAATAATCTATACCATAATATGACATACTACTTACTAATATACCCATTAATAACCCATATATAAAATATATAATTGTTCTAATAATCTCTTCTGGTGGCTCAATTACAAAAAAGAATAATAATACCCATGCAGCAAATGCAGGTGTTAATAAAAGTTGATCTCCTGCTGAAAATAAATATCCTGATTCAGTATCAATACATTGATTATTTTGATTTTTATAATAATTTACACTTAAATAAGTTCTTCTTAATTTTCTTGTATAATATAATCCTATTAATAATAAAATTATACCCATCATATAAACAAAATAATTACTTTTTGATTCATCTGGATATTTACTATTAACTAAGTATAATACCACCAATAAAATTACTGAAGATACTATTATACCTGTATTATGTTTAGTACAAGAATCAGCTATAGTAAATTTACATTTGTCTTTAAATGTTTTATAAAATATTGGGAAAGTTAAACCTATTATATATCCAACTATTAAATAAGTATCTACTTTTCCACCTTTATCAAACATTTTTCTTTGAGTTGATTGAGTAAAAACATATACTAAACCAGTTAATATTATTGTAGTTACAAAATCAGTTATTTCATTATTCCAAATTCCTGGCATAAATGCATTCATTGCTATGTTTTTTGTAGTATTTGTATCAGCTGTAGTTTCAATATCTACAGTTCTATAATAATATTTATCAGGATAAAATTTAAAAAATCCTGCTAAAACAATTTTTATACCAAAATAACCTATAATAATCATAGCTAAAAAAGATTGTAATTTATAAATATCATCTCCACCTCCTAAACTTGGTTTTACAATACTAGATATTTTATTTGATGCATTATTCATTATGTTATATTCTTCTATCTTTACAAAAGAATTAAATTATTATTAAATATTTAATTCAAAAAAAAAATAATATTTATTAGATATTTTTTAATAAATTATTTTTTTTATTATTTTTTTGTATTTTATTATATTTTTCCCTACAAATATTTGCATATTCTTCCCATTTTAAATTAATTTCGTTTTTAAATTTATCAATATATATAATATCTTCTCCTTTTATATAATCATTATATTTTTTTTTTATATGATATTCTGATATTTTAAAATGGTCTATATGATAATATGATTTTAATTCATACATTTTTTGTAAACCATATATTAAAAAATTTTTTATTTTTTTTATTAAATTTGTATAAACAAATACATTTTCTAATAAAATATATTTTTCTATTTCATCTTTATAAACATAACACATTGAATTATCTATAAATAAAAAATTTTGATTCTTTCGATTTTTCATTAATTCATAAAAAGATTCTATATATAAATTTGATAATACTAAATCAATCATTTTTTGTTCATCTATATGTGAAATATCAAAATCTTTAAAAAATGATATTATCTCTTCATTTTCATTATTTTTTTCTTTTTTTAAATTAATTATTAATAATTCATCATTATTATTATTAATATTTTTTTCAATTTTATTATTAGTATTATTTACAATATTAAATTTATTTAAAAAATTAATATTATTTTTTATTTTATTTTGGTTTTGATCTTTTTCAATAATATCCTTAATTATACATATTTTTAAATGATTATTTAAATTAGTCTTTAAGGAAAATATTTTTTTACAATATATACATTGATTTTCTTCATATTTAATATTATTAATTTTATCTTCTTCAAAATTTTTTATTATTTTTTTTTCATTTACATATTTTTTTTCAATACTTTTATTAAATAATTCTATACCATCTAATTCACATTCCTCATTATTTTTTTCACATTTTTTTTTTTTATTTAAATGTTTTTTTTTATCACTAAGATTTTTTTTT
>JACCDX010471116.1_pt1 | contig 11218 bp, 10 predicted proteins | sample 7449681 | NCBI WGS metagenome assembly JACCDX01 (sample SAMN15323450, study PRJNA562643) | freshwater metagenome | isolation source: river surface water | place: USA:Blue River Watershed | collected 2017-08-18 | reverse complement strand
CATAAAGAGTTAGCGGTGATTCCACCATCTACACGCATCTCCTTCATCGGTACACCGCTGTCGGCAACCATTGCATCCATAACATCCCGAGTTTGATAACAAATCGCTTCAAGTGCAGCTCGGGCAAGATGGGCCTTAGTTGCAGCGCGAGTTAAACCAACGATCACGCCGCGCGCATCACTTCGCCAGTAAGGGGCGAAAAGTCCTGAGAAAGCTGGCACAAAGTAAACACCAGCAGTGTCTGCCACTGATGATGCCAAGCTTTCGGTCTCTGCAGCGTTGGTGATAATTCCTAATTGATCTCGCAACCATTGAATCGCAGATCCTGTTACTGCAACCGATCCTTCTAATGCGTAATGCGCTGGTTGATCACCTAGTTTGAAACAAACCGTCGTTAACAATCCATTCTTGGATCTAACAATCTCAGTTCCGGTATTAAGCAGCGCAAAGTTTCCGGTGCCATATGTTGTCTTTGATTCGCCTCGTTCAAAACAGACCTGGCCAACCATTGCTGATTGCTGATCTCCCAAAATACCTGCGATCGGAATTGATGTTCCAAATGGTCCATGAGGATCGGTCATTCCATAGATCTCTGAAGATGATTTGATATCTGGAAGTGCAGTACGAGAAACTCCAAAAATCGACAGCAGCTCTTGATCCCAATCAAGGGTTTCAAGGTTCATAAGCAAGGTTCGACTTGCATTAGTCACATCTGTTGCATGGACTCCACCACGAACTCCACCTGAAAGGTTCCAGAGCAACCACGAATCGATTGTTCCAAAACGTGCATTCTCATTGTTTGCTGCCGGCACATTACTAAGGAACCAATTCATCTTGCTGCCTGCAAAGTATGGGGCGATAGTTAATCCAGTCTTGTGTCGAATCACCCCTTGTTGCTCTTGCGTCAGCGTCGATAAGAAATCAGTTGTGCGGGTGTCCTGCCAGACGATCGCGTTGCTTAAAGGTTGCCCAGTTGAAACATCCCAGACCACCGTCGTTTCACGTTGATTGGTTAAACCGATTGCCGCTAAATCTGAACCTAAAATATTGGCCTGCTTGAGCGCTCCTGCAATTACCTCTTGAACCCGCTCCCAAATTTCTGCGGCATCATGTTCGACCCATCCGGCCTGAGGCAATATCTGGCGATGTTCTAATTGATGTTGTCCAACCACTTGGCCAGAATGATCAAAGATCATGAATCGAGTACTACTAGTCCCTTGATCCAAGCTGCCGATGTAAGCCACGATGCACAAAACCTCTCGCCGTAAGTTAGTCTTAGAGTACTCAGTCGTTATGGAGAATCAACGCATATGTTCTTGTCGCAACTTGGCCCAGACCAGCGTGACTCCGCTGTTTCACAATTAGCCACAGAACAGTTCGACATCCTGGTTATTGGCGGGGGAGTAACGGGCGTAGGAACCGCCCTTGATGCGGCATCACGTGGATTAAAGGTTGCCCTGATTGACTCTCAAGATATTGCATCTGGAACCTCAAGCAGATCCAGCAAGTTGATCCATGGTGGTCTTCGTTATTTAGAACAGTATGACTTTAAGCTTGTTCGCGAAGCGCTGCACGAGCGCGAACTCATGGTCTCGACCTTGTGCCCACATCTTGTAAAGCCAGTTGGTTTTTTATTTCCACTGACTGAAAAGTTTAAAGAGCGCACATATGTTGGTGCAGGTTTAGCTCTCTACGACGCACTTCGCGGTTTCCAACGCGCCTTGCCATGGCACAAGCACTTAAGCCAAAAACAAATTAATGAAATTGCACCATCCTTGCGTCATGACATTGTCACGGGCGCGATCAAGTACTTTGATGCGCAAGTAGATGATGCACGGCACACCATGTCAGTTGCACGTACAGCCGCACGCCATGGCGCGATTATCGCAACTCGAGTTGCTGCTGAGTCATTGATTCGTGAAGGCAAGCGTGTAGTTGGAGTTAATGCACGTGATCTAGAAACAGGCAAGGCGATCGCAATTAAAGCTGGAGCCACAATTATGTGCGCCGGTATCTGGAGCGATGAGCTACATGAAAAGTTTGAACTAACAGCCGGTTATGGCGTGACAATGAGCAAGGGCGTACACATCGTCCTTCCAGGTTCAGCAATTAAATCTGATGCCGGAATCATTTTGAAGACCGCCGTTTCAGTTCTGTTCTTGATTCCTTGGGGAGACAAGTGGATCGTTGGAACAACTGATACGCCTTACGAAGGTGATCGTGCCGAGCCTTATGCATCACGCGAAGATGTTCAGTACATCTTGGATCAAGCCAATCGCGTGCTAGAACCAAAGCTTCAAGCCGAAGAGATCATCGGTGTCTATGCAGGTTTGCGCCCACTTGTAGCAAACATAAAGAGTGCGACAACGACAAAGCTTTCTCGTGAGCACACCGTTGATCGTCCAGCGCCAGGTTTTGTTTCAATCGCTGGCGGTAAGTACACGACGTACCGCGTGATGGGCAAAGATGCTGTCGACCGCGCAGTAATCGAGCTTCGTCGCATCACTCAAGATTCAGTAACTGAAAAGCTGCCTCTAGTTGGAGCCGACGGTTACTTTGCGCTGGAACAACAAAAGGAACGGATCGCACAAGAATCTGGCCTTGAAGTAGAAACAGTTACTCATCTGCTTAATCGCTATGGCTCTTTGATCAGTGAAATTCTTGAGATCATCGCTGATGATGCAAAGCTTGCTGCAAAGTTGGATTCCGATCTTCCTTACATCAAGGCTGAAATTGTTTATGCAGCATCACATGAAGGTGCGCGCACCGTTGATGACGTAATTTCTCGTCGTACGCGTTTAGCTTTTGAAGCAGAAGGTCATGGAGTACATCTTGCTGATGAAGTCGGTGCGCTTATCGCACCAGTTCTTGGTTGGAGCGCTAAAGAACGTAAAGAATCTATCGCCGCGTACGAAGATCTAGTAGAGCGCGAAATTGCAGCTTTGGACCAACTTCTCGAGGCTAATTCTTAATCTGACCCCTGCAGCCATCGGTTGTTGGCTTCTTTGTTGCAGTAGGTGATGGTGTTGGTTTCGGTGAAGGCGTTGGACCTTGAACTACATCAAAACTTACATCGACCGCGGTATTGGCGTGGGTTCCAGAAACATCTTGGAAAACAATCTTTCCTTTAAAACTGCCAGCTGGAACATTGCGCATTTCAAGGGTCCAGCCACCGCTAGTTTCTCGCAAAATTCTTTGCGTTGGCTTTACTTCAGGTGTCGTTGTTTTATCAAAGACAAACTTCACGGTGCCGGTAACAACAGGGGCACCGCTTGGCCGAGCAACATTTACCTTAAAGGTGGAAACTTTGTTGGTGGTGCTCGAAGATTGATTTAACAAAGAGATCGTTGTCGCTTCTTGTTGTGGCATTAGATCGACAACAGTTGGCTTCCAGACACCTTTAACAAGTTCCAGGAAAGAAGATGGTGTTCCGCGGAAAACATTGAGGTCTAAGCGATTACCAGGGACACCATATTTAGGAGCGATTCCACAGGATGAGTACTGCCAAACGGTCCATTGTGAATCGCAGTTTGCTCCCGTCCAGGAGTGCACGTAACAACCGCCGGACTTAAGCCCAGGTTGATTAATTGGATTGGCTGGATCTATTCCATATTGAGCAAGCCACAAGGGGTATTGCGCCAGCTCGGGTGTGCGAACCATTGAACCTTCTAGAAAGCTTGGGTACGAATACAAAATTGGTGTTCGTCCGGTTTTTTCTTTCAGTGAGGCAAGAAAGGTTGTGGCCCACAAAGTGACCGCACTTCTAGTCGCATACTTTTGGCAAGCACCTGTTGATGAGTAACGAACACATTTATTTTCTAGATCAAGTGCGTAAGGTAGATCCCTATCGGAGTATCCGCCCATAGAAGCCAAGCGCCACACAACCTTTTGTGCTTGAGCCAACGCATCCTGCTTGATCTCTTCTGGCGATGTCACGTCGGGCAAGACCGCGTAGTGATAAAAACCTGTGTACAGACCCGCAGCTTGCGCAGCATGATGATCCATCGCCGCGTATTTAAGGGCTAGAAGATCTGCAGTTTCGCGAGTATCTGAAGCCTTGATAAATACGAAGCGCATTCCAGCCTCATACTTTTTTACAAAATCAATTGGCTTATCGTTTGGATGCTGCCAGCGACTTACATCTGTTCCATGAATTCGCCCACCAGGTCCTTTGAGATCAATAAATTGGGCTGGATCAGCGTTGGAAAACTCAGGTAGTTGCTTGACAGTTATTGCACGAATCGGCGAATACAGAGTCCGTCCGGTGACAACGGCCACCGCGCGATAACGCACTTGTGCATCTAATGCAGTTGCAAGTGCTGTCACTTTCCATGTTCCAACTCGAGTCACCTTGGTCATGAAAGCGGTGTTGCTCCACTTTCCATTTGTATCAACTTGAATCTTGACCGTTGTACCTGACTTGTTCGGTTTCAAGGTGCCATACATAGTCAGCAAAGATTCAGTTGCACTTGGTGTCTGTCGTACCGCCATCGACAAAGTAGTTGTCGCTGCAAAGGATTGCGGAGCCCCTGAAATTCCGATAATTAAGAAAACAGATAAGAGAAATACCTTGATTTTCATTGCTCTTTTATCTCCACAGTTAATCCCAAGACCTCTTGGATTGAGGCAACTAGAGCTGCCTTCAGGTTTGGGCGGGTTTCTGAATACTCGTGCGAGGTTGCGAACTTTCGGCTATCTGAAAAATCAAGGGTTAAAACCCCATCACTCAATGAAATCAGGCGGGCATCAAAGTATGCGATCCAAGCGATGCGATTGTGGGATTCGAGGGTGTCTAGAACATCATTCCAACGGTTTCGAATTTGCTCTAGCTCCATAAGGTTGAACTTTACCTTTCAACCCCGTTACATGCTTTGCTTAGTGCGACGGCGCGCCAATCCATCTCATGTACTCGTTAATTAATTGAACTCTCATGTTTTTTCTGTGATCCGGCTGAATATTCAAAGAGATTGCGACCCTAGAAAGGATCTGTTCAATCGCCTTTTCGCTGACAAATCGCAAACGCCCAATTTCTGCATTGGTTAAACCTTCGGCAACATATCGCAGTGTTTCAACCTGGACATCGGATAATCCTGACATCAGTACGCGTGACTCTTTGTCATGCAATGTGATCCCACCATTTACCCAAGCAACAGGTTCTTCAGGTGAAAATGACCGAGAAGCAGAGATCACATCACATAGCGCATTGAGATTATTGAGAGAGTTTTTCAGCACCAATAATGATCCGGAAGGAAGCTCTGCAAAACGCTCACCGAATAAACGAACATCTGCACATGGCACAAGAATGACTACGCCAATTGCTGGAGCTTCTTTTCGAATTAATGTGGCGATATCGATCGAGCTCTCTTCAGTCTTATGCATATCTAAGAGAAGAACATTGGGCTGCATACTTCGAAAGAGATTTATTGCGGCGCTCTTCTTTCGTGCCTCTGCAACGACATCAACCCCGTGAAGTTTGAGCGCTGCACCAACTGTTGAAAGTTCAAAGGGATCATCGATCACAACCAAAACACGATCACTCATAGATAAAAAGTTACGCCGAGTAATCTTTCATGTGAAGTTCTGACTCTATGAATTGAGAGTTAGCGCCAGGTAGGGCTTCCCCTACGCCCTTAACGCTTAAGCAGCTTGGCGATTGTTTCGGGGATCGCGGTAATGATTGCTTCAGCGTTAATTGGTGCACCACCCGATGCCTTCTCTGCTGCCTGATTGTGAATGAAGGCGGCAGATGCTGCGACGTAGGCAAGTTGGTTGTAATCATTAAGAATCTCGATGGCGTTGGTCGCAACCAGTGCTCCCATGATGCCGGATAGGACATCGCCACTTCCAGCGGTTGCTAACCATGGGGTTGCAACTGGAAGTTGAATCAGAACTTCATCATTGGCTACGTATGTAGTTGCACCTTTAAGGAGAACCGTTACACCTAAAGTATCTGCGGCGATCTGAGCCCACTTCTTGGGATCTCCTTCAATACCTTCGGCTGAAACCTGAACACCTCGCGCTGATAACAATGTTGCAAGCTCTCCGCTGTGTGGAGTAATTACTGTGGGTTGTTCTAGTGACCCAGCCAGCGACAGCGCACCAGCATCCAAAACTGTTGGAACAGATTGCAAACGAATTAATTTGAACCAGCGATGGCGTAACCATGTTGTGAAGTCAGAGTATTTCTTGGAATCAATTCCACTTCCAACCAACCAGGCAGCAACCTTTCCAGGCTGTACAACGGTTGATGGCGATGAATGCAGAACCAAATGTGCAAGGCCAGATGAGCTATGAAAGCGGACCATGCCAACTCCGGTTGCGGATGCAGCAGATGTTGTTAAGACCGCAGCGCCAGGAAACTGTGCAGAGCCAGTGATGACCCCTAGGACTCCGCGGCTGTACTTATGATCTAGATCTGAAGGGGTGATGATGCATTTAGCAGCATCTCGAGCGCTCCACTTTTTCACTGTTCTGGTCATGTTCAAATCCTATCTCTCATAATTTGCGGGGGACCCCAGTGCAACCCATACTTAGGCAACTTCACTGTATTCATAGGGGGAAATCATGGATGGAAAATGCCCAGTAGCACATGGTGCAATCACTCACGGAGCTGAGACAAATACATACTTATATCCAAACGCCCTCAACCTAGATATTTTGCACCAGCATGATCGCAAGACAAATCCTCTTGGTGAAGATTTTGATTTTCGCGAAGCGGTTAAGACACTTGATGTTGCAGCATTGAAAAAAGATTTGCATGAATTTATGACCCAATCACAAGAGTGGTGGCCAGCTGACTGGGGTCACTACGGCGGATTAATGATTCGCATGGCCTGGCACTCAGCAGGTACCTATCGCGTTGCAGATGGACGTGGTGGAGCAGGTACCGGAAGCTTTAGATTCTCACCTTTGAACTCTTGGCCAGATAACGGCAACTTAGATAAGGCACGTCGTTTGCTATGGCCAATCAAGCAGAAGTACGGCAACAAACTTAGCTGGGCTGATCTATTTATTCTTGCCGGAACAATTGCTTACGAGAGCATGGGACTTAAGACTTTTGGTTTCGCCTTTGGACGTGAAGATGTATGGCATCCAGAAAAGGATATTTACTGGGGTTCAGAGTCTGAATTAATGAAGCCAAGTGATGAGCGATATGCAGATACAACCGATGCGAGCACATTGGAAAACCCACTAGCTGCTGTGCAGATGGGTCTGATATATGTAAACCCTGAAGGTATAAACGGAGTTTCAAATCCACTACTTACTGCTCAGCATGTTCGTGAAACCTTTGCTCGCATGGCAATGAATGATGAAGAAACCGTTGCCTTAACTGCAGGTGGTCACACAGTAGGCAAGGCACATGGAAATGGAAATGCATCTCTATTGGGACCATCACCAGAGGCAGCGGATATCTTTGAACAAGGCTTGGGATGGAATAACCACACCAAGCGCGGTGTAGGTCGCAACACAGTAACAAGTGGCATTGAAGGTGCTTGGACAACCGAGCCAACTAAGTGGGATGCAGGTTACTTCGAGATGTTGTTCAAGCATGAATGGGCACTTGTTAAGTCTCCAGCTGGTGCGCACCAATGGGAGCCAACAAATATTGCAGACGCGGATAAGCCAGTAGATGTTGAGGATTCATCAATTCGTTACAACCCAATGATGACCGATGCAGACATGGCGATGATCAAGGATCCTATTTACCTTGAAATTTCAAAGAAGTTCCATGAAAACCCAGCATTGCTCGATGATGCATTTGCGCGCGCTTGGTTCAAGTTAACTCACCGCGACATGGGTCCAAAGGTTCGTTACATCGGGCCAGATGTTCCGCAAGAAGATTTGATTTGGCAGGATCCAATTCCTGCAGGAACAACTTCCTATGATGTTGCAGCAGTTAAGGCAAAGATTGAAGCAACTGGTCTAACTGTTTCAGAGCTAGTTGCAACGGCTTGGGATAGCGCTCGCACTTTCCGCGGTTCAGATCTTCGTGGTGGCGCAAATGGATCACGTATCCGTCTAGAACCTGCACGCAATTGGGAAGGAAATGAACCTGCACGTTTGAATAAGGTTCTTGCTGCCCTTGAGCCAATTGCAAAGGAGTCTGGCGCAAGCATTGCGGATGTAATTGTTTTGGCTGGAAATATCGGAGTTGAAAAGGCTGCAGCTGCTGCCGGAGTAAAGATCTCTGTTCCATTTGCTCCAGGACGTGGAGATGCAACCCAAGAGCAGACCGATGTAAATAGCTACAAGGTTCTTGAACCAATTCACGATGGTTTCCGCAACTGGGTTCAAAAGAGTTACGCCGTTTCTCCAGAAGAGCTTCTTCTAGATCGTGCACAGTTGATGGGCTTAACCGCTCCTGAAATGACAGTATTGATGGGTGGAATGCGCGTATTAGGAACTAACCATGCAGGCACATCACATGGAGTCTTTACAAAGAATGTTGGCGCACTTACTACCGACTTCTTTGTAAACCTGACAGACATGAAATATGTGTGGGAGCCAACGGGGGAGAACCTCTACAACATCCGTGATCGCAAGACCGGTGCCGTTGATTGGACGGCTACTCGCGTGGATCTAGTCTTTGGATCTAACTCAATTCTTCGTTCGTACTCTGAGGTCTACGCACAAAACGATAACAAGGAAAAGTTTGTTAAAGACTTTGTTGCTGCATGGACCAAGGTGATGAACGCAGATCGTTTCGATCTTCAGTAATTTTCTTAACAGAAGTGGGGCGGGTCGGGCTCGAACCGACGACGACGGAATTATGAGTTCCGGGCTCTAACCAACTGAGCTACCGCCCCTAACAGTTGCGAACTTTACCGCGATTTTTTCTCGCGCTGGAATCCTCTGCGACCCCAGAACTCCCAGAGACCCATGACGGAGAGAACAAGCGCAAAACCAAAGAGCAGATCTTCTATAGGTGCTGCCGCAATGCGATATCCAGTAATTGAATCTGGGTCATACATAACGATCGCTTTTCCATCAGAACGTAGGTGCGTCAGCCACCAGTTGGTCATAAGCTGAAAGGGAAGAATGATCATGTATGAAAGCCAAAAAGCTAAACGAGTAAGCAACGAGTTCTTGAAAACAAATAGATCAACAACTACTGCAACAAAAACTGCAGCCACTGCGATATCGCTATAGATCATTTGCTATCGCCTTTGCCGAACTCTTTTTCACGAAGATGTGGTTTTACAGTTGTGACACCTTCGATGGTAAGAATTGCTGCCATCGGCACGATGATGAAGAACAAGAACTCTTCAAGTGGAATATCAAATGGCCCGTAGATGCCAAGCATGCGATCACGGTTAAAGAACCAGTGACCTTGGGCGATTGCATAGGCATCCCAAATTAAAAAGAGGGTACTAATTGGAAGGATGCTCAGGAGTGCGCGCTTCCAACGACGCAATACGCTGGTTTTCAAAACAACTTCTAGCCAAAATGAGCCACAAACAGTAAAGGCAAGCATCGCCATGTAGCCAAATTTTTCCACGTCAGATCTTCTCACATTTGCCTTTGATAGGGTTGCCGAAAAGGGGGAGACATGCAGGAAAACGCTGTTCAACTGTTCAAGCAAATCCGCCTTTTTTCATCTATCGCCGCTGCGGTCGGAATCCTTCTTTCCTTAATTTTCTCTGAATTATTGGAAACAAGTTCGATAAGTTGGCAGGTGGTGGTTGCTGTTGTCGCCCTTGCGATCGGAATTCCTCATGGGGCGTTAGATCACTTGGTGACATTACCTAAGGCCCAACCCAAAAAGATGGCGATCTTTATTGCAATCTATGTGGCGGTCGCAATTATCGCGGTTGTCGCGATCTTGAAATTCAATGTCATCGGTTTCATCTTTGTTTTATTCATGAGCGCGGTTCACTTTGGCATTGGGGATGCAGCATTTATCAGCGAGATTGATAAGCGATCGACTTCAGGCACAAAACTCAATCGATGGTTCTACATCCCAGCTGCAGGCTTTACTCCAGTTTTTATTCCGCTTGTTAACTCGGCAAGCACAGAAGCTTTGGCATCTGTAAATCCAGCATTAATTGATTGGCATCAAGGGTGGGATTCACAGATTCTTGTTGGTGTGACCGCATTTACTGCGGTTGCAATCCTTGTAATGATCATAGGAAAGCGGCTGAGAGAAGCTCTCGATCTTGCTCTTCTACTGACTCTCGCGCTTGTCGCACCACCACTTATTGCATTCGCTATTTACTTTGGGTGCTGGCATGCGATGCGACACACAGCTCGACTTACCCTTGTCCTACCTAAAAGTATTGAGGCCCTCAATCAGGGTTCAAATAAGCAAGCTTTCTTGAAGGCGGTGATCCCAGGTTTGCCTGCCCTGGTTGGAACATTTGTAGTTGCCGCAATCTTGGCTTTAAGTGGTCAGGGCTTTTCAGATGAATTTTTCTGGATGGCATTAGTTGTTGTGTGGGCGCTCACTGTTCCTCATATGGCGGTTACCGCTAAATTGGATCGCGCCGCATTAACCTAGGCCAATGAAGTTAAAAGCCTTAGTGGTTGCTGTTTTCATAACTGCCACGACATTGACCCCAGCTCAAGCTGCTCCGGTTTATCTTTTTCCAATTGCAGGATGTGAAGCAAATTATGCAAGGGCACACCATGATTATGCGGCAACAGATATTTTGACAAAGGCTGGATGCAAATTTGTTGCTCCCATTGATGGAGTGGTTGATGAAGTTAACAGGACAGATCTTTGGAAAGGTAAAACCAATTTAGGAATCGATCGTGGTGGTTTATATGTTTCAATCATCGGAGTTGATGGAGTTCGCTACTACGGCTCACATTTAAGAAGTATTCCTCTAAGCATTCAACCCGGATTAAATGTGAAAGCTGGAAGGTTGCTTGGTGCTGTTGGTTCTACTGGAAGTGCGCGTGGAACAGCTCCACATCTTCACTTTGGAATATCGTGGCCAACACCTGCCAACATCTGGTGGGTTCGTCGTGGTGAAGTTTTACCGTGGAAGTATTTAGATGCGTGGAAGGCTGGAAAGGATTTATCTCCTGTAAAGGAAGTCAATGCTCGCAAATTAAAGGTGGGGGAGCTTCCACCGGAACCAAAGAAGTAATAAAAAAACCCCGCCAGTTACCCGGCGGGGTTTTTTAATAGTTAGTGTTGATTAGGCAGGGTTTACTGCATCAGCCTGAGGACCCTTTGGACCCTGTACGACCTCAAATGAAACTGCCTGACCCT
>JACCDX011506227.1_pt1 | contig 11219 bp, 5 predicted proteins | sample 7449681 | NCBI WGS metagenome assembly JACCDX01 (sample SAMN15323450, study PRJNA562643) | freshwater metagenome | isolation source: river surface water | place: USA:Blue River Watershed | collected 2017-08-18 | reverse complement strand
GGATATTATTTTAAATTTAACTTAAAAGTTTGTAGTTGAAATATTAAAAGTATGACAACAAGTATAGATGACGCGTTGTTTTCCTCTTTTGAGAAAGTAAGTATAAGTATAGACCTTTCCTCTAAAAATGATATTGAACTTTTACAATTATTTGAAAGCGATATAACACAAGGTGAAAGAGAATGTATAATAAATGAGCTTTATAACAGAGATAAAAACCTTGTTATAGAATGTATAAATAATATATTAAATTCTATTTTTATAAATAAATCATCGGTTAAAAAGAGTATTATATTGTGGGTTATAGGAAATAAAAATTTCAACTTTCCTTTAAGAATAAGATGTATTGAAACATTAGATCAGTTAGAAAGTAAGGTAGATGATAGATATTTAAATTGTTTAGAAGATGTGATGAATGAACCCTTAGAATTTAAGAAAAAATATGAAGTTGGAACCACCTTCTTTTGGAATGTTTTTAAAGATGTTATAAAAAGAAATAGTTCCCCTTCAGAATACCTATTAAAAAGATTATGTGAAATATGGAAAAGTATTGTATTAGATGTTTTACTTCAAGAAGACTTTAGATATAAATTACTACAGTCTTTATGTAACTCTGAAATTGATAATAAACTAAAATATTCATTCGCGGATATTTCTCTTCAATATAACTGGGAAGATTATAGATATGTTATGTATATTATTCAGTTTATAATAAAGACAAATTATCTACATTCATCTCACCTTGATATTTTATATAATCTTATATCTCAAAGAAATTTGCAAAGTAATCCAAAGGCAGATATTGCAGACTTTTTTCTTGGTTTAGAAGAAAATTATTCAGATTATTCTCTCCCTGAAAATGTAAAATACTATATTGTAAAAGGAAAGGAAATTCTTGATAGTTTATCATATGAAGAAGGAGGTGCAAAAACGTTTTATAATAATACACAAAATATACATAAGATTGAGGTTGATAAATCTATTAATCCGTTTATAGAAATGCTTGTATCAATTAACCTTGAAATTCCATCTACCGAAGAAGAATACGAAGAGTTTGTTGATAAGGTTGTAGATTCAATAAAAGATTATTCATCTAACTTTTATACTACAGAAAATCAAATAAGAATTATAGGTTCGATTAACCGTTTCATTTTAGATAATACTTTATACTCTAAATATAGCGTGTCATTATTAAATTTATTAATTAGGAGCTATTATTACATTCAATCACATCAATATAAAGATGAGCTTATGAAAAGACTGTGTGAAGAGCTTTGTGATATGTCAGATACTTGCACTACAGGTCATATTGGAAGACTTGTTAATATATTTAGCGGGTATGAATTAACCATATCAATGCCAATAGAAGAAGAAATAAAAAGTTGCGTTTATGCTAGGCTTACAAATATTATTGAAAATAAACAGGAAGAAATTAGAGACCTTATATTTGATAGTATAGGAACCTCTGATGAAATTAAGTCTAGAGAGAAAACACACGTTGATATGTCCTCATCTTTAATTGGAACAAAAAATGCCTATCTTGACGAAAACGGGATTGTTGTAGAGTTTATTTTAACCGAAGATGATATTAGAAAAGATCAGATAATGCATAAGTCAGAAGACCCTGAAGTTTTGTTTTATAAACTTCTTGGAAAAGATCTTTCTCTTCTTCTCGACGATCTCAGGATCGAATATGAAAATTTAATAAAAGAAGGAAAATTGACAGAACAAGACCTTGACTTATACTTTAGAAAAGCTGTTAATCTTTTTCAGGTTGGAGAAGGTATCTAATTTTTACTTTTACGGAGAGTGCCATCCCAAAACCTATTTGTGATGCACCACTCGATATACAAAAGTAAAAATTAACCAATATGACTTTTACATAAGGGACAAACATTATGCGTTTCTAACCAATTTAAAATACAGGTTGTTTCAAGACAATCTTTTTTGTTTTCGTGAAACTTATGACCACAGGGTAATAATGTGATTAAAGTTTGTCCATTAACAAATTCATCTTGACATACCCCACAACCAGTATTTTCCTCATCTTCTGTAAATGAGTGTCTTGGAAGGTTCTCTATATTAAGCGTTGGAACAAGACACTTATCAGTCTGATGGAACTCTTCTGGATTTCTTGAAAATTCGTATATTCTTCTCATATATTCTTCAAGTTCATCTCTTGAGGGAATTTTACCGTGTAACATATAAAATTCTACATACTGAGGATATAAACTACAAGAAGGTAATATACCGGTATAAACAACACACTGTTTTATAACTTTTTTAACATAATTTTCAGGGTATCCCCTAACACAATTACATCTGTTTTCAAATAATGAATTTACAATCTCTTCCAAATCTGGAAATGAGTGAGCCCCATTTTCATAATATAAATCTAATGTTTTATTTACGATCTCTCTGCTCACCTCATAATCGCCATATTCACTAACATTAACATCTGCATCTACTAAATAGCTGTCTCTTAAATCTTTTATATGGTTTATAGCAAGGTCTCTTTCATCTCGTGAATATAGATTTAAAATATCACTATATCTTGCTCTTGAAAAATTTCTTATAGCACTATCTCTAAGTATATCAGGTGCATTTATTATTCGGTCATAATATTCTTCCATTTGACCGCTATTTCTTAAGTCATCCAAAAATGAATTATCAATATTATTAATAAGGTTACTGAATACTTCAGTTAATGACCTAATTATAGGGTTATCGTCTGAAGGTCCAGTACTCATTTATATAATATGACGATAAATCTTTATATTAATTTAAAAACAATTCTCCTTCATATAAAATGTCCCTTGGAGTAACTATTCTTACATATAATAATAATGAGGTGTTATTCTCTACATTAAGACATCTTAAAGAAAATACCGACTTTACACCTTTTGATGACATTGAAGTTCATATTCTTGCTCAATGTTGCGGAAAAGCATACATAAAATCTCTTGAAACTGTATGTAAAGCATATGACATAAAAGATAAGGTTAAATTTATCCTTCATACTACGGATGAAAATATGGGTGTATCTAAAGGTGGAAACTTTTTATATAATCAAACAAAAAAATTTGAGTTTATTCTTCAACTTGAAGATGATTGGGTGCTTTTAGAAACCAATAAGTTGTGGTTAAGCGAATGCTATAATAGAATAAAAAATAATGAAATTTCTACTATATCTCTACGTAAATATTCAAGCGATAAAGAAAGGTGGCAATATGGTTGGTCTAGAACCATTCCTTATATGTGTCATCAACACGAAAATAACTTTAATTATAAAGATAAATTATCACCTACAAATGATCCTGACTTTACCCAAATAAAGGAATTTCTTTTCACCTTTAATCCAGTCATTAGAAACAACAGAGATTATGAGAATAGTGGAGTGTTTCCTCTTCCTGAATTTGAAGATGGAGATGTTAACATCGAAATAAAAGATGGAGTTAAACTTCACTCTAATAAAAACTGGGGTGCTTGCGAAGCCTTAAGTATGGAAAAAATAAGACATTTAAAAACTGAACTCTATAAAGAAGGTGTTTTTGGACACTTTGATGATTGGGTTGATTATTTAAAAGTAAATAAAATGAGCTTATTTCAGAATGATTTTTCTAATCAAATTAATGTAAATTGTCACGTTCCTATTCTTGTTATTTATACTAGAGATGTGTTTTTTAAATCTATCTCCCACGAGTTTATAAGACCTATAAATTTTATATGGTATGGAGATAATAATGAAAAATATAAGGAAATGAAACAAATATTATCCCTTTATAATCCACGTGCAATTCTTATTATAGGAAAATGTAATTATATGGGAAGATTACCCTTTGAATATAGAAAGAAGGCTCTTGAGTTTTCATCTTTAAATGACGTTTCAATTCCTATGATTGAAAATTGTATATTTTACTCTCATTATAAACATCCATACATAATTTCTAATCCACTCATTAGTATTATAACTCCAGCCTATGAAAGTAAACATAGAATTTTAAGACCTTTACAAAGCCTTTTAAATCAAACTTATACAAACTGGGAATGGATTATCATTGATGATTCTAAAACAGATAATACCTGGAAACAACTCACAGAATTTGCTGAAGAAGATTATAGAATTCAGGTTTATAAAAGACCTAAAAATGATGGAAGTATTGGTAAGAATAAATCATTCTGTGGAAACCTTGCAAGAGGTGCTTTTGTTTTTGAACTAGATCACGATGATGATATTTTTCCACAGACATTTGACCGTCTTATTGATGCCGCAAATAAAAATAAAGATTGTGACTTCTTTTACTCTGATTTTATAGAATGTGGAGAAGATACTATTTCTCCATTTACTTATGGGGACCATTTTGGTTTTGGATTTGGAAGCTATTATAGAAGTTGGTATTTAAATGACTTTCACTATATCTGTAAAACCCCAAGAATGAATCCTCATACTTTCAGACATATTATTGGCGTTCCAAATCACTTTAGATGTTGGACTAAGAAATCTTATATTGATGTTAGTGGACATAATATCGACCTTCAGGTAGCTGATGATTATGATTTAATTATAAGAACTTTCTTGAAATATAGATGGTGTCATATCCCTGAATTTTTATATATTCAATACAGAAATAGCGGAGGAGATAATTTTACCTTCCATAGAAATGCATTAATTCAATACTTGGTTGCAAGAATAAAAAGTACTTATGAAGAAGATATTCATATGAGATTATTAGAGCTTGGAGTTAATGATGATGTTTACGGAAGAAATCCAGGTCATCAAAAAGACTATGAAATAAATCGTTTTCAATACCCTATACTTGAGAAGGTTTATCACTTTAACGATATAGATGAAGATAACCCTCTTATTAGTATTGTTATACCAACTTATAACAGAATGGACTACCTAAAGCGTGCATTAGACAGTATTTTTTCACAGACTTATGAAAATTTTGAGATATTATTAGTAGGTGATAAGTGCCCTGTTCTTGACACATTTGTAAGAAGCTACGATAAGGCTAAAGATAAGCGTTTTAAATATTATAATTTACTTCAAAATTATGGACCAGGAGGTGCTGTTCCAAGAAATTATGCCCTTAAGATGATGTGTAGTAGTAAATGGGTAGCTTATCTTGATGATGATAATACTTGGATGCCAAATCATTTATCTCACCTTGTTCAAACCTATAGAGAAAATAAAGATGCAAAATATATATTTAGCAGTATGATTATAGACGGAAAAGAATTAGTTTTTGATGAACCTAAACTTGGAAGAATAGATACAAGTTGTGTTATGCATCGCTTTGAACTATGCGTAAAATATGGTTTATGGAAAGATAGAATTGAAGGAGGATATGCGCACGATTGGGAATTCTTTAGTAGATGGAAGGATGAAAAATGGATTGCAACAAAGAAATTTACCTTGCTTTACAATACAGATTTTAACGGTCAATCCTTCGAGTTCTTAAATAATTTGTATAAATAAATTATTTCTCAACTTGATTATAAAATGGAAGCATATTCATTTCGTATTTATTTAGGACAAAAAAATGCCTTAATGTTATATGATAGTTTTACTATTCTTGGAGGAACTGGTTCTGAGGGCGGTGCGGGAACTCAGGGTTATCAAGGACCTATGGGTAGTAGTACAGGAATTCAAGGCTATCAAGGTCTTCAAGGATTAATGGGTTTACAAGGTATTATTGGTCTCCAAGGTAATCAGGGTATTATTGGTTTACAAGGTATTGTAGGTTCCACCGGTGCAAATGGTTTACAAGGTCTTCAAGGTTTAGCTGGTCTTCAAGGGTTAGCCGGTCTTCAGGGTTTAGCTGGTCTTCAGGGTTTAGCTGGTCTTCAGGGTTTAACTGGTCTTCAAGGTTTAGCTGGTCTTCAGGGTTTAGATGGTCTTCAGGGTTTGGTTGGTATGCAAGGTTTAATTGGTCCTACTGGTAGCGCTGGTGATACTGGTTTACAAGGTTTAATTGGTGTACAAGGTCTTCAAGGTTTAGCTGGTGATACTGGTTTACAAGGTTTACAAGGTTTACAGGGTCTTCAAGGTTTAATAGGTGTTCAAGGTGCGCAAGGTTTAGTAGGTTTACAGGGTCTTCAAGGTTTACAAGGTTTGATAGGTGTACAAGGAGCGCAAGGTTTAATTGGTCCTACTGGTAGTATAGGAGCACAAGGTTTACAAGGTTTATCTGGAGTTCAAGGTCTTCAAGGTTTAATTGGTCCTACTGGTGCTGGAACTCAAGGTTTAGTTGGTCCTCAAGGTCCTCCTGGAAGTGGAGGAGGTTTAGGAGGGTCAAGCACAGGTTATATTGATATATACCATATAAATAATGCTGGTACATTTCAAATAAATACCGGCGCATTCAGTTCAAACATAGCCACAGGTCCTTTATCTGTTACAGTTGCTGGTAATGTTATGACTATAGGAGGTTTTACATCTTTATTCCCTTCATCTATCCTTGGTTATGGTGTAAACTATACTGCAGGAACCTCAACCGTAAATTTCTATAGACCAATGACTTTCTTAAATACTACGAATGTACAAGTTGAAATGTATCCTGGAAATCAGATTATATTAAGAAACTTAACAACTGGTAATTTAGGATCTGCCGTAAATACTACAGGTTTTCCTAATGGAACAATAGCTTATACAGGTAGATTTGTATTTACATTTTAATTTATGATTTAAGTTTTATTCATAAATTAATTTCTATTATATAATATAAAATGAGCGAACCTTTTATTCCTTATACTATTAACCCTATTTCATATCCTCCTTCAAGTCCATATCCTCCTATTGTATTACCTTTTGTAATTAATAGCTCTTTCGATATAAGCACAGGTATAAAGAATGTAACTTTAGACATTCAAGTTTTTGATACAAGTGCTCCTCTAGGTATATATCAAGGATCAAATGCTTATGATGGAAACTCTATTATTCCAGGTATGTGGATATCAAGTTCAGTTTATGGTAATGCGTGGTTAATTAAAAGCATTAATAGTCAAAGTAGTACAAGTGTTGATTGTGTTGTTGAAGACGTTGAGCTTTTTAATGAAAGTTTATCTCCAGCTGCTCCATCATTAGGTGTTAATGAACCTGGTTTTATATTTGAATTATCAGAAGATGGTATGCCAGCTCTTACTAACGCTGATATTAGAAACTTATTAAACATAAATAACTGGCAACAATTTATAGGTGATCTTAACGCTAGATTTACTTCTAGAAACGTTTATAAAAGTTATTTTAGAGTATATCAACCATCTCATAATTTACAAGTTGGAAACTTCGTTTATGTTGACCCTGATAATAGTCAATACAAAACTGCAACTGGTGCAACTCAATTTAACTATTATATTATAGGTAATGTTACCTCAATAGGTTTTCCCACAAGTGATTGGTTTACCTATAGACCAAGAGGAAAATATCTCACTCCTGATAGAATAAATTTCCCTTACGCATCTCCCTTAACTGGTTCTGTTGGTAGTTTATATTATATTCAAGAAGATGGTTCTATTTCTACCTATAAACCATTCTCAAATTCTTCTCCTGTATACGTCCAAGTATCTACTGGTGCTACAGGTGGTGCTGGTATTCTTATTGATTCATTTTCCGCTTCATCCTCCACTGTTATATCATCAACTGGTGGGTATATAGTTATAAATACAGGAACTTATTCCCTCTCATCAAATAAATCATATATTTGGAATGTAGAACCTATTTATAACGTTATAAATAACGGAGCAGCCGTATTAACTCTTCCAACAGGTCCTTCTGATGGTGATGTTATTACAGTTATTGATGGACTTCAATCCTGGGGTAATTTTATGTATACTGGTGGTATAAATATTGCATCTACAAGTATCCCAATAACTGGAAAAATATCAAATTCAAATAATCCTTATCTTATAAGTGTTAGAAGTGCAAGACAAGGCGATATAAAATTTATATATAATGCCTCAACTAATACCTGGCAAACTTATACAACTCAAAATACTATAAATCCCTTCAATTTTAACCCTATAGCTGATAAATGGACTGGATGGTGGTCTGTTACTAACCGTTCTAACAATATTTCTCCTGAAAGTCTTTTTGATACTCAATTTCTCCCTGAATTTAATAATTTTAGCGCAACCTCTCTTTCATACATAAATATTGATACTACAACCTATCCTATTCAAATTGTTTGGTTATTTGGCTCCCCTAAAAATCCCACAACTTTTAACTCTATGACAACCTTCGTTCACGAATTTTTAAATAATGAGTTTACAACAATCTATAATATAGGTTCTACAAAAGGAAATTATTTCTCAACTACAACAACTATGAATTACGGTCTCCCTTATTTTGTTAAAAATAGCCCAGCTATATTTAAACTTCAAACTGATAATGACTATGCTATATTTACCTCTCCTGGAAGCACAGGAACTGAAGGATTGTCATTTTACCCTTGTGAGAACATTCTTTTATATAAATGTTCTACACCTCCTCCACTATCTCAATCCCCAGATGGTAAAACCTTTAGTTATGATCCTACAAACATCTCATTTTATCCGGGAGATGATCCTGTAACTTTAGCTACTACAATGTTTGAAAATTTATTCCTCCATTCATCTCCAAATGTTAACGATGAAACTTCAACTACATCTTCTAATCTTATAGATTATAACCCATACACTGAAACTTATAATGGTGGCTTTATGGCAGCTAAAGAAATATTTAACCAGTTCTTAAATGGTATTACTTTTCAAACCTCAGTTTATGCTATAAGAAAAAGTTATTCTGGTTCTTCAAGTGATTATTTTCAAGGATCCACTCAACTCACAGATATTTTTACTAACGATTGTTCTTATGCTTACCCTGGAAGTAACGTAGTATTATCAGGGTTCCAAAATACCTGGAGTTCATTAAATGGGACATATACAAATGGAGTATCAGCTATAGGTGATAGTTTCTTAAGAAAAACATTAAATCCATCAATGTGTGATTCAACTGGTTCTCAACCTTATAATACAAATATGTTTTCATTAATAAAAGATACCTCATCTTCTTCTTATTCTCACAATGAAACAGGTGCTTATAAAAACTTTGGGACAAACTTTGGTTCTCCTACTGTATCTGTAACTCATCGTTTCTATTCAAGAATGCCTTATAACGAATTTGTTGCAGCTTGGCTTGCATTTATACAATATGTTCAAGGTCCTGAAACCTATTCTTTTGCATCAAACATATCAATTCAACAATCATCTTTTAATAAAGGTCTTGTAGAAACTAAATGGAACCGTCTCCAAAACTCATATATTCTTCCTTTTTCAAGCAGAGGATTTTGCGATGCAGGATTTATATCTGGTAATTACGGTGAAATTAGTTATTTTGTTTACACAGGTACAAATATCCCTTTATTTTCTTTTAACAGTTATCCAAATGATCCATATCAAATTCAGTATGCATCATACAATCAATTCTATTCTTCATTTAACAGAATTAATTTACTTGAGAAAGATGATTATGATAATGATGATATATTACGCCTTAATAGACAAACATATATTCAAAATAATTATATGACAGGTTGTAAAGCCCTTTATATTGGATGGATTGGAACAGGAGCAACCGGTCCTATTGAAAATGATCCTAATTATGCATTATCAGGTTTCGCATACCCGTTAAAAAATCAACAACATAATAATACCTTTGGTGGAAGTGAATTTACAAGTTCATTATTCGACTTATCTTTTACCCCTGATTATGAATATTGGTGTATTCAAGGTCAGTCTAAAGATTTCACACCGCAAGGACTTAATGAGAGAAAATATGGGTTAATAATTGGCCAAATAAACCCTACATTTTCTTCAGGTGCAAATATAGGATATATTCGTCTTCCTAATAATAGATGCTTAGTAGACCATTATAATTTACAAGAACAAAGTATTTACGCTCCAAAGACTCTTAATACTGGAAGTAGTAAATATTACAGGGAAGCTAACAGTAAAGTTTTATCCGTAATAACTCAGTATCTTAATTCCCTTAATTGTGACAGTGTAATTATTGACTGTAGATATAATAATGGAGGTGGTATTGACGGTAAATCTCTTGCTGAATTCTTCGGCGATGATAGAAATGGTCTTAAATACTATGATGGTTATTGTGGAAATGGATACAATAATCTTTTCCAATTATCAACAGGTTCTGGTGTATCAAATGAACTTGCTACATCTCTCCAAAGATTATATGTAAGGGAAAATGAGGCTAATTATCCTAATAGTGTGTTCAAAGGTGCAACTGGAGCACAAAAGAAAGTGATTATCATTTCAGGTATGGGAACATCTGGTTATGGAAGTGTTTTATACCATTACTTTATAGGGGATAATTTCGACAAAAATATAGGTTCAGATACTATTGTAAAGTTTATAGGTCAAATGGATAGTCGTTTTACAGGTCTTCAACCATCTTCAAGATGTATAGATGCACCTCCTGTAGTAACCTCTTCAAAAGTAAGTATATGGCCTTATTTGGGATATCAAACTGAGGGTAATTCTATGGGATGTTATATACAACATATTCCTCCAACTTCAACTGGTCCTTATTTTAGTTTATACGGAGAACATCCTGAGTTCTTAGGTCCGGATATAATTATTCCTATGAGCTTACAAGAAACTGTATATCCTGATATCGGAGCATATACTGGAGCATTTAATGAAGCTCAAGTTAAGTATCCAAATAGATATTTATCAACAGTTCCTTTTATACCTTCTCTTAACGACTATACAACTTGGAGAGATACTTTAATAGAAGTAGCTATACAAGAAGCTGTTTAATTTAGTTTTAATTATATTATATATATTAAAACTGTTTCTTTTTTCTTTTTATTATTTTAAAATGTCTTACTTCGTGAATATTGACAGTAGATTTAGAGATACTTCTTATTATCCAAGTCCTTCCGATTTTGCTGTTTCTTTTAGACAGTTTCAAGGTTCTGGGCCTTATGTAAATGGTAGTCCTTTTAATAATGATGCATTTTTTCAACAAGTTAGTATTGACCCTGATTTTGATGAAAGTGATGTTAAGTTTAAAAATGCCATTATAACTCAATATTTTGAAAATGACACAAATGTTTATTATGCGGGTATTATGAATCCTCAAATATCATTTGACCCTCATTCAGAAGTAACAACCATTACACCTTCTGTTTTTTCAATTTTATATAAAAATAATG
>JACCDX011678559.1_pt1 | contig 11221 bp, 8 predicted proteins | sample 7449681 | NCBI WGS metagenome assembly JACCDX01 (sample SAMN15323450, study PRJNA562643) | freshwater metagenome | isolation source: river surface water | place: USA:Blue River Watershed | collected 2017-08-18 | reverse complement strand
CTTGGTCTCAAGCTTGCAAAGGAAGGTAAGTAATGTCTCTCCTCACCCCCGTCCTTTCAGCACATTGGGATCAGCCAGATTCATTCACAATTGAGGCGTATAAGCGCAATGGTGGATATCAGGCAGCACCTAAAGCACTTGCAATGGACCCAGATGCACTCATCCAGCTTGTTAAAGATTCAGGCCTTCGTGGTCGCGGTGGTGCAGGCTTTCCAACAGGAATGAAGTGGGGATTTATCCCACAAGGCGATAACAAAGATCACTACCTTGTTGTGAACGCTGACGAATCAGAGCCAGGAACTTGTAAGGATATGCCACTTCTTATGGCAAACCCACATGTCTTGGTTGAAGGAGTCATCATCGCTTCTTATGCCATTCGTGCAAAGAAGGCATTCATTTACATTCGCGGCGAGGTCACACATGTGGCACGACGCCTAAACCAAGCCATTGCAGATGCTTACAAGGCAGGGTATTTGGGAACAAATATATTTGGAACAGGTCAGGATTTGGATCTCGTTCTTCACATCGGAGCAGGTGCATATATCTGTGGTGAAGAGACAGCTCTTCTTGATTCACTTGAAGGATTCCGTGGTCAACCACGCCTTCGTCCACCATTTCCTGCAATCGCAGGTCTTTATGCTCGCCCAACAGTTGTGAACAATGTTGAATCTATTTCAGCAGTTCCTGCAATCGTTGCAAATGGCGCTGAGTGGTATCAATCAATGGGAACAGAGAAGTCAAAAGGTGCAACTCTCTACTCACTCTCTGGCCATGTGAATAATCCTGGTCAGTTCGAAGCACCTCTTGGAATCACACTGCGTCAGATACTTGAACTTGCAGGCGGTGTTCGCAATGGACACAAACTCAAGTTCTGGACTCCAGGAGGATCTTCCACTCCAATCTTCACAGATGAACATCTCGATGTTCCTCTTGATTACGAAGGCGTTTCAGCTGCAGGTTCTATGCTCGGCACAAAAGCTCTTCAAATCTTTGATGAGACCACTTGTGTTGTTCGCGCTGTTCTTCGCTGGACTGAGTTCTATAAGCACGAATCATGCGGCAAGTGCACACCTTGCCGTGAGGGCACTTGGTGGCTCGTTCAAATTCTCCGTGATCTAGAAGATGGAAAGGGAACAGAGGCAGACCTTCAGAAGCTGCTAGATCTCTGTGACAACATTATGGGTCGCTCCTTCTGTGCTCTCGGCGATGGTGCAACAAGCCCAATCACATCTTCTATCAAGTATTTCCGTGATGAGTACATCGCACATATGACTAATGGCGGTTGCCCATTCGATTCATCTAAGTCAACTCTCTTTGCGGAGGCCAAGTAATGACCACACAAGAAGCAGTTGCAGTAGAGATGATCACTGTCGTCATTGACGGCTTTGAAGTCACAGTTCCTAAGGGCACACTCATTATTCGTGCCGCAGAAAAACTTGGAATTCAGATTCCACGATTCTGCGATCACCCACTTTTGGATCCGGTAGGTGCATGCCGCCAATGTCTAGTTGATGTTGAAATCAACGGTCGTGCTTTCCCAAAGCCACAGGCATCCTGCACAATTCCTGTTGAGCCAAACATGATTGTTAAGACGCAGCTCACCTCTGAAGTTGCTGATAAGGCACAAAAAGGTGTGATGGAACTTCTCCTTGGAAATCACCCTCTTGATTGTCCTGTTTGCGACAAGGGTGGCGAATGCCCATTGCAGAACCAGGCGATGAGCAATGGTCGCGCTGAATCTCGTCTTGATGGAACAAAGCGCACATTTGAGAAGCCAATTAACATCTCATCTCAAGTTTTGCTCGATCGCGAGCGTTGCGTCCTCTGTGCTCGTTGCACACGCTTTTCAAATCAAATTGCCTCAGATCCATTTATTACTCTCAACCATCGCGGAGCATTGCAGCAGGTTGGTATCTATGAGAACGAACCTTTCAACTCATACTTCTCAGGTAATACAGTTCAGATTTGCCCAGTAGGAGCTCTCACTGGAGCTTCATATCGATTCCGTGCTCGTCCATTTGACTTGGTATCAACACCTTCAGCATGTGAGCACTGTGCATCTGGTTGCGATATGCGTACCGATGTTCGTCGTGGAAAGACACTCCGTCGCCTTGCAGGAGATGACGCAGCGGTAAATGAAGAGTGGAACTGCGATAAGGGTCGTTGGGCCTTTAAGTATGTGACTTCAACAGCTCGCCTGACACAGCCGCTCGTTCGCAATGCAGAGGGTGTGCTCGTTCCAGCATCATGGCCAGAGGCACTCGCAGCTGCTGCTGCAGGCCTGAAGGGCAAGCGTGCTGCAGTCCTCACAGGTGGACGCATCACTTATGAAGATGCTTATGGATATTCCAAGTTTGCTCGAATTGCGCTGAACACAAACGATATCGATTTCCGTGCTCGTGTTTCAGGTGCTGAGGAAGGAAACTTCCTTGCATCTAAGGCTCTTACATCATCTGTTCACTACAGCGATATCGATAGCGCAGATCAAGTTCTTCTTCTTGCTTTTGAACCAGAAGAAGAGTCACCAATTGTCTTCCTGCGTTTGAATAAGAACTTTAAGAAGCGTGGCCTTAAGGTCACATCTATTGCAACTAAAGGCTCTATTGCGATGGATAAGTTGAATGCCGAATTCATCAAGGTGACCCCTGGTGCTGAAGCTTCAGCAGTTTCTTCTGTTGCACTCACTGCTAAGTCAGTCATTCTTTTGGGTGAGCGTGCATCTGAATCCGCAGGACTCATCTCAGCTGCTGTTGCACTTTCTGAAAAGACTGGCGCAAAGCTCGCGTGGATTCCTCGTCGTGCTGGTGAGCGTGGAGCGCTAGAAGCAGGAGCATTCCCAACTCTTCTCCCAGGCGGTCGTCCAGTTGCAGATTCTGCAGCTCGAGTTGATATTGCAGCTGCTTGGGGAGTTGAAAATCTTCCAGCAACTCCAGGTCGCACAACTCATCAGATTATCGAAGCACTTTCATCTGGAGATCTTGATGCTGTGGTTGTGGGAGGAGTTGATGCTTACGATCTTCTCAACTCTCGAAAAGTGATTGCTGCACTCTCTCAGAGCTTTGTTGTCTCACTTGAGATCGCCGAATCATCAATAACAGAGATTGCAGATGTTGTATTGCCTGTTGCTGCGGTAACCGAGAAGTCTGGTTCATTCCTTAACTGGGAAGGACGCGCTCGAGCATTTGATGCGGCGGTTTCAGAATCTCTTAACCGAAGCGATGTTCGTATCCTTTCAGCACTTGCTGATGTGATGGGTGAATCCATCATGCTTGGAACAGTTACAGCAACTGCTCGTGAAATTGCCCAACTTGGTAAGTGGGACGGGGCACGAGTTGAGTTCATGCCTGTTGCTCCAGGGACTGTTGCAAGTGCATCTGGTGATCAGGCGATTCTTACATCATGGCGTCGCTTGCTCGACATGGGAGCTCTTCAGCGCGGTGAAGATAATCTTGCTGGTACTCGTCGTCAGACAGTTGCTGTCATTTCAGAAAAGCGTGCTGGATCCCTCGGTGTTGTCACTGGTGATCAACTCCGCATCTCTAACTCAGAAGGTTCCATCACACTTCCTGCTTTAGTTGAAGATATCCATGATGATGCAGTGTGGATTCCTCGCAATTCATTTGGTTCACAAGCTCTGGTCTCACTTAATGCAGTCCATGGCGACCTAGTTACGGTGGTGAAGGCATGACAACAGCACAGCTCCTCGGACAAGATCCAGGTTGGCTCATTGCACTCAAGGCAGTTCTTGTCTTTGCAATTTGCGTGGTCTCTACATTGATGGCGGTGTGGACAGAGCGTCGAGTGCTAGCAAAGATGCAGCAGCGCACTGGTCCTAACCGTGTTGGTCCGTTTGGATTGCTTCAATCACTCTCTGATGGCGTGAAGCTGGCTCTTAAGGAAGACATCATTCCTGCGGCTGCAGATAAAATTGTCTTTATTGCAGCACCGATTATTGCTGCAGCGATGTGCTTTATGTCTTTCGCTGTCATTCCAATGACTGGTGTTGTCACACTTCTTGGTCAAAAGACTGCAATGCAGCTCACTGATCTCCCAGTCGGTGTTCTCTATATCTTGGCTGTTACATCTATCGGTGTCTACGGAGTAGTTCTTGCTGGTTGGTCTTCAGGCTCTACATACCCACTCCTTGGTGGACTTCGCTCAAGCGCACAGGTTATTTCATATGAAGTTGCTATGGGTCTTTCCCTTGTAGCTGTATTTATCTATGCAGGATCGATGTCCACATCAGATATCGTCGCATCCCAGCACGGTCACATTTGGAACGCAGTTGTCCTCTTCCCATCATTTGTTATCTATGTGATTTCAATGGTGGGTGAGACAAACCGTGCTCCATTCGACTTAGCTGAAGCAGAAGGCGAGCTAGTCGGTGGATTCCACACAGAGTACTCATCGTTGAAGTTCGCACTCTTCTTCTTGGCAGAGTATGTGAACATCATCGCTGTCTCTGCTCTTGCAACAACCTTGTTCCTTGGTGGATATCACGCGCTTCCAGGTCTTGGCTTCACAGAGGCTTGGCTTGGCGGATGGTTCACAATCGTGTGGTTCTTCCTGAAGGTCAATCTCTTCTTCTTTATCTTTATGTGGTTGCGTGCATCTCTTCCACGCCTTCGCTATGACCAATTCATGAAGTTCGGCTGGAAGGTTCTCATTCCTGTCTCACTTCTCTGGATCATGATTGTTGCCTCACTTCGTGTGATTCAAAATGAAGGTGCATCTCGCACAGTTGCACTCGCATTTGCTCTAGGTATCGTCCTTATCGTGATGGCAATCAGCTCACTCTTTGAGAAGTCAAAGCAGAAGTCACGCGCTCCACTTCCAGAAGGAGAGGCACCAAACTTCCCTGTGCCTAATCTGCCTGGAATCTCTTCATTTAATGTTTCATCTCAGAGCCACACTGGAGGCAATAATGAGTAATTCACTCGAGCCAAAGAAGTCTGGCGCAGCCAAGAACATCGATGATGTCTCTTTTGTTGAAGTAGAGCAGCCAGGTCCTGCGCCGCTTACTGAACAGGCAAAGGGCTTCTGGGTCACTTTCCGCACCATGTTTAAGAAGAACCTCAGCGTTCAATACCCAGATGTTGCACCACCTATTGAGCCACGCTTTCATGGTCGCCACCAACTCAATCGCCACCCAGATGGTCTTGAGAAGTGCATCGGTTGCGAACTTTGTGCATGGGCTTGTCCTGCAGATGCAATTTATGTTGAAGGTGGAAATAACACTCCAGGAAATCAAGTATCTCCAGGAGAGCGCCACGGAGCTGTCTATCAAATCAACTATCTTCGCTGCATTTTCTGCGGACTCTGCGTTGAAGCGTGCCCAACTCGCGCCCTCACAATGACCAACGAGTTTGAGTTGGCAGATAGCACTCGCGAAAAACTTATCTTTGAAAAGGAAGATCTTCTTGCACCACTTCGTGCAGGAATGGTTGCACCTCCTCACCCAATGTATCCAGGAATGGATGAGAACAATTACTACCGCGGTGAAGTAAAGGCAGCAGATCCTTCACAGGGAACCATCGTGGGGGAGGATAAGTAATGGTGATTCAAACTCCAGAAGCAATCATGTTCTGGTTCCTAGCCCCTCTTGCAGTTCTTTCAGCTCTTGGAATGCTTCTAGTAAAGAAGGCTGTCCATTCAGCCCTACTGCTCGCATGGGTAATGATCACTCTTGCAATTTTCTATATTGCACAGGATGCACTCTTCCTTGGCATTGTTCAGATTGTTGTTTACACAGGCGCAGTCATGATGCTCTTCCTCTTTATTTTGATGCTCGTCGGTGTAGATTCTTCAGATTCACTTACTGAAACGATTCCAGGACTTCGTCCTATTGCCATCACGGCCGCTATTGGTTTCGGCGGACTTCTCACATCTCTTATTGGTCGCGCAACACTAGGTCGTAGCCCAGTTGGTTTGTCCCAAGCAAATGCTGAAGGAAATGTTCAAGGACTTGCAGCACTTCTCTTCTCAGATTATGTCTGGCCATTTGAAGTCGTCTCAGCACTTTTGATCACAGCAGCTCTTGGCGCAATGGTTCTGGCTCATCATCAGCGCACAGTTGCTCGCCCAACACAGCGAGAGAGCTCAATTGCTCGATTCCGCCTTGGAAATCTATCCAGCGCTGCAGGACTTCCTGGCCCTGGTGTTTTCGCTCGTCACAATGCTGTCGATGTTCCAGCGCTACTTCCTGATGGAACTCCAGCACCAACATCAATTTCCGCAACCCTCAAGGCTCGCGGCGACATGCTTGAGTCTGGACAATTCCAGCTCGATGTTGTTGATACAACAGTCGTGGAGGAGAAGTAATGAATCCATATAACTACCTCTATGTCGCAGGCCTCCTCTTCACAATTGGCGCTGTTGGCGTTGTGGTTCGCCGCAATGCAATCGTTGTCTTTATGTGTGTTGAGCTGATGCTCAATGCAGCAAACCTTGCTTTTGTTACCTTCTCACGAATCAACGGAACTCTTGATGGACAGGTCACCGCCTTCTTCACGATGGTCGTTGCAGCATGTGAGGTCGTAGTTGGTCTAGCCATTATCGTGGCGATTTATCGCTCACGCCGATCAGCATCTGTTGATGATGCTAGTTTGTTGAAGCGATAAATATGAGCACTTCATCATCACTTGTTTATCTGATTGCACTTCCACTCTTTGGTGCTGCAACGCTTCTCTTGGGAGGACGCCGCACCGATAAATGGGGACATCTCCTAGCAACAGGTATGGCTGCTAGCTCCTTCGGAGTTGGTCTCTATCAGCTCTCTGAGATGCTCGGACGCAGTGGCGAAGAGCGTGCTGTGACTCAGAAACTCTTCTCTTGGATTGCCGTCGGCAATTTCAATATCGATGCAGCCCTCCTGCTAGATCAACTCTCCATCTGCTTTGTTCTCTTGATCACTGGTGTTGGAACGCTGATTCATATTTATTCAATCGCCTATATGGAGCACGATGAGAATCGCCGTCGCTTCTTCGCGTATCTGAACCTCTTTATTGCATCCATGCTTCTTTTGGTTTTGGGTAACTCATATCTCAATCTCTATGTCGGTTGGGAAGGAGTGGGTCTTGCTTCCTACCTCCTCATTGGTTTCTGGAATCAAAAGCCTGCTTATGCAACAGCTTCAAAGAAGGCTTTTGTGATGAACCGTGTGGGAGACATGGGTCTTTCCTTCGCAATTATGATCGCCTTCGCAACTCTTGGAACCACAACCTTTGAGGGCGTACAAGAGGCCTCACATCACGCATCAGAAGCAGCGCTCACTGCTATTGGAATTATGTTGCTCGTTGCAGCTACAGGTAAGTCAGCACAATTTCCTCTCCAAGCGTGGCTTGGGGATGCAATGGCAGGTCCAACACCCGTTTCTGCACTCATCCACGCAGCAACTATGGTTACAGCAGGTGTCTATCTCATTGTTCGTTCCAACTTCATCTTCGATGCGGCGCCAACTGCTCAATTACTCGTGGTTATCGTTGGCGCGATCACATTGATCTTCGGCGCCTTGATTGGTACTGCTAAAGATGACATAAAGAAGGCATTGGCTGCCTCAACAATGTCCCAGATCGGCTACATGGTTCTCGGAGCTGGTCTTGGCCCTGCAGGATATGCATTTGCAATCATGCACCTTCTAACACACGGTTTCTTCAAGGCAAGCATGTTCCTTGGTGCAGGTTCTGTAATGCACGGAATGAATGATGAGGTGAATATGCGTAAGTTTGGTAACTTGCGTAAATTCATGCCAATCACATTCGTGACCTTCGGACTTGGATATCTAGCAATTATTGGTGTTCCACCATTTGCTGGTTACTACTCTAAGGATGCAATTATCGAGACTGCCTTTAATGAAGGTGGTGCTAAGGGAATTATCTTGGGATCAATCGCGCTACTTGGTGCTGCGATTACTGCCTTCTATATGTCTCGCGTCATGATTCTTACATTCACAAGCAGAGGTCGTTGGGATGACAATGCACATCCGCACGAGTCACCTTGGTTGATGTGGCTGCCAATTGCAATTCTTTCAGTTGGTTCCGTGACTGCAGGATTCCTCTTCACTCGCGGTGATGCCCTTGTTCACTGGCTCGAGCCAGTAGTGGGCGGACATCATGGTGAGCATGAAGAGTTCTTGCCAGCACTCGTTGTTTCAGGTCTTGCCCTCACAGCAGTGGCCATTGGAGTTGCAATCGCAATTGTGAAATATCAGCTCTCTGATGTTGATTCAGTTGCGCCAGAGAAGGTTTCTGCACTCACTCGCTTTGTGCGCCGAGATCTTGGCCAGGATGCATTTAACGAAGCAGTGTTTATGCGTCCAGGCCAATCTCTCACCAAGCTCTTGGTGGCATCTGATGACCGCGTCATTGATGGCGCGGTAAGAGGTATTGCTCGAGTGGCAATTGGTTCTGGCTCAGCACTTCGTAAGACACAGACAGGCTTTGCTCGCAGTTATGCAGCATTCATTCTTATTGGTGCGATCGTGTTGATCGCTGGAATCTGGGTGGTCACACAATGAGTTCAGTAACAGTTCTTGCCCTGCTTCCATTGATTGGAGCCCTACTCGTTGGAGTTCTCCCTTCAAGCAACACGCTTCGCATCAAGCAAGCAGCTCTTGCTGTCACGATTGTGACTGCGGCTTTTGGTATCTATATCGCAACACAGTTTGTTGCCGCAGACACAGCTCTTCAATTCGTTGAGCGACATGAGTGGATTCCATCATTTGCTATCAATTACTCAGTAGGACTTGATGGACTATCGCTTGTACTCATAGTGATGTCTGTAGTTCTAACTCCCATTGTTCTACTTGCATCGTGGAATGAGTCAGAGGGTGGCCGCTGGTCAGCGAAGACTTTCTACCTTCTCATCCTTGTTCTAGAAACTATGATGATTGGTGTTTTCGCAGCAACAGATGTCTTCTTATTCTATGTGATATTCGAAGCGATGTTGATCCCCGTCTATTTCCTCATTGGCGGATATGGCTCAGGTAATCGAGCCGCAGCGGCAGTGAAGTTCTTGATTTATAGCCTTGTGGGCGGCCTTTTGATGCTCGCATCCATTATTGGAATCTATGTTGTCTCAGGCAACGCTGGGCGCCATAGCTTTGATCTGACTGAGCTTGCAGAGCTTCATAACTATATGAGCCCAACAACTCAGAATCTTTTGTTTCTTGGCTTCTTCGTCGCCTTTGCTATTAAAGCTCCTCTCTGGCCACTCCACACTTGGCTTCCAGATGCCGCTCATTCAGCAACACCAGGCACATCAGTTCTTCTTTTGGGTGTGCTCGATAAGGTCGGAACATTCGGAATGATCCGTTTTTGTATCACACTCTTTCCTGATGCAAGTAAGACATTTACTCCTGTCATAATCGTTCTCTCAGTGATTTCGATTATCTACGGAGCATTCCTTGCAATTGGTGCCCGTGATCTCAAGCGCTTGATTGCATACACTTCGATTTCGCACTTCGGCTTTATCACAATGGGAATTTTTGCAATGACTTCTCAAGGACAGTCAGGTGCAACTCTCTATATGTTTAATCACGGGTTCTCAACAGCTGCCCTCTTTATCGTCGGTGGCTGGATGATTGCACGCCGTGGTTCATCCACAATTGCTGATTTCGGAGGCCTTCAGCGAATAACTCCTGTGATGGCATGGATGTTCTTCATCGCTGGAATGTCCTCACTAGCTCTTCCTGGACTCTCTAGCTTCGTCAGTGAATTCCTCGTTCTTGTCGGCACCTACACCCGCTATCCAGTTGCGGCGGTGATTGCGACCTTCGGAATTGTTCTAGCAGCCCTATACATCTTGATTCCTGTGCAGAAGGCCCTTCATGGTCCTACTGCTCCAGGGAATGAGAACCTGCCAGACCTTAATCTGCGCGAGAAGATTGCTATCGCACCAGTAGTTGCCGTGATTGTCGCCTTCGGCTTCTACCCGTCGCCACTTCTGAACATCATTAACCCAGCCTCTGCTCATGTGATTGAGTCTGCTGGCTTTACAGATCCAGCTCCAACAGAGAATGCAGGTAAGTAAATGACATTTACAGCTCCCGTACTTGAGTATGCGCTCCTTGCGCCAATGCTGATTGTTCTCGCTGGTGCTCTCGCTGGAGTCCTTGTTGAAGCATTCGTTAAGAGCTCAGCGCGTCTGTCTGCTCAGCTCTTCATCTCAGTCTTGTCTATCGTCGCATCATTCGTTCAGTTGATGCGTGTCCGCAATCAAGGCTCAGTTTCGGCTGCGATGGGATCAGTGACTTTTGATGGCGCTGGAGTACTCCTTCAAGCCTCAGTACTTGTTATTGCCCTCCTTTCAATCTTTCTTATTGCAGATCAAGATAACTTCACAGCCGCAGCTGCAGCTGTTCCAGGATCTATTGAAGAGCGCCAAGCGGTTCAAGCAAAGACCCGAACAACTGAAGTATTCCCACTGACTCTCTTTGCAGTTGCTGGAATGCTGCTATTCCCAGTTGCCACAGACCTCATCACATTATTTGTGGCCCTTGAAGTTCTCTCACTTCCGCTCTATTTGATGGCAGGTCTTTCACGCTATCGTCGACTTGCATCTCAGGAAGCTGCACTTAAGTACTTCCTCTTGGGAGCTTTCTCTTCAGCATTCTTCCTCTTTGGCGCAGCTTTCCTTTATGGATATTCATCATCGATCACATTTGCAGGAATTCAGGCAGCTGTCACAGGCGGAGCGGGCAACGATGTCTTCCTTCTTCTTGGAGCCGCATTTGTCTCAGTGGGCCTTCTCTTTAAGGTCGGCGCATTCCCATTCCACGCCTGGTCACCCGATGTTTATCAAGGTTCCCCTACTGCAATCACAGCATTTATGGCGGCAGCAACAAAGGTTGCAGCTTTTGGTGCAATTCTTCGCATCTTCTATGTCTCACTTGCTAATGCGGAGTGGGAGTGGAAGCCAGCACTGGTCATCATTGCAATTGCGACGATGTTCTTTGGTTCACTCGTGGCGATTGCCCAGAAGGATGTTAAGCGCATGCTCGCTTATTCTTCGATCGCTCACGCAGGTTTCTTGCTCTCAGGTGTTATCGCTCTCAGCAAGTCAGGTCTAGACGCAACAATCTTTTATCTCTTCGCTTATGGCATTGCGACTGTGGGTGGATTTGCAATCGTGACTCTTATTCGCGACTCATCTGGTGAAGTCACTGACTTAAACCGTTGGAGTGGTCTTGGTAAGCGCTCACCACTTGTTGCATCAACTTTTG
>JACCDX011615425.1_pt1 | contig 11221 bp, 9 predicted proteins | sample 7449681 | NCBI WGS metagenome assembly JACCDX01 (sample SAMN15323450, study PRJNA562643) | freshwater metagenome | isolation source: river surface water | place: USA:Blue River Watershed | collected 2017-08-18 | reverse complement strand
GGTGTGGAACTGGCCGGTCTTGCCCGTGATGCCCTGGGTGATGACCTTGGTGTCTTTGTTGATGTAGATCGACATGGTGTGGAACTCCTGGGCTTACTTGACGGCGGCGACGATCTTGGTGGCCGCTTCGGCCATCGTGTCGGCGGCGATGATGGGCAGGCCGGATTCGGCCAGCATCTTCTTGCCCAGTTCTTCGTTGGTGCCCTTCATGCGCACGACCAGCGGCACAGACAGGTTCACGGCCTTGCAGGCGGTGATCACGCCTTCGGCGATGGTGTCGCACTTCATGATGCCGCCGAAGATGTTGACCAGGATGCCCTTGACGGCCTTGTTCTTCAGCATGATCTTGAAGGCCTCGGTGACCTTCTCGGCCGTGGCACCGCCGCCGACGTCCAGGAAGTTGGCCGGCTCGCCGCCGAACAGCTTGATGGTGTCCATCGTGGCCATGGCCAGACCGGCGCCGTTCACCAGGCAGCCGATGTTGCCGTCCAGGCTGATGTAGGCCAGGTCGAACTTCGAGGCTTCGATCTCGGCCGGATCTTCTTCGTCGAGGTCGCGGTAGGCGACGATTTCGGGGTGGCGGAACAGCGCGTTGGCGTCGAAGTTGAACTTCGCGTCCAGCGCCATCAGGTTGCCCTTGGAGTCGCAGTTCAGCGGGTTGATCTCAACCAGCGACGCGTCGGTCTCCATGTAGCACTTGTAGAGCTTGGCGAAGATGTCGACCGCCTGGTCGACGGAGCCGCCGGTCAGGCCGATGGCGCCGGCGATCTTGCGCGACTGGGCGTCGGTCAGGCCGGTCAGCGGGTCGATCATCTCGGTGATGATCTTCTCGGGCGTGCTGTGGGCCACTTCTTCGATGTCCATGCCGCCTTCGCTGGAGGCGATGAACGCGACCTTCTGCGTGCCGCGGTCGGTGACCAGCGAGACGTAGAGCTCATTCTTGATGTCGGCGCCGTCTTCGATGTAGAGGCGGCGGACCTTCTGGCCTTCGGGGCCGGTCTGGTGCGTCACCAGTTGCATGCCCAGGATGCCTTCGGCCTTGGCCTTCACGTCTTCGATGGTCTTGGCGACCTTGACGCCACCACCCTTGCCACGGCCACCGGCGTGGATCTGCGCCTTCACGACCCAGACCGGGCCGCCCAGCTTCTGGGCTGCTTCAACGGCTTCCTGCACGGTGAAGGCCGGGATGCCGCGCGGCACGGGAACGCCGAACTGGCGCAGGATTTCTTTGCCCTGGTATTCGTGAATTTTCATGGCTGGGTCTTTCGGGTCGGGAAGTCAGAAAGCGATCGACGCGGACGCTGCGCGCAGCGTCCGACGGGATTGGAACCTGAAGGAGGGGTGGTCGTTGCGCTGATGCGGAGCCCGCTCGGCGCCGCCGGCAACGTCGTACAGGAACAACTGCCCATCGGCGGCGCGGCAATGCGAAGGGCGGCGCAGGAGGGACAGGTGGACGACGGGGGGCATGAAGCGGATGCGGGCGAAGCAACCCGGCCGATGCCGGGACAGCGGTTTGACCGGCTCTCAGAGCGGCGTTGCCCAGGAGCTGGAGGCTTGTAACCGGGTGAACCGCCGTTCGGGCGGCAGCCGGCAATGTAGCACGGAGGGGGAAATTACCCTTTGTTCGCGCTGAGAAGCGCGGCTCAGCCCCTCAGCAGTCGGCGCACGGCCTCGGCGGAGAAGCCGCGTGCCAGCAGGAAGCGCATCTGCCGGGCGCGCGCCTCGGCGTCTGCGGGCGGCTCCGTGCCAAATCGCTTCAGCCAGACTTCCCGGGCCCGCTCCAGCTCGGTGGCCCGTAGCGTGGCCTGCTGTTCGGCGTCCAGCTTCAGGCCGTGTTGGGCCAGCTCCTGCTGAATCCGCTGCGCGCCGAAGCGCGTGGCGCGCATGTGCAGACGGGATTCGACAAAGCGCGCTTCGTCCAGATAGCCACTGGCGGCCAGCGAATCCAGCAGCGCGTCGACGGTGGCGGCGGCATCGGGGCCGCCAGCCGCGTCGGCTTCGATGTCGTCGTCAGCTGGCGGTGCGATGCGGGCGGGAGACGATTCGCCATCGTCATGCCGCTCGGCGGTGCCGTTGAGCGGGCGTTGGGCGCGCTGTTGTGCCTCGATGCGCAGCAGCTTGCGCCGCAATTCGGCGCGGCTGTGCTCCCGCTGGGCCAGCAGCCCGATGGCCCGCGCCTTCAGGGACAGCGCTTGCCGCGCCATGCGATGCACCTGGTCGCGATCATTCCTCGGCCGGTGCGCTCAGCTGCGCCACGCCCAGGGACTCGCGGATCTTGTTTTCGATCTCGCGGGCCAGATCGGGGTTCTCGCGCAGGAACTCGCGCGCGTTGTCCTTGCCCTGGCCGATCTTCTCGCCCTGGTAGGCGTACCAGGAGCCGGATTTCTCGACGATCTTGGCGACGACGCCCATGTCGACGATCTCCCCCTCGCGGCTGATGCCTTCGCCGTAGAGGATGTCGAACTCGGCGGTCTTGAACGGCGGGCTGACCTTGTTCTTGACGACCTTGACCTTGGTCTCGGAGCCGATGACCTCTTCGCCCTTCTTGATGGAGCCGATGCGGCGGATGTCCAGCCGCACGGAGGCGTAGAACTTCAGCGCGTTGCCGCCGGTGGTCGTTTCGGGGGAGCCGAACATGACGCCGATCTTCATGCGGATCTGGTTGATGAAGATGACCATGCAGTTGGTCTTCTTGATCGTGGCCGTCAGCTTGCGCAGCGCCTGGCTCATCAGGCGGGCCTGCAGGCCCGGCAGGCTGTCGCCCATCTCGCCTTCGATTTCGGCCTTGGGCGTCAGCGCCGCGACGGAGTCGACGACGATGAGGTCCACCGAGCCGGAGCGCACGAGCGCATCGACGATTTCGAGGGCCTGCTCGCCGGTGTCGGGCTGGCTGATCAGCAGGTCGCTCAGGTTGACGCCGAGCTTCTGCGCGTACTGCACGTCGAGCGCGTGTTCGGCGTCGATGAAGGCGCAGGTGCCCGCCATCTTCTGCATCTCGGCGATGACTTGCAGCGTGAGCGTCGTCTTGCCGGAGGACTCGGGGCCGTAGATCTCGACGACGCGGCCGCGTGGCAGGCCGCCGACGCCCAGCGCGATGTCCAGGCCCAGCGAGCCGGTGGAGACAACCTGGATGTCCTCGATGACCTCGCCTTCACCGAGACGCATGATGGAGCCCTTGCCGAACTGCTTCTCGATCTGGGCGAGGGCGGCTTGCAGGGCCTTGGCTTTTTCGGTGTTCAGGGTTTTGACGGGGGCGTCCATGTGTTTCTCCAGTGCGATGTCGGAATTATGGGGCAATCTGTATGTTTGTACAGTGGTTCGTCCCCAGCGTTGATGAATGCTAGGTGGTGGGTGGCTCATGGCGTGAGCCACCTCGTCAACACATAACATCCGCGCAGGAGACAGAAAAAACATGCGCATCCTGATTGCCGAAGACGACCAAGTGCTGGCCGATGGTCTGTTGCGGGCGCTGCGCGCCTCGGGCTACGCGGTGGACCGGGTCAGCACGGGCACAGAGGCGGACACCGCGCTGGCGACACACGAGTTCGATCTGGTCATCCTCGACCTCGGCCTGCCGCGCCTGCACGGGTTGGAGGTGCTGCGCAAGTTGCGCGGGCGCGGGGCGACGATGCCGGTGCTGATCCTGACGGCGGCGGACAGCGTGGAGCAGCGTGTGAAGGGCCTGGACCTGGGGGCCGACGACTACATGGCCAAGCCGTTCTCGCTGCAGGAGCTGGAGGCCCGCGTGCGTGCATTGACCCGGCGCGGCCTGGGCACCGCCAGCAGCGTCATCAAGCATGGGCCGCTGACCTTCGACGCCACCGGCCGCGTGGCCTATATCAACGAGCAGATGCTGGAGCTGTCGGCGCGCGAGCTGTCGCTGCTGGAGGTGCTGCTGCAGCGCGCGGGGCGCCTGGTCAGCAAGGACCAACTCGTCGAGCGCTTGTGCGAATGGGGTGAAGAGGTCTCGAACAACGCGATCGAGGTTTATATCCACCGGCTGCGCAAGAAGATCGAGCAGGGGCCGATCCGCATCGCGACCGTGCGCGGGCTGGGCTATTGCCTGGAGAAGATCGCGTCATGAACGGCTCGGCCGGCTGCGGCGCTCGGCGGCCTGCGTAGATGCCGGGCGCGGAAGGTTCCGGCCGGCAACAAGGCTCGCTGTTCGGCGAGATTCTCGATTGGATGCTCGCGCCGCTGCTGCTGATCTGGCCGATCAGCGTGGCGCTGACGTGGCTGGTGGCCCAGGGCATCGCGAGCCGGCCTTACGACCGTGAACTGGGCGAGATGGCGCGCAGCCTGGGGCAGCAGGCGACGGCGGCGGAGGCGCCTGCCAAGGGGCGGGACCGCTACGCGCTCGCCCCCGAGGCCGCGGCGCTGCTGCGCGTGGACGCGACCGACACGGTGTTCTACCAAGTGCTGGGCCTGCGCGGCGAGCTGCTCAGCGGTGACGCGGCGCTGCCGCTGCCGACGGACGACGCGCCGGTGGTGCCGTGGGAGCTGCACTTCCGTGACGACGAGGTGGGCACGGAATCCGTTCGCGTGGCCTATCTGTGGGTGACGCCGGAGACGGCCGGGCAGACGGGCGCGTCGAGGACCTTGCTGGTGCAGGTGGCCGAGACGCTGGGCAAGCGCACGCGGCTGACCAACGAGATCATCAAGGGCGTCATCCTGCCGCAGTTCGTCATCCTGCCGCTGGCGGTGTTGCTGGTGTGGCTGGCGTTGGCGCGCGGCATCTCGCCGCTGAACGAGTTGCAGCGGCGCATCCGCTCGCGCGACAGCTCGGACCTCTCGCCCATCGACGAGCAGCGCGTGCCGGACGAAGTGGCGCCGCTGGTGCAGGCCATCAACGACCTGCTGGCGCGGTTGGACTCGTCGATGAGCCGCCAGAAGCATTTCCTCGCCGACGCGGCCCACCAGCTGAAGACGCCGCTGGCCGGGCTGCGCACGCAGGCCGAGCTGATCCAGCGCGAGATCGACGCCGGCCGGGCCTCGCCCGACGAGCTCAAGCGCTCGCTGGCGCAGATCGCCCGGGCCAGCGAGCGGGCCGCGCACATGGTCAACCAGCTGCTGGCCATGGCGCGTGCCGAGGATGCGGAGCAGGCTGCGCGGCGCGAGCCGGTCAACCTGGCCGAAATCGCCATCGACACGGTGCGCGACTTCGTGCCGCGCGCGCTGGAGCGTCGCATCGACCTCGGCTACGACGGCGTGTTGCCGGAGGACTGTCGCTTGCGTGTGGCGGGTCAGCCGGTGCTCATCGGCGAGCTGATCCGCAACCTGGTCGACAACGCGCTGCTCTACACGCCGGCCGGTGGGCTGGTGACGGTGCGCATCGTCGAGGACCCGTTCGGCCAGGTCGTCGTGCTGCAGGTGGAGGACACCGGGCCGGGCATCGCGCCGGCCGAGCGCGAGAAGGTGTTCCAGCCGTTCTACCGGTCGCTGGGCAGCGGCGGGGAGGGCTCGGGGCTGGGCCTGGCCATCGTGCGCGAGATCGTGCAGCAGCACGACGCCGAGCTGATGCTGGACGACACCCGCGTTCGCCGCGCGGCGGGCGGTGAGTCGCCGGACGGGCAGGGCCCGGGGGCGCGGTTCACGGTCCGCTTTGCGGCAGTCGCCGCTACGTCTTGACGAGTTTGCGCACCCGCGCGATCGACATCAGCAGCCCGAGGCTCAGCCCCAGCGTCACCATCGCCGTGCCGCCGTAGCTGATGAAGGGCAGCGGCACGCCGACGACGGGCAGGATGCCGCTGACCATGCCCATGTTGACGAACACATAGGTGAAGAAGCTCAGCGTCACGGCGCCGGCCATCAGCCGCGTGAACAGCGTGGGCGCCTCCGACGCGATCATCAGCCCGCGCAGGATCAGCGCCGTGAAGCCGGCCAGCAGCGCGAGCGCGCCGGCGAAGCCGAACTCTTCGCCGAAGGCCGCGAAGATGAAGTCGGTGGTGCGTTCCGGGATGAACTCCAGGTGCGTCTGCGTGCCCTGCATGAAGCCCTTGCCGGTCGTGCCGCCGGAGCCGATGGCGATCTCGCCCTGGATGATGTGGAAGCCTTTGCCCAGCGGGTCCTTGCTCGGGTCCAGCAGCGTGCAGATGCGGTGCTTCTGGTATTCCTTCAGCACCGGCCACTTCAGGTCGGGCTCGCAGATCCTGTCTTCACTGAGCACCAGCGTCGTCGCGGCTGCAGCGCCCAGCACCAGCGCCGGCACGATGAGCTTCCAGGGCAGGCCGGCGAAGAAGATCACGTACAGGCCGGCCGCCAGCACGAGGATGCCCGTGCCGAGGTCGGGCTGCTTGGCGATCAGCAGGAAGGGCAGCAGCAGCAGCCCGAAGGCGGCGATGAAATCGGGCCAGCGCAGGATGCCTTCGCGCTTCTGGAACCACCAGGCCAGCATCAGCGGTGTGGCCAGCTTGAGCAGCTCGGAGGGCTGGATCTGCGTGATGCCGATGTTGAGCCAGCGCGTCGCGCCCTTCTTCGTGACGCCGAACAGCGCCGTCGCCAGCAGCAGGGTCACACCGAAGGCGTAGAGCGGGATGGCGATGGCCATCAACTTCTGCGGCGGCACCTGGGCGACGATGAACATCAGGCCCAGCGCCAGCACCATGTTGCGGGCGTGGTCGGGGAAGCGGGTGCCGTTGTCATAGCCGGCCGAGTACATGGACAGCAGGCCCCAGCCGCACAGCCACAGCACGGCTAGCAGCAGCGGGATGTCGAAGCCGACGAGCCAGGGGCGCAGCCGGTGCCACAACGGCGGGCGTTCGATGACGGTCATTCTGTGTGCCCCCTGGGCCGACTTGCAGCCGGCCCGCCCCCCGGCGGGGTGAAGGAAACTTGGGACGGCCCGGCGTTCCCTTGCGAGGCTCCTGAAGCGGGGGCCGAGGCGCCGGACGCCGCCGACGCGGGTGCGCCGGGCTGGCCCGGCAGCGGCACGTCGGCGGCCCGGCGCGGCGTGCCGATGGGCGCGAAGGTCTGGCCGAGCTGGGTCTTGGCGATGTCTTCCTCGCTGGGGTAGACGCCGGCCAGCAGGTAGTCGAACACCCGGCGCGCGATGGGCGCCGCCGACGACGAACCCCAGCCCGCGTTCTCGACGATCAGCGCCAGCGCCACGGTCGGGTGGTCCACCGGCGCGAAGCCGACGTACAGCGAGTGGTCGCGCTTGCGCTCGTCGGCCTTGATGCTGCTGTACTTCTCGCCGGCCTTCAGGCCGACGGCCTGGGCCGTGCCGGTCTTGCCGCCGCTCTGGTAGGGCGCACCCATGAAGACCTGGCGCGACGTGCCTTCCAGCGTCACGCCGTTCATCGCGTTCTGGATGACGGCCACATCCGCGGGCTTGAGCGGCAGTGGCGGCAGCGCGTCGCTGGCGATGCGGCGCTGCTCGTGCTTGACCACGTCCTCGATCTCGCGCACCAGCCGCGGCTTGAAACGCTGGCCGCCGGACGCGATGGTCGAGTAGGCCGTGGCCATCTGCAGCATCGTGAAGTTGTTGTAGCCCTGGCCGATGCCCAGCGAGATGGTCTCGCCGGCAAACCATTTCTGGTTCGCCGGGCTCTTGCGGAAGTACTCGCGCTTCCAGGCCTGCGAGGGCAGCACGCCCGTCACCTCGCCCAGCAGGTCGATGTCGGTCTTGCGGCCCAGGCCGAAGGGCAGGAGCTGGTCGTGGATGAGGTCCACCCCCATCTCGTTGGCCAGGCTGTAGAAGTAGACGTTGGACGACGACACGATGGCCAGCCGCATGTCCTTCGGGCCGGCGCGGTCGGTCTCCGGGCTGCCGTAGTTGTGGCCGCCGAAGCTGTAGGTGAGCGTGTCCATGATGACCGTGCTGGGCGAGCGCTTGCCGGTATTGAGCGCGGCCATGGCCATCAGCGGCTTGAAGGTGGAGCCCGGCGGGTAGGTGCCGCGCAGCGCACGGTTCAGCAGCGGCTTGTCGATGTTCTCGTTGAGGTCGCGCCAGCTGTCGGCGTCGATGCCGTCGACGAAGAGGTTGGGGTCGAAGGTGGGCTTGGACACGAAGGCCAGCACCTCGCCGTTGCGCGGGTCGATGGCGACGAGCGCGCCGCGCCGGTCGCCGAACAGTTGCTCCACCAGCGCCTGCAGCTTGATGTCGATGGACAGGTTCAGCGTGTTGCCGGGCGTGGGCGGCTTGTGGTCGAGCCGGCGCACGGCGCGGCCGCCAGCGCTGGTCTCGACCTGCTCGAAGCCCGTGCTGCCGTGCAGTTCGCGCTCATAGGCCTGCTCCAGGCCGAGCTTGCCGATGTACTCGGTGCCGCGGTAGTTGGCGAGGTCTTCCTCTTCCCAGTCCTCCATGCCTTTCTTCTCGGCCTGGTTGATGCGGCCGATGTAGCCGATCAGGTGAGCGCCCACCTCGCCGAGCGGGTAGGAGCGGAACAGCCGGGCCTTGATCTCCACGCCGGGGAAGCGGAAGCGCTGCGCCGTGAAGCGGGCCACCTCTTCGTCGGTCAGCTTGGTGCGGATGGGCAGGGAGTCGGTGTGCTTGGCCTCTTCCAGCAGGCGCTTGAAGCGGCGCTTGTCGCGCAGCTGGATGTCGATGACCTGGCCCAGCGCCTCGATGGTGCCGTCGAGGTCGGTGACCTTCTCGGGGTTGATCTCCAGCGTGTAGGCGGAGTAGTTGCTCGCCAGCACGACGCCGTTGCGGTCCTTGATGAGCCCGCGGTTGGGCACGATGGGCACGACGGCGATGCGGTTGGACTCGGCGCGCTCCGCGAAGCTGTCGTACTGGATCACCTGCAGCCAGACGAGCCGTGCGATCAGCAGGCCGAAGCAGAACAGCACGAAGGCGCCCGCCGCCAGCACGCGCAGCCGGAAGCGCGACAGCTCCTGGTGGAGGTTCTTGAGGACGACCACGAATGCTCGGCGGCTTGGACTAGAGGGGCCGGTGGGCGTCGCGGTCCGGCGCGCGCCGCTGCGGCGCGAGCAGCACCACGCTGGCCAGCGGCCACAGCGCGGCCTCGAGCACGGGCGCCAGCAGCACGCCCCAGCCCGGCCACATGCCGCCGACGATCATGCGCACCACCAGGGCCAGCGCGTGGGCCGCGAAGAACAGCGGCAGCACCTGCACGGACTGCGCGCGCAGCGAGAACCACGGCAGCCGGCGGTGCAGCATGATGGCGCAGAAGCTCAGCCCGCTGTAGGCCAGCGCGTGCTGGCCCAGCAGCGCGCCGTCGTGCACGTCGACGAGCAGCCCGAAGACGAAGGCCCACATCACGCCCACGCGGCGCGGCTGGTGCACGCCCCAGAACACCAGCACCACGGCGAGCACGTCCGGCATGGCGGCGACGCGGCCGACCGGCACCATGTCGATCATCAGCGCGGCCACGAGCGTGAACGCGATGAACCAGGGATTGGCGGGCAGCAGCAGCCGCTCCGCGGCGCGCGGCATGATCATGGTGTGGCCCCCGAGGCTTTCTGCGCGGCCCGCTCGGCGGCCTTGGCGGCGCGCTCTTCCTTCTTCAAGGCCCGCGCGGCCGCCTTGGCCTCTTCGGCGGCCTTGGCTTCGGCGGCGTTGGCGGCGTCGGCCTCCTTGCGCGCGGCGAGGTGCCGGTCCAGCGGCTGCAGCACCAGCACATGGCGGGCGCTGTCGGGCTGGGCGATGGGCTGCAGCTGCACCTGCGCGAAGCTGGAGTCACCGCGCCGCTCGACACGGCTGACCTTGGCGACCGGCAGGCCGGGCGGATAGACGCCGTCCAGCCCGGAGGTGGTCATCAGGTCGCCTTCCTTCACATCGGCATTGGCGGCCAGGAAGCGCAGCTCCATGCCGGACCCGTCGGCGCGGCCCGCAGCCGCGTTGCGCATCTGCGTGCGGGCGTTCAGCAGCGGGATGGCCGCGTCCTTGTCGTTCAGCAGCGTGACCTCGGCGGACAGCGGGTACACGCGTGTCACCTGCCCCAGCACCCCCGCCTCGTTGATGACCGGCGAGCCGGCCACGACGCCCTGCGCGGAGCCGCGGTCGATGACGACGCGGCGAGAGAACGGGTCCGGCGCCTCGAACAGTACCTCGGCGGCATGCGACGGCACGGCCAGCGCCGGCTGCAGGTCCAGCAGCTTGCGCAGGCGGGCGTTTTCGGCCTGCAGGGCCTCGGCGCGCGACAGTCGCTCGGCCTGCTCCACGAGCTGCCGGCGGGCCAGGTCTTCCGCCGCCATCGCGCGCTTGGTGCCGCGCAGGTAGTCGCCGGCCGTTTCCCAGGCATCCACCGGGGCCAGCAGCAGGCGCTGCACCGGCTGCAACACCAGCGCCAGCGCCGCGCGGGCCGGCTGGACGAGCTTGAAGCGGGCATCGGCCACCATCAGCACCAGGGCCAACGCCGAGCACAGCGCGAGCTTGGTCAGCGCCGACGGGCCCTGGCGGAAGAACGGCGGCGGAGAGCGGTCGAGGGTGCCGAGTGGCATCTTGTAAGGAAGGCGCGTCGCTGTCAGTCGGCTCGCGGGCCGAGCGCTGGGCTGCCATGGGCCAGAGGCCCTTGGCCTGTCGTAGGCACAAGCAGTCCGCAGGGACTGCTTGAGTCCGACTCCAGTTCACCGAGCCGGCCCGCTCTGGCGATGTGCTCGCGGCTCAATGCCGAGAGCATCGCCGTCCCCTCGGGGGACCGGCCAGACGCACCGCGTTCAGTGGTGTGCGGCTGGACGAGGGGTTCCATGTCACTCGGACGTGAAGATGGAGCCCAGGCGCTCCATGCGCTCCAGCGCCATGCCGCAGCCGCGCACCACGCAGGTCAGCGGGTCTTCGGCCACCAGCACCGGCAGGCCGGTTTCCTCGCCCAGCAGGCGGTCCAGGTCGCGCAGCAGCGCGCCGCCGCCGGTCAGCATCATGCCGCGCTCGGCGATGTCGGCGCCCAGTTCGGGGGGCGTCTGCTCCAGCGCGTTCTTCACGGCGGAGACGATCTGGTTGAGCGGGTCGGTCAGGGCTTCCAGGATCTCGTTGGACGAGATCGTGAAGCTGCGCGGCACGCCTTCGGACAGGTTGCGGCCCTTGACTTCCATCTCCTTGACCTCGGAGCCTGGGAAGGCGCTGCCGATGTTCTTCTTGATGGCTTCGGCCGTGGGCTCACCGATCAACATGCCGTAGTTGCGGCGGATGTAGTTGATGATGGCTTCGTCGAACTTGTCGCCACCCACGCGCACGCTGCCCTTGTAGACCATGCCGCCCAGCGAGATGACGCCCACCTCGGTGGTACCGCCGCCGATGTCGACGACCATGGAGCCGGAG
>JACCDX010489839.1_pt1 | contig 11226 bp, 9 predicted proteins | sample 7449681 | NCBI WGS metagenome assembly JACCDX01 (sample SAMN15323450, study PRJNA562643) | freshwater metagenome | isolation source: river surface water | place: USA:Blue River Watershed | collected 2017-08-18 | reverse complement strand
TTTTCTAATATATTGATTAGCAAGTGTTAGTAATTGGCGTCAAAAACCAATTGCTAGTATGCTCAAGCTTAATAAATGACGTCAAAACTCGTTTATTAAGTGGAAAGTGGCTACTTCATAAAAATAATATAATCATTCATATGTATAATATTACACATATTTTCTTCCGAACATTGTATTTTGAAATATATTATAAAAAATGCTCTTTTATGTATAAATCTAATTTATTTATATAAATATTCAAAAAGAAGTGTTCGGAAAGATACTTTTTATTATTTTAATTTTATTTATAATTTTTTATTTATGAGGTAGCCACTTTCCACTTAATAAATGATTTTTGACGTCATTTATTAAGCTTGAGCATATTAATAATTAGTTTTTGAGGCTAATTACTAATACTTGCTAATCAATAGTATATATAAAATAAAATGAAAACATATGTTCCGTCAATTTTTTTTAACTTATTATTTTTATTTACGTTATATTATACTTTTCATACTAATTTATATATTTAAAAATTGATTTTATAATCTTTAAAATAATATATTTTTTAATAGATATTATAAAAATAACGTAAAATGGAATTAAATTCAACTGAAATTATTAACTTTTGGTTTTCAAATCCCCAATTTTGGTTTAATGCTTCTCATGAAGATGATATTAAAATAACGGAAAGATATAAACCATTATATGATTCTATTTTCGCTTACGATAATGATAATTATTTTCTAACAAAAGAATCTAAAAATAATTCTTTAGGACTTATTTTATTATATGACCAAATTGGTCGTCATATTTGTAGAGTACATCATTTAGACCATACACCTTATTTTAATCGTGCTTACGTTATTGCTAAATCCATTATTTCAAATAATGAGCTTTTAGAAACATATACTCCAGAAGAACGTGTTTTTATACTACTAGTATATAGACATACATTTGATAAAACTCATATTGAAGAGGTTATTGAAATTGTCCAAAAATGGAGATATAACAATAATTTACCTATATATAGACGTTTTTATCAAGCTTCTTTAAATTCATTGGCTAAAATCAATAATCAACAAAATTTACTATATGTAAATCATAGTGGTTATATGAATGCTACAATAAATTCAGTGTTAGATGAAAATCTATCACCGAAAATTGAAGAAGTTTTATCATTTAATAATATTGAATTATTTAAATCTATTTATGATGAAGAAATTTACAAAATTTTTGAAGCTTCAATGATTGAAGCATTACGTATAAAGAGTAATGTATCCCGAGCTATTGGTATTTCCGTTTCTGGAGGTGTTGATTCAATGGTGTGTACATTATTAACATATGCTTTTTCACATAAATATGTATATAATCCAGTTGTATTTTCAGTAAATTACGGAAATCGTATTGAACAAAATATTGAAATTTATATGGTAAATAAATATGTAGAACTTTTAAATCATATTTTTGATTGTAATGATAATAATCATTATGTACGAGTTATTTCTGAAATAAAAAGGACACAGGATTGTGACCGTGATTTATATGAAGATTTTACACGAAATATACGATTTGAGTGCTATAAAAATGTTAGTGCTGCTACATGTAATACAAATCATCTTGATTTACCATTTATTTTGGGACATAATCGTGATGATTCGTTAGAAAATGTAATTAGTAATATTAAAAAAGAGCGTTCATATCAAAATCTTTTTGGTATGAATTTAGTTGGAAATGAGAAAGATGTAACATTATTTAGACCATTACTTACTGTATGGAAAAAAGATATTGTAACATTTGCTCAAAAGTATAAAGTACCATTTGTATATGATTCAACTCCAGCTTGGAGTGAACGTGGAAAAATGCGTGATATACTATTTCCTTTTTTAAACCAATTTGATTCACGAATTCTTGATGGACTCTTTTCTTTAAGTTCAAATTTTAAAGAAATCTATAAAGTTTATGAAAATTCGCTACCAGAAATGGTATTTAATAAAGACAGTGTAACTATAGAAGATAAAAATATTTATTTTCAAGATTATTTCAAAAAAATTCTTCAACGTGTTTGTAATCATTATGGTATTAAACCCATTAAAAATAAGGCTATTTCTCATTTAGTAAATACTTTACAAAATGATGTAAATACACATAAAATTACATTAAGTAAAGAGCTATATTGTATGAAAAGTAAATACAAATATGGAAAACCATATTATGAACTTACTTTTATTCTTAATAAATAATTAATTTATTAAAAATATAAAAATATAAAAATATAAAAATATTATAAAAAGATTTTTAATTTTATTTTTTTTGTAAACATTTTTTATAAACTTCTAAAAAATCAGCACATTTTTCAAAATTATCGTTATATTTTTCTAAACATTGTCCGAAATCCGTTAATTCTTTATCACATCTACTTTTTTTTGGTCTTAAATCATTATATTCATCTTGATTATCATTAGCAATCTTATATGTAAAATAGGATGTAGCGATTACTGCTCCTGAAATTAAACTTTTTTTAAAAATATCATTTCTATATATAAGTCTATCAATTAGTATATAATTTATATTCATTTTTATTATATTACATTTTTTATATACAAAATCCTTTAAGTTAATTTTAAATAATTTTTATAATTTAAAAATATTTTTAAAATATTTTTAAAATATTTTTTTTTTTACAAATTTATATTTTTTTTGATATAAAGAACATAATAGATTAAATAATAAATAAAGTTTAAAATAAAAATGAGTGAAGATAATGATTTTTTTAAAAATGCAAAGCATATAAAAGAAGATGATGATAATGAAGAAGAAAATATGAATGAGCAATTTAAAAAATATTATAATATAGAAGAAGAAAGTAGTGGAGAAGAAAATAATGAAAAAGAAAATAATGAAGAAGAAAATCAAAATAACCAAAATTTTAGATCAAATATGTTTGGTGGGTTTGATTATAATCAATTTATGAATCAATCATCATCAGAATATATGATGTATAGTACAATGGATTTATTAAAAACAATGAATATAATGACTGAATTAAAACAATTATTTAGTTCATTAAATGATTGGGACAGAATTGTAATATATTATGCTTATGAATTAATGCAACGAAATATGCAATTAGCTTATAAGTTAATATTATATTTATTTAAAACACAAAATGAGGAATTAGTTTCTCAAATGATGTATTGGGGATTATTGCTATTTTGTTTATCAAATGTTCAAACAGCATATTCATATTTAATATATCGTGTTTATATTTTAGATAAAGATTTTGCGCGTAAATTACATGAATTTATGAAAGAACAATTTATGTTTTTTGAAAATAGTGATGATATGTATGGAACATTTACGAATACAATACCAAATCGGTTAGACCAACCTCGTGGAGGAAGATATGGAGCTAATCCGAATGTTTCATAATTATAAGTGTTTTTATAATATTTTTGTTTTTATAATATTTTTATTTTTATAATATTTTTATATAATAATTTTTTTTTAATATTTATTATATGTTTCAAGGTCATTATTATTTAATAATTGTTTCTCATGAGTTGAACATACAAATAGTGATTTACCATTATTTGTATGTTTGTAATAACAAATATATTTTCGTGTACAACGATGACCTAATTTTGTTTTAGCATCACATTTTTTATATTTATTTACAGTCATAAGTTCTTTCCGTATCCAATCAAATGTTTTTACATTATTTTTACTATCTTTATCTTCTTTATCTTCTTCATCTTCTTCTTTAAAAATAAGTCCATGAAAAAAATGATATAATTGTTTACCATCATCAAATTCTTTGTAATGGTCTTTACACATTCCAATTTGTGTATTATCATAAAATGTAACAGTTCCACCATAATAATAATTATTCATAATTGTTAAATTAATTCTACAAAATTTAGCTTCAGAATATGGGTCATTAATATCATCATTACGACATAAACAATGTGTTTTACATCGTTCATTCATTGTTTTAAGAAAGTTATTGTAACTATTTTCAGTTTTTAGTATTTTAAATACTCTATATCCGCCATAATTTTTACAAATTGGACATGAATATAATTCGTTACTAAAACCTTTAATAATTGTTTGATTATACCAATCATTAATACATGTTTTACAAAAATAATGTTGATCATTACAATCTAGTACACATTTTTCAGATTCATCAAAATCTTCACAACAAATATTACATGAAAATGTTTTTATTGTTTTATCTTGAGATTCAATAGAATCTAATGTATTTTGAGAATCAATAGAAGTCATATTTGATAAATATCATTAAAATATAATTATATTTTAAAGCATATGAAACAAAAATATAATAAAAAAAATATCAATTTTTATTACTTATTTAAAATATGTTAAAAGTAATTTACGATAACTATTTTTTAAATCATTATTTGTTAACAAATAATTTATTATTTTTTCATATAAATGATTCGCTTTTACGTTCATTTTTTTCTTTTTATAATAATCAATTAAAAATAATATACGTTTTAAGTCACTATATGATAATGGTTTATCTTTCGTAATAAGTTCCACTTTTTTTACAATATTTTGTATATCAGAACCATTCATTTTAGATTTACAATTACTTTCTGCTTGTTGTAATCCAATGGCAATGGCTTGTTTTTGGTTTGTTACTTTTTTACCGCGAATTATTAAATTACCTTTTTCATATAATTTCATTACTTTATCAATACTTTTTGATTTACATAATTCATAACTACTTTTTTTTGTTTTTCTTTTTTCTTTTTCCATTTATAAAATTTTTATTTATTCTATTATAATATATTATTTATTTATTTACTTATCAGCTTTTTTATTTGATTCTTTCTTTTCAGCTTCACGTACAAGATTATTTTCTCGTAATAGCTTTGATAAATCGTCCTTTTTAGCATTTGAAGGATAATCAATATGATGATAATCTAATACTTCTTTCATTGAAGAAACTGTAGCTTTAATAGCTCGTGTTTCTGAACTAGACTTTTCAGTAACTACTTTTTCTTTTGTTACTTTTTCTTTTACTACTTTTTCCTTCGGTTCTTTTGTTACTTTTTCTTTCACTACTTTTTCCTTGGGTTCTTTCGTTACTTTTTTCTTTGGTTCTTCTTTATTAGAAAATAATGAAATTTTAAACATAGAACCTAATGTAGAAGATGATTTTACATCATTATCTTTAGCTCTTAGTTTACGTTCATTACGAACACGTTCAACTTGTTTAATTAGATTCTTTTCAATATTCTCTAACTCTTTTGAACTAAGATTTTCGTAAGAATTCATTTTTAAATAATATTTTATATATTTGATTTTAAATATATAATATTTCTCTTTATAAAAAAAATCAATTTTTTTAAAAAATAATAAAATATAATGTAACGTAAATAAATTATCTAATAAATGTACATTTATATTATAAATTATGGTCCTGTAGCTTGTCCTGTAGCTTGTCCTGTAGCTTGTCCTGTAGCTTGTCCTGTAGTTTGTCCTGAAACTTGTCCTGTAGTTTGTCCTGAAACTTGTCCTGTAGTTTGTCCTGTAGTTTGTCCTGAAACTTGTCCTGTAGTTTGTCCTGTAGCTTGTCCTGTAGCTTGTCCTGAAACTTGTCCTGTAGTTTGTCCTGTAGTTTGTCCTGAAGATGGTTGTTGTATTGATGTAGTAGATGGTTCAGGAATGCTACGATTTTTCTTATGAGTCTTTATTAATTCTTTAATAATTTCATTACGTTTTGTTTTATTTGATAATCCATTAATAACAATTCTTTCAATTTCTTCTAATTCGCTATTTGTATAAGGTGTTTCTTCTAATAATTTTAATAAATCACTATTTACACCAATTGAACCTAATAAACCTCTTAATAAATGAGCATCTGGACCGCGTTCTTTTAATGTTCTAGGACCGGAAATTGTATTTGTTTTTATTTCACCTAATGTTCCTATCATAGCTGTTACACGATCTTTTATGTCAGGATGTTGATTTTGTATTTGTTCTAATTTTTGTTTTATGATTACTTTTGTATTGTCATCTATTTGTTTTGTTTCTAATAATTTAGAAACTTTTTCTACATAGGATTCAGCAGTAGTAGTATTTGTAATACTATTTGTATTTAATATAGTTTGAATATTATCTGTGCTAATCATTTTATTAACTTCTTCTTGAGAAAGTTTCTTTAATGATTGATTTTGAGCTTCTTTTTCTTTAATAATATTATCTAAACTCTTATTTTCGTGTATTTCTTGTTTCTTTTGGAATATGCTTTTAAACCATGCTGGAGCATCACTTAAATCTTCTTGTATACCACTCATTGATATATATAATCTTCGGAACGGTTCAAATAAGAAGAATAATACCATTAAAAATAGTAATATAATAATTACAATACCAATAATAACAAATGTTTTGCTTCCTTTCAAATCTTTTAATTTGGGAGCAGCACCAAAAGCAATTACAAAAATTAATATTAAAACCCATATTACAAACATAGTAATAAAAAGAGGATTTCTGAATAAACTTTGTAACTTCTTTGTAATACTTAATGAATGGTCTAATTCACTCATTACACGAACTATACTTACACAAAATGCTGTTATAAATATAATTCCAAATATAATAAATATTAAGATATATGAACCAATAAATGTTTTATATAATTCATTATATATTTTTTCATTTGAAGAAGTTAATGAATAAGATGATTCAAATTGATTAAATAATACTACAAAAACTACAAAAACATATAAGAAATACATCACAAAAGAAATAATTTTACCAACATTTTGTGTTAATCCTTCACCCATAATATATTGAAGATTTTCTAATAAATTAGAGATTGATGAATTATCTTTTGAAGCACCTCCAAATTGTTTAAATTGTTGTAAAGTTGCTTCTTCATCATTTGTAAATAGTTCACTTAATTTATAATTTTCATCTTTAAAACAATCTGAACTAACTCTTTTACTTGATGTAAAGTATAATATAATTGAATCAATATTTAAAATTGAATCAACATTTGATATTTCACCATATTTTTCAGATGGTAAGAATAAACGAGCAAATGTACTAATAAAGTTTGTTAATATTGAAATAAATAAAAATACAACAATACTTATTAAAATATTTGCTATACTTTTTTCATTTGTAATAATATGATCACTAAAATTATAAAAAGTACCTTTTACAATTAATACTACATATAATATTGCTAATAAAAGTATTGAAATAATATTAAATGATTTATTTAAAAAATATATATTTGTAGCAAATGGTGATTTAGAAGATAAATAATTCATTAAATCAACGTCAGGTTTATATCCCGATATTTGTCTATTTACAACATTATTTATAAATAATTGATTTGATAATTGAAATACTATTACCAATATTGTTATAATATACATTTTTATCATATTATTTTTTATAGGAACAGTAATTTCTTTTGATAATTTAACAATTTCATTTTTACCATAGTTAATTCCTATTGTATTATTTTTATTTGTGTCTTCATTTATTGTTTCTTCTAATGTTTCAATTATATTTGTTTCAATATTCGTTTCATAATTTTCATTATTATTTTTAATATTATCATCAATATCATTATTAGTATCATTATTAATATCGTTGTTTATATTATTAGTATCATCATTCGTATTATTATTAGTATCATCATTAGTATCATTATTAGTATCATTATTAGTATCATTATTAATATTATCATTTTTATCTTCATCAATTGCTTTATCTAAATCACTTATTTTAGTTTCATGATTTTCAAGTGATTCAATAATAGGTTTATCAGTATCTTCTTTAAAAAATATTAATAAATGTTTTTTAGGATTTTCGTATGATTGTATTGATTCTTTATATTGATTATATAATTTATTTGGTACTAATTTTTCACGTAAATTTCCTAAAGCACTATTTGATATAATCATTGGACGTTGAAATATTCTATATGAAATTTCTGGCATATTTTTATAAGTATATTCATAAAATGAGCGTTCTCCATATGGTGGGAAAAAGTTAGATAAATCAATTGGATTTGGGGGATAAGCTATTTCTTTTTTATTTGAAAAGTTTGGTACATCCTTAAATAATTCATTTGTTAATTTATAAAATAATAAATCTCCCGATTTTGATAAAGTTTCAGGAGTTGAATCTATAGCACCATTTGCTAATACACATAATACTATATATTTTTTTTTAGAAGTTATTTTATCTATTTTTGAAAATATAAAACCTAATTCACAATCATATAATGTATTATCTATTTTATTAAATGATGGTGTTATTACAAACATTTTTTCAAATTTATAACTACTAAACTCTTCACCAACAGCATCATCATCATATGCTTTCTTTAAATTACATTTGCTATTCTTGCTTTTTTCAGGATTTTGATTTAATATTAATATTTTACCATTATTTACCATATTCATTAAAAGAATCTCATTACAACTGTCTATTTCTTGACCACAACGATTTACACATAAACTTACTGTACCTGTTATATGAGTATATTGAATATCATTTTTGAAAATGTCATTAATTATTGGGTCTTGTGTATTAATCCCTAATATACTATTATTTATTTCCATTATAAATAAATTTATAACTTTTATTATAATATAACTATAATAAAATAATAATTTATTTTTAACATTTATGCGAATTTATTATTATTAAGTATACCTTATTAAAATTAATTCTTTCTATAAAATAGTAATTCTATCAAAAATAATTATAAATATGATAATAAATATTAAAAATATATCTTTAATTCTTTCTATTATTATTATATGTGCTTATATATTTGGTACTGTTATGGTATCTGTCTTTAAATCAAAAATGGATGATTTATTTATAAGAGAACATTTTCAAAGTAAAAAAGATATCATAAAACATACTAAAAATATGGTAGCAGAAGAAGAAGAAAAAGAAAAAGAAGAAAAAAGTGAAGAAGAAGAAAATCATAAATCTAATTCACAATTAAGTAAAATTTTAGAAGAAGAAGAAAAGAAAAATTTTATTATAAAAAGACCAATTATTCCTGAATCTATTAAATTAAATCAAAATAGTGAAGAAGAAATTTTATATAATAGTAATATTAATCATAAAAATGATTTAGCAAATTTAATAAAAGAAGAAAATGAATCTGAATCTGAATATGTTATTGTTAAAAAAAAATATTTAATAGAAAATTATCAAAATTCAAATAAAAAAAATAAAGTTCAAATTGATAATGAATTTTCTAAATCATTTGGTCCTAAAAGTGTTGAACCTACAAATATAAATGGTTATTCAAATATAGAATTAAATGATAATAAATCTTCCGTTTGGAATTTTGATTATGAAAAACATGATGCTATTAAAAATATTTGTTTTATGAATCATCATCATACTAAAGATTGTACTTATGGAAATACTAATTATGCCGACCCACGTACTATGAGTATTATTGAAAAGCGCACATTTACTTTAAATTATCCACAAAATATGACTATGCAAGATTATGTAAATTGGTTATATTGTTTTATTGGAAAAGAAGACCAATTACCTTATAATCATCTTAAAAATTTAGAAAAATTAAAAAAAAATATTCCTTTAATTAAAGAAGATGGTGTTTGTCCTCCTCCAGCTCAATATTTTCCACCCATTGATAGTGAAAAATATTTTCAAAATATGTATAACGCTAAAAATCATGAAGTCGCTTTTGCTCCAAAATTAAATTCTACTACTGGGTCACTTATGGGTGCTAATTATAATCAATATAGTGAATTTTCTCAAAATTTTGATGTTTATGGTTCTACTGGTAGTATAGTAAATCCAGATATAGCATATAAGAAAAGTGCGAAAGATGTTGATAACATGATTATACCAAAAAATGGTAATGATTTAGAATTAGAAAAAAAATATAAACCTTATTTTGTTAAAAACGTAGAAGTATAAATAAATGAAAAAAGAAAAAGGAAAAAAATAAATTAAATATAATTTTATATATAAAAGTAATTATATATAAAAATAATAAATAGTTAAAAAAATAATAAATGACGCTTTTCGCGAACAATCTACTTACCTTTGGTGAACCAATATTGAATATAAAATTATATGATGTTACATTACGCGATGGATTACAAGATTTAGAAAAAATATACACTTTAGATGAAAAAATAACTTTATTAGATTCTATTATAAAACCAAATATACAAGATTATGAAATTGGAAGTTTTCCTAATTTAAAATTTGTTCCTCAAATGTGTAATAGTATTGAATTATATCAATATGCTTTACAAAAATATGGAAATGAAAATCAAAAAAACTTTTATATGCTTATTTTTAATAATTATGGTTTAAATCAATGTATAAATCACCATATAAATCATATTTCTTTTATTACATCCTATTGTGAAACATTTATAAAAAAAAATATTAATAAATCAAAATGCGAAAGTTTAGATTTTATTGTTAACTCATTAAAAAATAATCATCATATTACTTCAAAAGTATATATTTCAGCCTTTTGCGGATCATTACATACACCTTATTGTAAAAATGCGTTATTTCATATAATACATACTTTATACTCTTTACCTGTAAAATATATTACACTTTCCGATACCTACTCATTATTAACACCGCAATTATTTGAAAACATATGTATAGATTTAGCATTAGTATATAATGATTTTTCGCGTTTTTCGTTACATATTCATAAAAATAACGATTATGATGAAATTATTCAAATTGCTTTACGTTATAATATATATATATTTGATGTTTCACATATACATGGTGGTGGTTGTACTATGATAAAAGATTGTGCTATTGGCGAAAATTTACATATAAATGATATTCAAAAATATTTGTAATCTCTAAAGTTTAACGTCTAAAGCGATTAAACTTATATAAAGTTTAACGTAAATAGATTTTTATAAAAAAATTTATTATCAAATTTTATTAAAAATAAATATTATTTAATAAAATATAAACATTTTACAATTTGATTCTTTTCATTTGACTAAAATGCTTTCAATGATTAACGATTTTCAACCTATTCCTAATGAAATTAGACTTTCATCATTATATATGAGTCGTTATTTTCCAGAAAAAAGTGATAACGTAACAAATAATATTACTTCAAGTAATGATACTTCAAATAAAAAGATAGATATTTCTTCTTTATTTAATATGATTCCATTTATTCCAATGGGAGTAGTTGCTATA
>JACCDX010429600.1_pt1 | contig 11226 bp, 11 predicted proteins | sample 7449681 | NCBI WGS metagenome assembly JACCDX01 (sample SAMN15323450, study PRJNA562643) | freshwater metagenome | isolation source: river surface water | place: USA:Blue River Watershed | collected 2017-08-18 | reverse complement strand
GGGCCGAGTTGACCTCAAACGATGGGTTCTCGGTGGTGGCACCGACGAAGGTGAACAGCCCGCTCTCGACGTGGGGCAAAAAAGCGTCTTGCTGGCTTTTGTTGAAGCGATGCACCTCGTCGACAAAGACGATGGTGCGCTGGGCTTGCAAGCCATCTCTGGCCTGTTGGGCCAGCTCCACCGCCTCGCGAATCTCTTTCACGCCACCGAGCACGGCGCTGATGCTGATGAATTGCGCGTCAAAGGCGTGGGCCATGAGGCGAGCGATGGTGGTCTTGCCCACGCCCGGCGGCCCCCACAAAATGCAACTGTGCGGCTGTCCCGATTCAAAGGCCACGCGCAGGGCCATGCCCGGTCCCAGGATGTGCCGCTGCCCGATGACCTCGCCCAATTGGCGCGGGCGCAACCGTTCGGCCAGCGGGGTGTGGGCCGCGTTCATGGCCGCAGCACCTGATAGCCGGTCGGGGGTTTGAACACAAAGGTCGAGGCGGGCAAGGTTGGGTTGGATGCAAACCCGCTGAGCTCCAAGCGGGAGGTCTGACCAAAGCCATCGCTGAATTCGAGCACCGCCACCTGCGCCTGCTTGCCCGTCCCCCGCAAGCCCACGCGCAATTGGCGCAGGGTGCCGTCGATCACCTTGGGAGTGACCTCGACCCAAGACAGGCCGTCGGCATCGGGCAAGTTCCGCAGCTCGAAAGCGGCTTGCAAGGCGCGCACATCGCTGGCCGTCAGGATGAGCGCCGCCGGGGCTTGGGCCAGCACGGCCTTTTGGCTGCGCACGCTCACCTGACGCAGATCGACATCGAGGTGCCAGAACTGTCGCCCATCGGCGAGCAGGGTTTGTTCGTCGGGCGATACGTAGTCGAGCCGAAACTGATCGGGCCGCTGGTAGGCCAGGTTGCCACGGCTGGTCTTGACGCGGGGGGGGTGTCCAGCACGGGGCGGTGCGGTGACTTTCTGGACAAAGTCGGCCCGCCCGCTGGTGCTGTGTTGTAAAAAATCCTGCAGGGCCTGCATGCCATCGGCGCGCGCGACCGCAGGACACAGCAAGCAGGCGCTGAACCCTGCCAGGGCCACTGCGCGCCAGCCCAGACGAATCAGATCCATGACCGCACAGGTGGGGGTGCTCATGGGCTCATTCGGGCCGCGCCGGCACCAAAATGTCGCGTTGGCCGTTGCTGCTCAGCGAGCTGACCAAACCGGCTTTTTCCATGTCCTCAAGCAGGCGGGCCGACCGGTTATAGCCGATCTTGAGGTGGCGCTGCACCAGCGTAATGCTGGCCTTTCTGTTTTTCAGCACCACTTCAACGGCGGCGTCGTACAGTGGGTCTTTTTCCCCACCTTCTTGCCCACCGATGAGGTCGCCCAGTCCGCTCAGGCCGGGCACGCTGGCCTCGTCGACCGTGCCCCCTTCGAGCACGCCCTCGATGTAGGCGGGTTCGCCCTGGGTTTTGAGGTAGCTCACCACGCGGTGCACCTCTTCATCGCTGACAAAAGCCCCGTGCACGCGCACGGGCAGGCCGGTGCCCGAGGCCATGTAGAGCATGTCGCCCATGCCGAGCAAGGCCTCGGCCCCCATCTGGTCAAGGATGGTGCGGCTGTCGATCTTGCTGCTGACCTGAAAAGCGATGCGGGTGGGAATGTTCGCCTTGATCAAGCCAGTGATCACGTCCACGCTGGGGCGTTGAGTCGCCAGGATCAGGTGGATGCCTGCGGCACGCGCCTTTTGCGCCAAGCGGGCGATGAGCTCCTCGATTTTTTTGCCCACCACCATCATCAGATCGGCCAATTCGTCGATCACCACCACGATGTGGGGCAGGCGTTGCAAAGGCTCGGGCTCATCGGGGGTCAGGCTGAAGGGGTTGGGGATGTGCGCCTGGCGCGCCGTGGCCTCATCGATCTTGGCGTTGAAGCCCGCCAGGTTGCGCACACCCATCTTGCTCATCAATTTGTAGCGCCGCTCCATTTCAGCCACGCACCAAGCCAGGCCATGGGCGGCTTGCTTCATGTCGGTGACGACCGGGGCCAGCAGGTGAGGAATGCCTTCGTAGACCGACATCTCGAGCATCTTGGGGTCGATCATGAGCAGACGCACATCGCGCGCCTCGGCCTTGTAGAGCAGCGACAGGATCATGGCGTTGATGCCGACCGACTTGCCCGAACCGGTCGTACCGGCGACCAACACGTGCGGCATCTTGGCCAGGTCCGCCACCACCGGGTTGCCCACGATGTCTTTGCCCAAACCCATGGTCAACAACGATTTGGCTTCGTTGTAGACCTGTGAGCCGAGGATTTCGCTCAGCCGGATCGATTGCCGTTTGGCATTGGGCAGCTCCAGTGCCATGTAGTTTTTACCGGGAATGGTCTCGACCACCCGGATGCTGGTCAAACTGAGTGAACGCGCCAGGTCTTTGGCCAGGTTGACGATTTGCGAACCCTTGACACCGGTGGCGGGCTCGATTTCGTAGCGCGTGATGACGGGGCCAGGGGCGGCGGCGACGACGCGCACTTCGACGCCAAAATCCTTGAGCTTTTTCTCGATCAAGCGACTGGTCATCTCGAGCGTGTCGGCGGGCACGGTGTCTTGCTTGGCCGAGTTGGCATCGAGCAGATCGACCTGGGGCAGGCGCGAGTCGGGCATGTCGGCGAACAGGGGCTTTTGCCGCTCGCGCTGCACCCGAGTGCTCTGGGGCACGGCGACCACTTCGGGTTCGACAATGACGATGGGTGCCGGGTGCTGCTCCTCGATGTCGACGCGTTCGACCCACACGCCCTCCTCGCGGGCGATGGCGGCGGCTTGACCCACAGCCAGATCCTGTTGAATTTCACGCCGTTCGCGACGCAACTGCAGCCAATGGTCCAGGGCCTGCCCGATGGACTCGGCCACGCCCAGCCAGGAGAATCGGAACACCCAGGACAGGCCCACCAGCAAAAAGGCGATGAAGACCAGGCCCGAGCCATTGAAACCCAGCAGCGACTGTCCGCCCTGTCCGACCAGACAGCCCAAGGCCCCTCCCGTTTGTCCCATGGCACAGCCCAGGCCACCGGTGGAGCGATAGTCCACCTGGTCCCAACGGTAGAGGCGCGTCCACTCCAGGCCCGTGCTGGAGAGGATCAACAGCACGAAGCCCATCCAGAACGCCCAGCGTGTGTGCAACCAGCCCGTGGGCTCGCTCGGCATCCACCGCTGGCGCAACGACCGCCACCAGGCGGCGCAGGCCACCACCCAGCACCACCACACCGAGTAACCCATGACGAAGTAACCCAATCCAGCCACCCAGGCCCCCAACCGCCCCCCCCAATTGGCGACGTTGACGCCCCCTCTGCCCTGCCCCGTGGTGAGCCACCAGGCGGGGTCGGTGCGGTGGTAGCTGAGCAGAGAAATCAGGGTGAACGCGAGGGCCACAAAACCGGCCACCAGCGCGATTTCCTGAAGAAAGCGACGCCAGCCAGTGATTTCGGCGGGCACTGCGGAAGCATCTTTGAGGGTGTGCAGGGAATAAGTCATGGGCTTGGGGCCAGGGCCCTGTTTGGGCTCACCCGCTATGGTAGTGCCTTTCAGGCTCAAATCGAGCCCCCGAATCCCTTTGCAAGCATACCCCTATGGGCATGTGGACGCCTGCGCCTCACTACAATAGACGCTGAAAAAAAGGATGGTCATCATGTCAGACGCTCGTCACGCCAAAGTCTTGATTTTGGGTTCAGGCCCCGCCGGATACACCGCCGCGGTGTACGCGGCCCGGGCAAATTTGCAGCCCTTGCTCATCACGGGCATGGCACAAGGCGGCCAGCTGATGACCACGACCGAGGTCGACAATTGGCCGGCCGATGTCGATGGGGTCCAAGGGCCCGACCTGATGCAACGGTTTCAGGCGCATGCCGAGCGTTTCAAGACCGAGATCGTGTTTGACCACATCCACACGGTTGATTTTTCCAAGCGCCCCTTCGCTCTGCAAGGCGACAGCGGCGCTTACACCTGCGACGCCCTGATCATCGCCACCGGCGCTTCTGCCAAGTACCTGGGACTGCCCTCAGAACAGGCGTTCATGGGCCGGGGGGTCAGCGGCTGTGCGACCTGCGACGGCTTTTTTTATCGCGAGCAAAAGGTCTGCGTGGTGGGCGGGGGCAACACGGCGGTCGAAGAGGCCCTGTACCTGTCCAACATCGCCAGCCAGGTGCACCTGGTGCACCGCCGCGACAAGTTCCGCGCCGAGCCGATCATGATCGACAAACTGATGGAGAAAGTCGCCGCCGGCAAGATCGTGCTGGAACTCAACAGCCAGCTTGACGAGGTGCTGGGCGACACGTCGGGCGTGACCGGGGTACGGCTCAAACGCGCCGACGGCAGCACCCATGACCTCGCGCTGCAGGGCTGCTTCATCGCCATCGGTCACCAGCCCAATACCGACATCTTCAAGGGCCAAGTCGAGATGAAAGACGGCTACATCATCACCCGAAGCGGGCTCAATGGTTTTGCCACCATGACCAGCGTGCCAGGCGTGTTCGCCGCCGGCGATGTGCAGGACCACGTGTACCGTCAGGCCATCACCAGCGCGGGAACCGGTTGCATGGCCGCGCTCGACGCCCAACGCTTTTTGGAGCAAAACGAGGGCTAAAGCCAACACCCAAGCGCGCCGTCAACGCACGCATAAAAAAACAGGACTCCGTGGAGTCCTGTTTTCTTTTGGCCGATGCTGAAATTACTTCAGTTTGGTCTCTTTGTATTCGACGTGCTTGCGAGCCTTGGGATCAAATTTCATGATCGTCATTTTCTCGGGCATGGTCTTTTTGTTCTTGCTGGTGGTGTAGAAATGACCGGTGCCAGCCGTCGATTCGAGTTTGATCTTCTCGCGTCCGCCTTTGGAAGCCATGGTGTGTTCCTTTCAGAATTAGGCCTGACCGCGTGCGCGCAGGTCGGCGAGCACGGCGTCGATGCCGTTTTTATCGATCAAACGCAGGGCGGCGCTGGACACGCGCAGGCGCACCCAACGGTTTTCGCTCTCAACCCAAAACCGGCGGTATTGCAGGTTGGGCATGAAGCGGCGCTTGGTTTTGTTGTTGGCGTGGGACACATTGTTCCCCACCATCGGGCCTTTGCCCGTGACTTCACATTTGCGTGCCATGAGGACACTCCATTCATACAGCCCCGACCTGCCACGAGAGCGGTGGTCGTAAGCCTCACCTCGCCAGAAAAAGGGGGCGGTATCCCTTTGATTGGGCACCAAACCCAACCAGCCGTTCCCGGAGCCGGAATCGGAAGAACCGCTGATTATAGCCGGTTTGGCCCCCACCCGCCAAGGGGGCTGACTCAGGCCCGCGCGGCGCGCAGGCGCATGGAGAAGTCGCGCAGGGCGGCAATGCCACTGTTTTCGGCCTGGCGACACCAGGCCTGCAGATCAGCGGCCAGTTGCTCGCGGCTGCGATGGGTGCTGAGCCAGAGTTGACGCAATTCCTCGCGCATGCGCACCATGGTGTCGGCCTGCGGCAGGTTGGCACGCGCTTGCTCGACCAGGGTGCGGGCGTTGGCGGGGATTTTTTCCACGTCGCGGTGCATCCAACGCCGGGCGGCGCTGAGCACGGCATCGGCAGGTCGCTGTTTCAGCGATTGGATGTCTTGACGGCAAGCGGCGCGCAATTGGCGGGCATAAGCGGCCATGACCTCGTAGCGGTTGGCGATCAGGGCCTCCAGGGTTTTTTCGTCCGCGACTGGCTGGATGTCGCCATAAGCCAGTTTGGGCGGGGTCTTTTTGACTTTGGCCAGACCCAACATGGACAACAGTCGGATGTACAGCCAACCGATGTCAAACTCATAGGGCTTGACGGAAAGCTTGGCCGACGTGGGGTAGGTGTGGTGGTTGTTGTGCAACTCTTCTCCCCCGATCAAAATGCCCCAGGGCGAGATGTTGGTGCTGGCGTCTGGGGCCTCGAAATTGCGGTACCCCCAGAAGTGGCCCACGCCGTTGATGATGCCAGCCGCCGTGACCGGGATCCACAGCATCTGCACCGCCCACACCGTCAGGCCCAAGGCGCCAAAGAGCGCCAAATTGACGATCAGCATCAAGCCCAGGCCTTGCCAAGGAAAGCGACTGTAGACATGGTTCTCGATCCAGTCGTTGGGCGTGCCGTGACCGTACTTGCTCAGGGTTTCGGCGTTTTTGGCCTCGGCCCGGTACAGCTCGGCCCCGCGCCAGAACACCTCTTTCAGGCCACGGGTCTGGGGGCTGTGGGGGTCATCCGGGGTTTCGCACTTGGCGTGGTGCTTGCGGTGGATCGCGGCCCAGGCTTTGGTTTGCATGCCGGTGGCGATCCAGAGCCAGAATCGGAAGAAATGCGCAGGCAAACTGTGCAGTTCCAGGGCGCGGTGCGCCTGATGGCGGTGCAAATAAATGGTCACCGCCGCTATGGTGATGTGGGTCGTGGCCAAGGTGTAGGCCAAGATGGCCCAACCCGACCAATCGAGCAAACCCTGATCAAGAAACTGCAGCACAGGTTCCAGCCCGAGGGGTAAAAATTCAGTCATATCCAGCCTTTATGGTGAGCTGCCGATGTGTGTCGTCAACTTTGCACAATTTTACGCCGCTTGCCAGATGGATGCAAAGAACCCGTCGGTGGCATGGCGGTGCGGCCACAGGCGCAAGAAACGGCCATCGGCGCTGCACAAGGTCTCGGCCATCGGGATTTTCAGGTTTTGCAAGACCTCGACCGCCGGCAGCGGCTTGTGGCGGGGGTGCGCGGCGTCAAATGCAGCGACGACCGCCTCGTTCTCCTCGGGCAAGAGGCTGCAGGTGGCATAAACCAGGCGCCCGCCAGACTTGAGCAAGCGGGCGGCGCTGGTCAAAATGGCGATCTGGCGGGCCTGCATGTCTTGCACCGCGCCCAGGCTTTGCCGCCACTTCAGATCGGGGTTGCGGCGCAGGGTGCCCAGACCCGAGCAGGGGGCGTCGACCAGCACGCGGTCGATCTTGCCGTTGAGTCGCTTGATGCGATCGTCGCGCTCGTGGGCAATCACGCTGGGGTGCACGTTGGAGAGCTTGCTGCGGGCCAGACGCGGTTTGAGCGCCTCCAGCCGATGTGCCGAGGTGTCAAAGGCGTACAAGCGGCCCGTGCTGCGCATCTGGGCCCCCAGGGCCAAGGTCTTGCCGCCGGCACCGGCGCAAAAATCGACCACCATCTCACCGCGTCGGGCCTCGACCAGGGCGGCGAGCAACTGCGAACCCTCGTCTTGCACCTCGATCGCGCCACGGGCAAAAAGATTGGTTTTGGTGAGCGCTGGCTTACTTTGAAGTCGAAGGCCCCAGGGTGAATAGGGGGTCGGCTGGCTGACCAGACCCAGCCGTGTCAACTCGGCCTGGACGTCTTCGCGCCGATCGGTCAAGGTGTTCACCCGCAAGTCCACCGGCGCGGTTTGCAGCAGGCTGGCGGCCAGGGCCTGGAAGTCTGCCGCATCGACCGCTTGGGTGCGCAAGGCTTGCGCCAGCCACTCGGGCAGGCTGTAACGGTGTCGATCGAGCAGGGCGTCGGGATCGACAGCCAGACAAGCGTCGAGCCAGCTCTTTTCTGCTTCGCTCAAGGCACTTTTGAGAAAGTCAACCGCACCGCTCTGACCAGGGCGATGGTCGATCAAGTGCTGGGCAAAGCCCAAGATGGCCAACCGGCGTTCCTTGGGGCCGCTGCCCGAGGGCGCGAAGTGCTCAAAACGCAACTTGTGGCGCAACACATGGTAGAGGGTCTCGGCCAGCACGGCTCGCTCACGCGAGCCGTAGGCGTTTTTGCCATGGGGCTGGCGAAAAAAACGGGACACAACGGCATCGGCCGGGTGGGAAAAGGTGAGGGCCTGCTGGACCAGTTCGGTGCAGGCATCGAGCAAAGCTTTGAGGTGCATGACCCCATTGTCCCACCGAGCGGGGTTTACCTGAGTTTGGCGTCGCGGATCACCTGACCCCAGCGGTCGAGCTCGGACTTGATGTAAGCGGCAAAGTCGTCGGCGCTGGTGCCTCCAAGCTCGTACCCCAGGTCCTTGGCGTCTTGTTGAAAGGCGGGGGTGGCCATGACGGCGGCGACCTCGGCTTGCAGCTTCTGGATCACCGGCCTGGGGGTGCCAGCGGGCACAAAGAGACCGTTCCAACCCATGGCGATGGCCCCGGTCAAGCCCTGTTCGTTCAAGGTCGGGACGTCGGCGATGATGGGAACGCGGCGCGTGCCGGCCACGCCCAAGGCCACCAGCTTGCCCGACTTGATCAACTGGGCCACGACAACCGGTGCCAGATAGGCGGTGCTGACGTGGCCAGCCAACAGGTCAGGCAACTCGGCCCCGATGGCTTTGTAGGGGACTTCCAGGACCTTGAGTCCAGTGATCATGTTGAGCTTGGTGCCGATCAACTGAGTGACCGAACCGCTGCCACCCGATGCGAAAGTCGCCTTGTCGGGGTTGGCTCGCGCCCAGGCCTGGTACTCGGCCAGGTTTTTCACGCCCAGCGATGGAGGGACCACCATGACCAGGGGGGAACTGGTCAGCATGGTGATGGGCACCAGGGCCTCGTTGAGTTTGCAACAGGGGTCGCCCTGCAACAGGTCGTTGAGCGAGTTGTTGATGTTGGCGTGAAACAGCGTGTGGCCATCGGCGGGGGATCGGGCCGCCTCGCGGGCGCCGATCGCGCTGTTCCCACCGGGCTTGTTGTCCACCACAACCGCCTGCCCCAAACGCTCGGCCAGGGGGGGCGCCAACTTGCGGGCAAAGACATCGACCGCACTGCCAGGACCGGCGGGTTCGATGATGCGCACCGTTTTGCTCGGGTAACTTTGGGCCCAGGCCAGGGGGAGGCTCAGGACCAGCACAGCCAGGCTGGCGAAGAAACGGCAGAAAAGGTTGCGCATGGGTGTCTCCGGTGGGTGGGAAGGTCCGTCGGCCCTCTCAGGGGTGGCGGCGCATGAAGTCACACAGGGCGTTGGCCAACTCGGCCTCGACCGAGGCCCAGGCCGAGAAGGGCAGCAAGGGCACGTCCTCGTCCTGGATCGGCAACTGGTACAACTCGGATCCGGGGATGCGCTGGTGCGCAGCGATGCCGTTGATCGAGGCATGGGTGTTGTCGTTGCCTGGCACGACGAGGGTCGGCACCCGGATGCTGGCCATGGCCTCATCGGTCATGCCCAGCACGGGTTTGCGCGGACCGCGCAAAAAGATGTCGAGCCAGTGGCTCATGACCCGGATGTACTCGGCCGGGTCCATGGCCATCAAGCGCGCTTCGTTCGACGGGTTGGCCGCGATGCGCTCCTGGTACTGCTCGGTTGCGCAAACCGCTTTCATGCCCCCCTGACGGGCGGCATCGATGAACTGGCCATAGTAGTTTTGCGGCAAACGCCCCGCGGCAAAGTCGCCGCCGGTGATGCGCATGAGCAAAAGCGCCTTGACGCGCGTGGCATGACGCAGGTAAAAGAGCATGGACAGGCGGGCCCCAGACGAGGTGCCGCCGATGTACGCCTGCTGCACCCCCAGGTGGTCAAGCAAGGTCGCCAGGTCATCGGCCCAGATCTCCTCTTCGCCGTCGTCACCTGCGATCAGCACGTCCGAAGCCCCGGTGTTGCGGCGGTCGTGCAGCAACACCTGAAAGCCCTGGGCGGCGATCTTTTCAGCGAATGCGATGAACTCGTTGAAACCCCGTCGACCGCCCGTCACCAAAGCCACCCATGGCCCCTGGTCGCCGTACACGCGGTAATGGATCTTGACCCCACGGATGATGGCATCAGACATGTGGACTCCTCAAGGCAAGCTCATCATGACGCCCTTGGCAAAGAGCAAAGGGGCATGGTCGGTGGTCTCAAAGCGCAGCACACGGGCCAGCACGATCAGATGATCACCCCCATCGAGCAGTTGATGGGTTTGGCAGTAAAAGCACGCCGTCGCGCCAGACAGGATGGGGGCCTTGAAATCGGCCGGAACGGTGTGCTCAACCCCGGCGAACTTGTCGGGTTTGGGCGCGGCGAAGTGATAGGCCAGGTCTTTTTGTCCGTGCGACAGCACATGAATGGCGTGCTGTCGACCGACCGCAAACTGGTCGAGGTTGGGCGACTTGCGCGCCAGCGACCACAGCACGAGCGGGGGGTCCAGAGAGACCGAACTGAAGCTGTTGACGGTGATGCCGGTCATGCGCCCATCGGCCGGGTCCTGGGTGGTGATGATGGTCACCCCGGTTGGGAAGGCACCCAAGGCGTTGCGAAACGCCTTTTGTTGGGCCTGAGCCTGGCTCGCGTCGGCGACGGCGGTTGTCATCACTTGCCCCCGGCCGCGCGTTCGAGCACGGCGTACACCGAAGCGGTGTCGTCGAGCGCGTGCCCCTGCGACATGGCCGAAAGGTAAATGGGGATGCAAGCCGAGAACAAGGGGGCCGGCACATTGAGCTCTTGCAAGGCGTTTTGGATGATGGTCATGTCCTTTTGCCAGACCTTGTTCTTCATCGTCGCGTCGGCCCAACCCCGGGTGGCCATCATGGGACCGCGCACCTGGAACATGCGCGAGGTGCCGGCGCCACCGCCGACCACTTGGACCATGCGTTTGGGGTCCAGCCCCATCTTGACGCCGAACAACAGCGCTTCGGCGGCCGACACGTTGTGGATCGCCACCATCAGGTTGGCCACCAGCTTCATGCGCATGCCGTTGCCAAACTCGCCCACGTCAAACTGTTCGCGGGAAAAGCCCTTGAAAACCATCATCATGGCCTTGATCGCCGCCTTGTCACCACTGGCGTACACGGTCAGGTCGCGGTTCTTGGCTTGAGCGCCGGTGCCCGACAGGGGGGCGTCGATCATGGTGATGCCCACCGAGGCCAACAACTCGCGGGCGGCGATCTTGTCGGCAATGGGAAAGGTGCTGACCTCGGCCAAAACAGTCTTGGCGTTTTTAACGCCGGCTTTGCGGTGGGCATCGACCAGTTGCTGAGCGACCTGCATCAAGGCCGCGCTGGAAGGCAGCGAGGTGATCAGGCACCGGGTGCGCCCCACCCAGCTGGAGGCGTCGGTAAAGACCTCGGCAATGTGCTTTTGCATGCGCTTGCGGGTGGCAGGCGACACCTCGGCCCCCAACACATGAAAACCCGAGAGCTGCAAGTTGGCGCTGATGGCCGAGCCCATGATGCCCAAACCGATCACGCCCACCACTGTCTTGTCTTTTTTGCCTGCCATGGAAACTCCTGATTGTTTGTTGATAAGAAGATCAACAAAATCATACAATGC
>JACCDX010769083.1_pt1 | contig 11227 bp, 9 predicted proteins | sample 7449681 | NCBI WGS metagenome assembly JACCDX01 (sample SAMN15323450, study PRJNA562643) | freshwater metagenome | isolation source: river surface water | place: USA:Blue River Watershed | collected 2017-08-18 | reverse complement strand
AGTATTAGCATCAGTGCGAGTAACTGTAATGCCAGTGCCTTCAGCAAGTTTCACATCGTCAGTTGCTGCATCACTACCTGTAAGTCTTTAGTTAGCACCACCTGCAGCGGTTTCTGCAGAAACTGCATAGGTTGTATTAGTATCAACAGTTTGATTAACCCACTGTGTGTTATAATCAGTGCCATCAATCTTGGCTAACACTTGTCCAGTAGTTCCGCCTGCGGCAACACCTGCTCCTGTAGCACCAGTTGCACCAGTGGCACCAGTTGCTCCTGTATCACCTCTAGGAATGGTAAAATCAAATACGGCTGCTGAACTAGTTCCGCTGTTAGTTACACTAGCACTTGAACCAGCACTACCAGTTGTGGTGGTTCCTACTGCAACGGTAGCGGCTGCACCAGCAGCACCAGTTGCTCCTGTTGCACCTGTGTCTCCACGTGGAATACTAAAGTCAAAAATGGCTGCTGAACTTGTACCACTATTAGTAATGGTTGCAGTGCTTCCTGCAGATCCAGTTGTAACAGTACCTACTTGAATACTAGCGGCAGCACCAGCAGCACCTGTGGCTCCAGTAGCACCGGTATCGCCTTGCGGACCAACGATTTGACCTACATTGTCCCATTCACTGTTGGTACTATCCCAAACATAAAGATCACCGTCTGCTTGAACAATCCAAGCATCGCCTGCTGACCCTGACCCTGGCAAATCACCTGTAGTGGCTTTTGAACCAAGAATAGTTAATCCAGTACCTTGTGGACCTGTAGCACCTGTATCTCCGCGAGGGATTGAAAAGTTGAATACGGCAGCACCACTTGTGCCTGCATTGGTAATGGTTACACTTGAACCAGCAGCACCAGTGGTTACTGTGCCAACTGCAATGGTAGCAGCCGCGCCTGTAGCACCTTGATCACCAGTATCACCTTTTGGTCCTTGTGCTCCGGTATCGCCCTTGTCACCTTTTGCGCCAGTAGCGCCAGTTGCGCCTGTGGCTCCGGTTGCGCCAGTAGCGCCAGTTGCGCCTGTGGCTCCGGTATCACCTCTAGGAATGGTAAAATCAAATACAGCAGTAGTTGAGTCACCTGAGTTGGTTACTGAGGCACTAGAGCCAGCAGCACCAGTAGTTACAGTTCCTACTGCAATGGTAGCAGCAATGCCATCTAACTGAACAGCATTGTATTCTACAGTAATAGGATAGGCAGTTGAACTAACAGTAACATTAGTTTCTTCTGTGGTAACTGTAAGGTCATTTAAGACTTCTTCAATAGTTATTGTATAGGCCATGATAACCCCTTATGCTGCCAAAGCAGTGTAGCCAGCAGCACCTGTAGGATCACCAATGGTAACATCAGGTTCCCAACATTGGACCAATGCCCAACGATGACTGTTGATCTGTGGTACAGTTGAGGTATCTGTCCAAGTTAATGAAAATACAGTAATAGGCACATTTTTACGTGCATCAGGAATGATTGGACCTGTGTACATGCCTGCAGGCCAATGCACCTTAACAGTGCCATTAGCAGCAATCAATAGTGCAGGCGAATAGATGCCGCCACTGATTGAACTGACTTCAACTTTGGCAAATGAACCAATGACAGTTGAGTTAGCAAAGTTTGGTTTGTTAGTAGATCTGTTGAAAGCAATCTCATCAACTACGATAGTTTGATAGTCTGCTGTAAATGTCCAACCTGTTAGATCTACTGGATCACCAGCGTCATCTTTAAAGGTATAGACTAGAGTTTTTTGGTTTGAAGGGAATATATTTTCGACTTGAACACTGTCAGGTCCTCCAATATATTGTTGGAAGTTTAATACGCCGGGCATGATGTCTCCTGAGGGAATAAAATCACAGAACTAAGGCTCTGTGAAGTGCTTAATAATACTTATCTATAAATCAAAAAATAAGTTACAAATAGCCATAAACTGTAGTAGTGGCACTGCCTGTAACAGGACTGTTGGCTGCAACACTGTTAAATGTTGTAATGACTCGAGCCTGCACACCACCAATACCACTAGTAACATCAACACTGGCTGTGGTCAATATAGCGATAGTAGATGGAGTGCCTGGAGTTACACGAACAGTTAATGGCACAGTAGCAGTTGAACCTGAACCCGATTGTGCAGCCGGAACTGTGATATAACTGTCTGGTTCTATGTTGACAACTCTTCCAGTTGAATCATACTTTGGACACCAAACAAGTGGAATACTAACTGTTGGGCAGTCTGTAGCAATAACAAAAGTATCTTTAACAGTGACATCTAAACTATTATTACCCATTGATCCACAGAAAGCACCACCAGTACCTAGTCCGCTTGTGGTCAATGTAAAGGTAAAGTCAAGATCACCATCATAATAACTAGTGCTAGTAGTATTGACCACAAGACTGCCTGCATTGCTGTTAATAGTAATGTTACCAGTCAATGCTGTAGAAATCTTGCCTGTTGCTGCTCCTGTGATAGTATAAGGAATATTAGTGCCATTGGCAATATTAGTAGTAACAATGTTTAAAGTAGTAGAGTTACCTTCTGTCACTGGATCAGCAGTTGCAGTTATAGCAATAGTATAGTTTTGTTTTTCTCTAATAGTTACTGATTTTGAAACACCTTCAATAGTAAAGACTAAGGTTTCATTATCATCACTAACAGCATCGGCAGCAATAGGAATATTAACAGTTCCTAAGGCAACACCACCAGTTAAAGGAAAACTAGTTAAATCAGAAGCACTTACACCTGTAATAGTATAAGGAAACTGATAGGTAGAATCCAACATACAACCACAACTTGGATCATCTAAGGCCACAGTTAATGATAATGTTTCGCCTTCGCAAATAGTAGTAGGACCAGTGATAGTTACTGTTGGTGATTTAATCTTCTTAAGCACTTCAGCACGTTTAGTATCACTAAATGCATCCTGTGCTGCTTGACCTGTAGTAGTATTGCTAACTGTTTGAGTTAGTAGTCCAGTTATTGGATTTCTAGAAAAGACACTGTTTAACAAACCAGTAACCAATGAAGCAGTTAGCATACGCTCCAACTGTTTACTCATTGACTTGTCTTCTTCGGTAGCAACAGCATCATTGATTGTTTTTACAATAATACCATTAGAACGTTCTCTGACTTCACGAAATAAACCTGTATAGTCATAGACATCTGCATCATATTCTAAGGCTGTGATTTCTATTACAAGATCATTGTCATCGCCATCTTCTTCTGTAACACTGGTCACGCGAAATACTTTGGCTGTGTAGCCTAGCATTTCATTAGTAACATCAATGAGGTCGCCTGCTTTGATACCTAGGCTTGAAAAATCAGTGCGGAACTTGATTACTTTATCAACTCGGCTTTGTTTTAGTTCTTGCAAGGCCAAACGTTGTGCCTGTTCAGGTTTTGATACCAGTTCCATTGAGAAGTTTAGTGTATTGTTGACTTCATTAGGATATAGGTCACCTGCGTCTATTTCGTATTCGGTATAGTCTTTTTCATCAAGGATATCTTCGTGTGGAAACTCTACAACAACTCTGTTGTAAAGTTCTCTAACACCTTTACCACTAACACCAATGCTGCCTATGATATTTGAGTCATCAAAACTTGCGATGCTGGATCCTGTTTGATTAATGATTACTGACCATTTGCCTTCATGAATGTCAAAGGTAAACCAGCAACCGCTAGCATTGGCTAACTTTTGAATATTTTTATAAACACTCTGATTGGTATCAATGACACCATTTATTTTATAACTTGAACCTATTGTTGACATTTTTAATCCTTATTTTTGAGTGAATCTTAAAATAACAAGACCGTTAGCGCCATCTTTACCATTCATAAAAGTTTGTGCAGTAGCAGAACCATTACTACTTGCACCACCACCACCGCCACCGCCATTAGTAGCAATGCTTGAACCATTTAAAACATAGTATGCTCGGCCACCGCTGCCGCCGCCGAGACCGCCTGATGAAGTGGTAGTATTATTTGATCCACTACCTCCACCACCGCCACCACCATAATAGACACTGCTACCGCTAGTAGAAAAGGCTAAACCATCACCGCCATCACCGCCAACGTCTGATGTTACATTGGAACCATTTTCACCAGTTCCTGCACCACCTCCAGCAGCATTATATGTAGGTTGAGCATCAGTTCCTCCACTATAAGCAGTACCACTATTAACACCACTAAGTTGTCCTACTGGAGTGTTTCCACCATCAGAATCAGTATAACTTTCTCCGCCATTGCCCCCTGGACTATAAACTAAATTAGTTGCACTTGAAGTATATTTGACATAACTAGCAGTGCCTGCCTCACCAGCAGCGTATATCTGAGGCTGTCCTTGAGTGGCAGTTCCTGAAATAAATCCACCAAGACCTCCTTTACCTACATAGATTCTCCAATAAGCATCTGTTGAAAAGTTTAGAGCAACATTGCTTACTGATAATGCTCTGCCACCAGCACCACCGCCACCAGCAACATCAGCAGTACCATAATAACTAATAGTTCCGGAGCCTCCACCTCCACCTCCGCCTACTGCTAAAACTTCCATTTTTGCGTATTTGTAAAGTTCGGGATGATCTCCTAATAGTAATGGTGTATAAACAGTGCCTTCACTGTAAGCATAGTTAAAAATCTGAGAAACAAAGGTACTAGGATTACCTATTAATAATACATTTTGTGTAACTTGTGTTTCTGGTAAACCACCAACAGGCGTTTTAATCTGTGTGTAGGTAAAATAACTTTGGCTAGTTACATTGTAGTTAGGATAAAACTTAATACCAGCAAAACTATTATTAACAAATGTTTTAGTACCTGTAATAGTTAAAGTAGATTGAGCCTTAGGGTATGTGCTATCATTATGCCATTCACCAATGGGACTTGAAAAGGTCACTGTGTAGGTAGCAGTTTCATCAGCATCAGTAATAGCAGGAGTTGTAGTTGCAAATAATAGATTAGAGTTGTTACTGTTGTATATTCTAGATACATTCATATTATCTACAACATCAGTAGAACTGCCATAAGAGCACTGTTGAACTCTTCTAGTATTAAGTCCATTAGGATCAGTTATTTGATAAACTAAAAAAAACTCACTATTGTAATTAGAAAGAGTTGTCATGCGTAGTGTACTAAGTCTAGCATTAACTTGACTATATGTTCCGGTGATTGTAAATATTTTAGTTACTGCATTAAATGATACAGTTCCTCCTGTACCTGTTGAATTAATAGTTTCAACAGCCGCAGTAGTACTAGGAACAATGGCTACAGTATAAGTTCCACTTATAGTAGTTGTAAGTAATGGCGGACTATCAATAGCAGTGCTTACATTGCTAACATAATAATGTATACCTGCTGGACTACTTGCAGCAGTTGATGAAGAGATTAAGTAATGTTTTTTAGTATCGGTTGCTGGAGTAAGATTATTAGTTGCATAAAAACTTGCAACCCAATCATAGTTATAGGTATTAGAAACATAGGTAATGTTTGATAAATGGCTATTAACTTGAGCCTTAGTTCCTACAAGAGTTAACACTTTTGTAGTACCATTATAACTAGTAGTTCCACCTGAACCGGAACTACTTAAAGATGTAATACCATCTAAAATTCCATTTAGACCGTCGGGTGTTAATGTTACAGTATAAGTGGGTGTTGTTGTTACATAATCAACAACTTGAGGTGTTCCTTGTAATACTTGACTAGTGGACAAATTAAATGTAAATGCACTAGGAACAGTTAATAAATCAACATTCTCTACAGTAGTTGTTATTTCCCATCTTTTGTTTAGACCTGTACCCCAAATAATCTCAGCAATGTAAACAAAAGTTCCACTATAATCATCTGGTAATGAAATAGTTGGTGCTCTTACAATATCCCAAATAGCCTTGCTGTTTACATTATCAATCTGATAACTTTGGCTAGTAGGCTGTGTTACTGTGCAACCCGACGGAATAGTATTCCAAATAACTTCAGAATCACTAAGTGCAACAGGAAAAGTTATTTTATAAACTGGAGTAATATCAGCATAGTTGATTACTTCTAAAATTTCAATGCCAACTGGCATTGTAAAATCTTGTCCTTCTAGTGCATCAAGTACTAGATTAGTGCCATCATTTCTATCAAAAATAATAGTAGCAGGTCGCTGGTCATCAAACTCAAAAGCAAGATTGCTACTATTATTCAAATCTTCTAAACTGTTCATGATACAAAAATCTCCGTTGCTGGTATTGCTGCTCCATAGCGTGTGTTGGTCATATAATCATACATGCAATCACCTGGCAATGTCATAGTGTTGGTTAGTTTAAACTTCATATTTCCAATCTTTGAAATATCTTTATCTTCTTTGTTGTAGTCTACTCTAACAATGGCAAATACTAGATCATTCATCTGATGGGCTTCTGTCCAATTTGGCATAACATTATAGGCATTAGATAAACTATTATTAGTGTATCCTAAAGGTACTACTGGTGTTTCGCTGTTACCATTAAAACAATAGACTTTGATAAAACCATTAGGGGTAGTATCTTCATTGCCTTCACGGTCTATCCATTTGGTCACAGTGATACCATCTGTGTCAAAGACCAGTTCGTTGTCATCCCAGTAGATCTTTTTAAATGTAAAACTGCTGGCTGCACCTGCTCCTAGCGTAATGTTGCCAGTCATTTCGCTAAGTGTAAGGCAAAAATACATAGTTCGGTTGCTGTTGGTAAGTTCAGCATCTGTGATTATGCCTGATACTACCGCAGTGCCATAGACTACTGGTATTCTATTTTCAGTGTCGGGATCTAGTTGTAAACGTTGGTAACTTTTATCTTCGGCTGTTTCGTTATCTTTGTTAATGGCTGCACTTAGTTTGGTTAGGGCATAACCAGTGATTGCAGTTCTAGCCAAACTTGGACCTATTCCATTTCCGCCAATCCATTTTAGGGCACTACTGCCCAAATCTACAATATCATCTATAAAACTCATAATGTCTCCTTAGGTCGGGGCACCCCAGTTGTAGTAACTGTCCTTGAGATTAGGAACTCTATCCATTGAAACATCACTTGGATAAAATGCCTTTTGATCTATTGGATTAGTTCTACGTCCTGCGATTTTGTTATCTAACACATCTATTACACTTGAACAAGTCATTGTGATTCGATTGGATGCAGTTCTGGAATCATAATCATATTCTTCATCCAAACTGTAGTTGTTTACAATACCAAAGAAACGTCCTACAGGGTTGCCAGCAATACTTAACTGGGCACCGGTGACTGGATTGAATAAAACACGCCAAACTTCAACTGGTGATCCTTTGATCTTTGAGTTGACTATTTCAGCAATGCTGCTATTCGGAATACCGCTTAGGCTTATGGTAACAGTACTGTTGCTAGATGTTAGGTCACTTGATGTTGCTGAAATGCCTAACAGTCTACCAAGACCGGTATAACTTTCACCGTCAATAGTTATGGGTCTAATGTAGTCACTGAAACGTAAGACTTCACTAGTGTATGGTCCACCTTCTGTAGTACTATATTCATCTACTTGGATCCTAACAAATAGGCCTGTTTCTATACTGGTATATGAAGTTAAATCAATAGCCATGATTAAGCCTCATAAAAAATAAAAGGACCACTCCAACTTACTTGATCTCTTGCAAACAATGTCCATGTAGGAAAGTCTTTACAGATAAGTGTAAACACACAGTTCTCAGCAACTCTTAGAGCAACACCGCTGGCGCTGGCATCAATAACAGGACGATGTAGTGTTACTGTATTGCTGTTATAGGCAACATCAGCAGCCACAGTGTAACATTTTCCACCTGATCCTAACTGAATAATATCCCCTGCACGGAACTTATAACCACTTGATGTTGTTGGGCTAGTAGTCAATGTAATGGTGTTACTTCCCTGTACTATTGTGGCTACAAAACTTGTGTAGTTTACACTATTGCCTTGATACTTGATAAACCAATCGTGGCCAGTATCATTAAACTGCACTGTGGCAGTAGTGGTACGATCTAATGCTTCTGCTTGACTAATATACTGTCTGTAGTCAGTCCAACGAGGACCATCAGGCAAACGCACTTCAAATCTCCATGCTTGACTGCCGCGGCTAACTGTTCTAACAGTACCGTCTCTACTTTGTGTAGTGGCTGTTACTTTTTTTCTATCTATGCTGATTGATTCAGCGTTGTCTACAATCCATTGAAATGACATTTTTATCTCCTACTTGGGATGCCACTAGCACCTTGCATTGCTACAGCATGAATGAAACTTGGGTCTCTTGCAACCAAGGCTTTAAAACTTGGTGCATCTACTGCATTAATATTGTAAGTTACAACACTGGTACTAGCACCTGCTGCAATACCATTGTTGGTCAATGCTGAGTTAGGAATAACAGTGCCTGTGCTACGTGGAATAAACAGTTCAGGACCTTGTTCACCAACAATGTATGGTTTATTAGCATTGGCTGGGCCTCCTTCTGCTAAGAATCCTGGAATGATTGTACCACCTAGCAATCCGCCGCTGCCGCTGCCTGCACCCATTAATCTGTTTAATAGATTACGTGCTTGCACACGAGCCAGTTCGGCAATCATAGTATTGGCTAGGTCTTTGAAACTTAACTTGCCTGTTTCTACAAACTTAACAAATGCATCTTCAAATCCACGTGTGAATAGATTAAAGTAGTTATTGGCCTGTTGGAAACTGTTTTTACTCATTTCTACATAGTCATTGTAGGCCTTTTCCCAACCTCTAGTAAAGTCTTGAGTAAGTGCTACTTCAGCAGCCTGTTGATCAGTAATCAACTTCTTACGTTCATTAAATGCACCGTTGATTTCTTGTTCTAAACGTAGACGTTCTTGTGCTGGCAAGTCTTTAGTCTGTGCTAGTCGACGGATAGCAGTCAATCTATCTTCTTCAAGTCTTAGAATAGCCTGTGCGTTCTGCTGTTCTCTATCACTCTTAGTGGCTGTGTCATTTAGCACACGGTTACGTTCACGTTCTAGTTCAACTTGTCCTGCAATCTCTTTTGAGTATTGATTACTTGCTGCGATGATATCTTCAATACGTCTACGCTCAGCCTCCATTTGATTCAAATATTGGCTACGTAGTTTGGCTTTGGCTTCTTCACTTTTTGCAGTAAGTTCGATTTCTTTCTGTGCAAGTTCAGTAGCCTTTTGCTGTTCGCTTAGTTTTTCTTGTGAATAGATATCCAGTTTGGCTTTGGCTTTATCCTGTTCAAGATTAATCTCAATGGCCTTGATGCTGGCAGCATTTTGACTAGCAAGTTGCTCCATTTTGCTGGCATTTTGAATGGTCAATGCCAGTTGTTGTTCGTTTTGCTGTAACTGTCCTGCACGAGCAACTTCAATCTTACTTTGTGCAATACGCTTTTCACTTTCTTCTACTGCTTTCTTAACTGCTTCAGGAGTTTGGCCATAACCACCTTGACCTTGAGCAGCATCTCTTGCACTTGGTGCGCCTGCACGAGTCCTATAGGCACTCATTAACTTTTCTTGTTCTTTATATCGTCTTTGTTGTTCGTAAAATGCCTTTTCTTCAGCAGTCATCTGACGTTGCATCCAATCTGGTAAACCTGTTGCACCTAATGGCTGTTCTAAAGGTCTTCCTGGAAGACTTACGGCTCTGCTGGTCTTGCCCATTTCATTTAAACGGGTTTCAGCATCTCCTATTTTCTTTTCGTAGGCATCTACAGCATCAAACGCTTTATTTGCCTGTTCTGCTACTGATCCAAAGAAACTAATAATACCTTTTTCAAGTCTTGCTCTAACACGGTCAAGTGCTTCATTGTAAGCATCAAGACGTTTAATATCTTCGTCAACAACCGGGTCACGCAATGATCTTAACTTTTCAAGTTCTAACTTGTTAATGTTTTTACCAAGAATATCTACAGCGGCAGCATATTGACTTTGTGTGATCTCACCACGTTGTGCTTTGGCAGTAATGTCATCAAGAATATCACCTGTAGGACGAATCTTGCCAGCAGCATCGGTAACAAAAACACCTAGTGTTCTAAATGCTTCTTGTAGTTTTTCATTACCGCCAGCGGCTTCTTGAACACTCTGATTTAGTTTTGCAGCAATCTGGCCAAAGTCATCAGCACGGCCGCCTGCATCAATGATACTGGCCTTAAGACTTAACAACTGACCAGCAGCAATACCTGTAGCACCACTAATATCAGCAAGTTCACCTGCTGCTTGTAACGCACGGCCACCTAGGGCAGCAAAGGCTAAACCTGCAAGACTAGCAGCAACACCTAATGGTCCTAACTTGCCAATAATGCCGTTAATAGTATTGCCTAAAGGTCCTCCGACTTGACTTAGGCCATCTATATCTTTTCTTAGATTACCAACATCAGCACTGACAGATTTAATGTTACCTTGGCCTTGTACATTAATCCTTAAAATAAAATCTTCTACTGTAGCCATCGCTCGCTTCCTTATTTTCTTTTACTTTCGATATACTTTTGTATATGTTCGATTGTAGGTTGACTCATACCATCTTTAGCCTGTAGACTCCAGCCTCTATTCAGTCGACCAGCATAGGCATAGTCAGCATGAATAGAATCTCTGCCCTGTTGCTTTGTTCTACGCTTGGCGTTGCCTGTGTCTTTAGGAGTAATATTTTTAAAGAACTTATAGCCTTCGTCTAACAACTGTTTTTGACTTAGATCACTTTCTAGTTCTTTAAGTCTTGCTTCAATCTTACCGGCCATCATTTACTCCTAGTTCTTTCAATCATCGCCATCATCTCTTCTTGCGATAACTGAGGTATTGGTTTAATCCCATTGGCAGCATTTTCTTTTTGCTGTTCCCAAGACAACATTAACTCCATAACCATAATATCAAATGTTGTGGCATTGTCTCGAACATAACTTGGAAGTTGACCATACGTTTTTGCCAATGCTCCTATTGATATTAGGCTGACGGTGTCCCAGTCTCTACTGTCGATGCTGCCTTGGACTCGGACTTTCCCAAGTGTTCATTGATCCTCACTAGAATGGCCAACGTGATATCAACTGGCAGTACTTCATCTTTAGCCAATGCTGGCTTACCATTTTCTTTCAATACAATCTTACGCAGTAGTTCATTTAGTAAAGAACCATCTTCATGCTGTTGTAGTTTGTAAAAGTTAAAGTAAGTGGTGACATCTATATGGTCTAGCATATAGAAAGTTATTGGTTCCCCGTAGGCCGTGACAATATCAGGGTCTACAATCTCTAGTTTCTCTAGTTTGGGTTT
>JACCDX010060400.1_pt1 | contig 11227 bp, 14 predicted proteins | sample 7449681 | NCBI WGS metagenome assembly JACCDX01 (sample SAMN15323450, study PRJNA562643) | freshwater metagenome | isolation source: river surface water | place: USA:Blue River Watershed | collected 2017-08-18 | reverse complement strand
TCCCCAATCCAAGACTCGAAATTTTTAATATGATTGTATGCACGAACATTACTTTCCCACGTAGTATGGATGCTCGTATATGCAAACAACCAACGCTGGAAAATTTCTCCATCTGTTACAGGAGCAACATTATTCCAGTACTCTTTATATTGATTCACCTTGTGTGAATCGACATTCTCTAATACACTCTCGTAGGTCATCTTGGCTTCGACCCTTTCGTTTGATGACCTATAATATCAGATGTATTTTAGAATGTCAATAAGATTTTCTCTTTACCTCGAAATAATGGTCAACTATTTTGTTATATAATCGTTTTGAGATTGTTCTTGCATCGATACAAGATTTATCTTTAATATTATAATATGATATAATACAATCTGGGCTGTTGAAATGATTAGAGACGTGGACTTGAGTTTTCTTATCTTTTAAAAATAATATTCGAAAACTTGGTGCCTCTAATTTGCCGCAACGTTCATCAAGCTTATATAATTTAAAAAGATTGCTCGAAAACATTGCCTCATCTTCTTCTAATATTAATTCAGGATAAAGGGTATTCATTTAAGTCTCTCTAACAAACTTTCTATTACATCTGCAGGAACATTCTTTAAATCTAATTCAACATTGACCATCAAGAATTGTTCTCCAATTAAATCTTTATTTTGATATTCTACTTTTTGATAATTAGCAGTCTCAAAACTCTTTAATAATAATTGAAATAATAAGGCTGCTTCATCCTCATTAAGAGTCTGAGCTAGTTGTTGAATCTTCTCTTTCATTTGTAAATAAATTTAATACCTTATATATTGTTGATAACTCGAAATCTTGAATAGTCGTAGAAAGATCTATTTTATCATCTTCCCAGGCCTCAAGTAAATGTGTTAATAATATGACGATGTTGTCCGATTCATTTTCATTTAAGGAATCAGCCAGCTGCAAGAATTTCTCTTTCATTGTATCTCTTTATTATATCTAAAATAGCGTAGTCTTTATTCTTTAATTCTACATCAAACAATACATCTTTATTGTAATTTTCAGGAATACCAAGAGCCATATCACTGTGAGCTCTCGTGCCATTTTTTCCTTCAGAGTAATGGAATATAGGAGTACAGTTCCAGGTAGAATAAGCATCGTAAAACGCATCCATATGAGAAACGTCGTGATTCAACATCTCGTGGTGTAAATTATCAAAAGTGATAGGAATACCATACGTTTCATAAAAATATTTTTTAAGATTTTTTACAGTCCAAGTATTACCAGTATCATTGTTCTCTAATACAAGTCTTTTCTTTACTGATTCAGAAAGCCGCTCGAAATTTTTAATAAACGTTAGAGATAAATCTTCTGCATCTCCCTCTTTCCTTATATGTATATTTAAAGGATTGTAATATGATTGAGATAAATTTAATCTATCAAATATTTCAGCGTGTAGTTCTAAATCAATTATACTATGCTGCACTTTAACATCATCATCAGAGGTCAGAGTTATATATTCACTGGGATGTGCACTTACTCTAATACCTGTTTCTTTTATAGTGTTAGATAAATCTTTTATTGATTCGTTTATTACATTATAGTTTGGCAGATCTTCCAGGGCCAACATAACGTCAGGATGTTTTATTACTGGGCATAAATCGCTCGAAAGTCTATACCCCATAATATTATTGTCTTTGCAGTGTCTAACGATTCTTTCTGACACCTGAAAGTTATTTATTATTATTCCTGATAGCTTCTCTAATGATTCGGATCTTTCTTTGCTCGAAAAAGATTTAAAAGTCATTGTTCGAAATTTGTGGCCTTGTTCTGCCAAAATGTTCGAAATACAGCATAGGGAAAGATTCATATAAAGATGATATCATATGCAGGAAGAAAACACTAATATTAAGAAGATATTTTCTATGAACGAAGAGATTTTAAAAAAGCTCGGTTATAACAATATTGCTCTCGAAATGCTTTTAAAAAGAGAAGCTCAAATTAGTCCTGAAGATATTATAATGCCAGGACAAGATAGATCAATAAATAATACATCTGATAAAGACGCTACAGAAATTTCTCTCGAAAATATACAACAACAATTTCAAACACTAGCTAATACAGTTCAATCATTACCAGACGTACACGATGACGATGAATATTTTGGTAAATTAAAAAAGAAATTAATAGGCAGACTATTTGATGTTGGTCTCTCTATTGGATCATTAATGACACAAGCTGGATTAAGTAATGATGAAATTGATGATTTTATAAATAACAAAATGTAAATAAAAAGGATCCTTCTAGAAAGGATCCTTTTTATTTTAATTCCACAACTAAAAAAGTATAGGGAAGAGTTGATTCAGTACGCCTTTGTCTTATTCGTCTCTTCAATTAGATCTTATCAAATCTATCCTGTATAATCCTTTTATGCTAGACAATTATGAAAAAGATCCTAATGGTGTTGTTAAGCAAATAAACTGCTCACCATTCTCTTACGATTATTCTTACGCAGATAATTATAATACACTTCCTACAAATGATATAATGTCTCACTTGCGTTTAGGATATATTGTTGGCTCTATCGGAAAAATGCCAGAATCAATTTTAGATGTTGGATATGGTAATGGAGCTTTCTTAAATTTAGCAAAACATTCTACAACTTGTTACGGACACGATATCTCAGAATATCCAATTCCGCAAGGTGTTTCTTTTGTAAATAATATCCTCGAAAATTATTATGAAGTTATTTCTTTCTTTGATGTATTAGAACACTTCTCTAATCCATATTTTTTAAAAGATTTAAATTGTAAATATATTGTTTGCTCTCTTCCTCACTGTCATTATTTTTCTGATGAATGGTTTATGAATTGGAAGCATCGAAAACCTAATGAACACTTGTGGCATTTTAATGAAGAATCATTAGTAAAGTTTTTTGATGTTCAAGGCTACTCGAAAATCAACACCTCGAATTTTGAAGATGTTGTTAGAAAGAGTAAAGAAGAATATTCTAATATACTTTCTGGTGTATTCTTTAAAAGATAAAAAAGAGGAGCTTTGCTCCTCTTTTTCTTTAAGTTGCTAGTAAATCTAGACTGAATTGTATTTGTCTCATTACTGGGATAAAATCATTTACATCTATTTTTTCATCTTGTAATGTCTCGAAAATCTTTAGTGCATTATATTTAGCACTATCTGGCATATCTGAGCAATTGTAAAAATAAGAAACATAGTCTATCAAAGCATCATATAACATTTTATTTTTCTTTGTCATCTCCCACACCTCAAGATATATTTTCATTAATATCTTTTACTGGAATATATTTCTTATCAACTGCTTTTACACAACTTCTTAGTGCTGCCTTATATAGCTCGAAATCTAAAAGCCAACAATCTTTTATATCAAGATTTTCTTCCACCTTATAAATTAAAAATGGCGCATCTGTAAAACATAACTTAAAATAATTCTGCCCCTCTACCTCAATAAGACTAACACTCACTCCCTCTAAAGAATTATAATTAATACAGAGATTACTAAATACACTAAAAGAAGAATCTATACTCTGATCATATAATAAAGAAAAGAATTGTTCTACATTACTTGGCTTACTCTCTAACTCTAATAATTCTTTTATCGTCATTTTAATCTCACTCCCAACCTCCTTAAAACTTTCCTCGAAATGTTAGGAAAACCAGTCATCACAATATTATCATCAAGGAGAGAAAGTTCTATCTCTTGATCAAAAAATAACTCAGTCCTCGAAATCTTATCTGAGAAAAAATAAAACTCTTGATTACTAGATCCTCTTAAAGAATCTTCTGTCTTATACTCTTCCTCATACCTACCATCAATTAAAACATCTATATAATCTAAACACTTTTCTCTAATAGGATTTTCTCGAATTTCATTTCGAGAAAATCCAGTGAACAATATAATTCCTTTTGAGAGTTTTATTTCTTTTAAGAGAAATAAAAGTTCCAATAGATCATCTTCTTGCTCTAAAGGATCTCCACCACTAATAGTCACTCCCTCTATTTCAAAATTCTTTATTAGCTCGAAAATCTGTCTGGGAGAAAGTTCTTTATAAACCTCATTACTCCAAGTCTCAGGATTAAAACAATTCTTACATCCCTTAGAACATCCTTGAGTCCATAATACAAATCTTAACCCTGGACCATTAACCTTACTCAAACAATAACCTCGAATATTCATAGGCTCGAAAAATGTTAATCCTCTAATGGTAAAATGTTGAAGCTAAAAAGATAGAATATTCTTATGCTCTAACATAAGAATATTCTAAAAGAAATAGGCTCGAAAATTTGTGTTCTCTAATGGCTCAGAACTTGAAGGTAAAGATTATTCTCACATAGAATAATACTTATTACGTCCCAAAATTTATAGTTCGTTTTAGATTGTTCTCGCTTTTTCTTAAGAGCCCCGATAAATAGGATAAATCTTACTACCTAAAAGATTATTCTTCTATTGTAAAAAAACAATTAAATCACATCAAATAACTATATAAGTGTATTAAAGATAAATCTATTATCTTATATGGATAATCTTTCTTTAATAAAAATACTTCTTCTCTAATATATAACAAAAAAATAGATTTACTCGAAAAATGGTAAGTCTATTTTTTTGTTTTTAGGATAGGGATAAGGTAGAGTGTATTCTGTAATAGTCTTTTTTATTCCTTCCTCTAATGTAATAAAAAAAATATTATATCCACTAAGTCTCCATACACTCTCCACTATTCCTCCACAAGAAATATATATTATGCTAGTCTAGTTATATATTTTGGGAATAGACATTTATTATTTTTATATTATCTTTTTTCCCTCGATTTTTATGCTCGGGGCGTATTAAAAAATTATAGTTTAGGATGGCAGGTTGAGGTTGCTAAGTGTTATATAACTTAAAGGAATATCTTGTTGTTATGTAGAAGAGAGAACTTCTTTATATATATTTTAGAGTAAAGTGTATTGCTCGAAATATATTGTTTATTTATTTTTCATTTCTTCTTGGTATAGATAATCGTTAGTTAGATTTCTTATTATATGTTGATTCTTTATTGTGTATAGAGCGATAAAGATTATTATTATATATAGGAGAATATTTTTATTCTTTTTCATTATTGTATTGCTCGAAAAAAGTTGTTTCATTAGTTTCTTCTTGAGATGTTTTTATTGTGTGTTCAAGTAAGTGTAAGAAGAGCTCGAAATTGTAAGATTTTTTTTCTATTACAAATGCTGATAGGTTTTTGTTTGTTGGTAGGAGATTATTCTTGATGTATATATAGAAGCAAGAATCATTTTGTTTAAAGTTTATTATGTATTGTTGAAATATATATGTTTCATTTTCATTGAGGTTAAAGAATCTATCTATATGAAATTTGAGTGATGTTTGTTCTATATAGTCTATCATTTAAATTGTTTACTCTAATGTGTTTTTTGTATTGCTCGAAAAACATTATATCTTTGTTTTCTTAGGTGGGCAAATTTAAATGCTCGAAATGTTGGATTATATTTTAAGTAGAATAATATTATTATGTTTAACAATTGCTCTTTTAGATATTCTTCTTTTTCGGGTGACATTAATTATTTCTATAATGCTCTTAGAAGGGAGCATATAGATTCGGAAGTTTTATTAGATGAGTATTTGGATAAAATTTTCAGTAAGATATATTTGTCTGAAAGTGAGCGTGAGAAATCAGAAAGTTACTTAAGAGTATTATTTAGTAATAGGAATTTAGTTCTTGGTATTGATGAGTTATTAGGGATATTTGGTCATTACAATTTAAATGTAAAGTCTAGTATTGATATTGCGAATAGTAATAGTGTATTTAGTAGAAAAGTAAAAGAAATCTTAAGAGCGAATGAGCCAGATGATTATAGATTGAGTGGAGCATTAATGAGAACTCAATCATATGAGTTGGATAAATATTTGCTCGAAAATCCAGAGGCTTTTGAAAAGTATAACAAAGATAATCATTTTGATATTGAGAGATTGCGTGAAAATGTTAAGAAATTCGAAAGTAGTAAAGCAGAGACAGAAAAAATTATTAGTGAGCATAGAGCGAAAGAAGAAGAAATAAAGAAGAAAACAATTATATCTCCATTTAATCATTCAGTGTTTGAGATTGAGAATGCTGCCAAAAGAGCTAGAGATATTATTTATGGTTTTGGCGATTCTATTGATAGATCTATTGCGTTATTAGATTGGGCTACTTTTTTTACTAAGCAATCTAAATATTTGCGTCCTTTATTTAATGAGATAAAACTTGAGGGTGAAAAAGAAGATTCTAAGGTAGAGCAGAGTGAAATAAAAGATTTATTAAGTTTAGATCAAGATGAGTTTGTAAAGAGGTATTTAAGATTATCTAATTTGTCTAATATGGCTGATAATTACATTTTTATAAGCAAATTGAATAATCTTTGGAGATATAGTCAAAAAGATATAAATTTTATAGATAAATTGCGTGATATTGAGAATCTTGTAGTAGATGGCAAAAGATTAGAGTATTCAGAGTTAAGTGATTATTTGAATAAAGATCCATTTCAGTTGTTGAAGGCTCCGGGTGAGGGTTTGAAGGTAAATGTTTATTGGTATTACGACAACAAGGATCAATATAGTGAGGATAGTAGAAATACTAAAAATTATTCTTATAGTTTAGAGTTATTGAAAAATGCTCGAGCTGGATTTGTTGACGATCCTATAAAATATGAATACGCTAAAGAGAGTGTTAGGGTTTATAGATCTACAACTAGAGTTTTAAATAAGTTTGAAGAATATTGGAACTCTTATGGTTCTCAAGAAACAAAGTACAATATGTCTTTAAAAGATTTATTTGAAATATATTATAAGATAGAGAGAAACTTTAGAGATTTTCTTCCACGTCAGATAGATGGATTTTACGATAGTTATTTTGACGATCCTAAATTTAAGAAAATCTTTGATCCTAGTTGTAAGTTTAATTATGTAGAGAAATTTCAATTAATATTAGAAGATTATGTTTCTGAGAACTTGGGTAGTAGGCTTGATGTTGTTAGGAAGTTAGTATCTCCGAATTACTTTAAGTTTATAAAGTCTAAGTATCCTGATTTATTGGAAAAGTTATCTCAAAGTAACATAAATGAGTTTGTTATTCCAGATATAAATATATTAGAAGTATATAGTAAAGTTTGCAATTCATTGAACTTATCTGAAAGTGATATGAAGCGTGTTTACAGTGAGCATTTTTCTGAGTTTAATTTATTGAATTCTAGTTATTTAGAGCGTGATTTATTTAGTAGTTTAGAAAAGCTCGATTTGTATGCTGTTCCTGCGAGCCAAGTAAAAAATTTAGTTATGAATGTTAGTGATGGTAAGAAGCGTGGATTTAGGATTGATTTTTTATTGCCTTGTAATGTTAGAAAGTATAGTAGTGATGGTAGTTACACTTTAGAGCAAGATATTATTTTTGTTGGTGAATACTTTGGTTTTTATGGGCAAAAATATATTGATAAAACAAGAGTAAAGATGGATTGGCAGAATGAGATTGAAAGTTCTTTAGGTCAAAAGTGTTTACATTTATTCAGCACAAAAACTGAAAATATTTGCAAAGTGTTAAAGGAAAAAAACATAGACTGTAAGTGTTTCTCTGATTATTCTTCTGGTGGATTTAACATTAGTGATATTAGGAATAAAAAAGTAATGTATGTTAAATCTCAATTACATAATTTTGTTTATTCTTATTTGATTAATGATTTATTATATCAGATAGATTATGATTATTCAAAAATGACAGCTAGCAATTTAGATAAAGTAAAGAGTGAAAATGAATTTTATATAAATGAATTTTCTAATTTATTATCATTAGTAGATAGTTTGTCTCCTTTAGAACTTGTTAAAAGATGCAATATGATTTTATTTGCATATGAGGATAAGTTCAAGAAAAAGCAAAAAAGGCGCACAGCAAATTATAAAGTCGTAGTGAGATAAATCTGTAAAGTGATTTTTATTTTAGTGATCAAAGAAGAACGTCTTTAGTTTAGGAAGAATGAAACTCTTTTGTTAGTCGGGGGATTCCTTTTTTAAGTAGAATATATTAGTATGGATATTTTGAAAATTGCTAGTTTATTAGATCTTTCTGAAAATTATAATTTATCTGATAAGTTATATAAGATTGCTCAGACTTATGTTCCTCCTGTTGAGTTTTACAGTGGAGTGGACAAGAGGCATTATAATGAATTTAAGTCTCCTGGAAGTAAATCTTATGATCAGATGATGAAAAGTCGCAATTTAAAAGCTCCCGCAAAATCAAATGAGACGATTGTTATGGATGGCAGTATGTATTATAACAATCCATATACTCCAAAAGATGTTTTAAAATTGCGCAATCAAATTCTCCCTACAAATTTTCGTGGAGAGTTGAAAAGATTTTACAGTGGAGATAATGAATTAGATAGTAGTAATCCAAGAAGTTTTGCTACTAGCTTATGGCAATTTGCTCGAAAGAATAAATTGAATTATAGTTTGACAGATGCTTTTGATGCTTACGCTAATAGTGGAGCAACTTATAAGGGACAGAGTATTAAGAATGTTCCTGAGTTGCGTGAATTATATCTTCATATTAAGAGTAATGCAAAGAAGTTTAGTGAAACAGAAGTTGGTGATATTTTAGAAGATTTGTTTGCTGGTAAATAAGTCATGGATAGTTTATTAAAAATTGCTAGTTTATTAGATGATTCAGGGCATTATGAGTTATCTGACAAATTGTTTAAGATAGCACAAAATCAACAACAAAGAATGCGTAATTTATTTACTCCAGAAACTTTTAAGAGAACTTTATTTCAAAGTCATCCTAGTCTTCAAAGTGTTGGAGTGCTTGTTGATCCATATACAAGAAATCAATATGTTAATAGAGTAAATACTGTAAACAATCTTGGCGGTAATGCGGCTTTAAAAGCAGATGAGATTAAAGGTTATGCTGAACAAGGAATTCAAAAAGCATCTAATGTATCTGCATTAGGTAAGTTGGGTGCGTCTATTTCAAAAAATATACCTACTTTGATAAAGGGGTTAAGACAAGCAACTGAATTATTGCAAAAAGTAAATGAAACACCTGCTGGAAAATTAGCATCAAAAGCTTTATTAGTGTTAAATGCCCATACTACAGTTGCAAGTGGTTTAGAATTACTTACAGACATACAAACACAAGGTTTTTCACAAGTTTGGAGTACTGATGCTAAAAAAGTTGTTCAGACATTTGCTAATTTAGTTGCATTAGCGACAAACCCTACAATTACAGCATATTTAATTCCTTTAGCCACCATACAACCTTTATTAAGTGAAATAAGTCTTGCTGCAAATGTTGTTTCATTAGCTGCTGAAGTTTTAGATGCTGCAGGGAACTATATGGGTACTACAAATTCATCTTTATCTAGTTATAGTGGGCAAGATGCAAAATCTTCTGTTTTACCTTTGAGCGTTTTAGCATCAAAATATGGTGAAGTTTATAATGTTTTGATTGATTATGTTAATGGAAGAGGAAATGTGCAACAATTAATTACAAAACATATTCCTGATAATAATCCTGAAAAATTTGCTTTGGTAAATGCTCATATTGCTCAAAAAGTTTTACCTCCGAAAAATGCTCCCTATGCGATATCAAGTTATAAAAAGGCTCGAGATGCACAAGAACAACGCAGAAGAGAACAATCGGGCAGTGGAGTTGCATTGCCAGCTGTTTAAAATATAAATCCCCTTTTTGAGGGGATTTTATTTTTAGTGATTAGAGAAGAAGAACATTATTTGTCCTAGCAATACATAAAGTGCGCAGAAAGAAAAGAACAATCTTTTATGTTTTCCTTTTGCTCGAATCGCCCTTGTTATTAGAAAAATAAATATTGGTGTTGCAGAGAATGCGTATAGGATGAGTAAAACGTTCATAGTTTTATTTTATCATCTTTCTTATTTTGTATGATTGTACTTCTCTTATTGCGGGATTAATATTTTCAGGAGTTTGTTGGTTTCCTAAATATTCATTTAAAATATTCAAAATAAATTGTTTAAATTGATTTTTCCAAGAGTCATTCTTTTGTAGTTTTTTGTAGTCTGGTATTCTGATGATTTTAATTGATTCGCCATTTTTTTTCAAGTATTCAACAAAGGCGCATTTTATTTGGTCTGATGTTAGTTTGAGTAAGAAGTTAGAAGATTCATTTCTTGGTCTAAAGTGGTCTAATCCATCATATTCTAGTATGCAGTATATTTTATTATTTTTTTGCAATACAGCATCGAATTTATAGTTTTCTGGAGAGAACTTTGCCCTTGTTAATTTGAATCCATTCAAGTTAAGTTCATTTTCTTGTAGTACATTTGTTTTGCAGTACCATCCTCTATTCCAAAACAATTGAAATTCAGGCAAGTTTGTTTTTTCTGTTTTAAAATGATCAGTAGAAATATTGAAACTTCTAACGCCTGATATTTTTTTAATTCCTCGATATTTAAGTGCATTGAACAAGTATCTAAAAATGTTTCTATCTTCAGGTTTATTATCAATTTTATCTAGTGTTTGTAAGAATTCAGAAAATCTAGGATCTCTAAAACATTTAAATTCAGTTTCAAAATCTTTTTCTATATTAAGTAAATCTTTTTGATTATCTCTAATGTCTCGAAATACCTCATTAGCAATACTATTAGAAGTTATTACATCTTTTTGTAATTCTTCTCTTACTTCTTTGGAAAGAAGACCATAATTTGAGGCATAATAATTTATTCCTGAATCTTCTTCTGGAAAATATTTTGCTAATTGATTTGTTCTTGCATCCCAACAATCTGGAAGAGTTAATCTATATTTTTCATATTCAGTAGAAGTTGGATTAGGTAGATTTTCTCTTAATGCGCTTATTGAATCTATTGTAAAAATTTGCAATTCTAATAAAGGCATTAATTCATATCGTACTTTATTAAAAGTATCTAAGAATTCTGGTAAAAATCTATTAGAATCAGTGCGGGGTATTTCATAATATTGCCCATCGAAATAGTAAGCTCTAAAATATTTGCCTTTATCCCAAGTTTTAGTGCTGAGAGGCAAATCCACCCATTTATTTTTAACAAAGTCTCTTAACATCTGCTCGAAAATTTCTTTAGTAGGCCAGAGTAATTTTGTTTTGTTTGCATATGATGGATTTATATCATTTGGAATAAAATAATTCTTTCCAATATATCTAATACAGTTTTGAGGTTTAAGTCCGAGGTTAGTATAATTGCGAT
>JACCDX010259295.1_pt1 | contig 11234 bp, 13 predicted proteins | sample 7449681 | NCBI WGS metagenome assembly JACCDX01 (sample SAMN15323450, study PRJNA562643) | freshwater metagenome | isolation source: river surface water | place: USA:Blue River Watershed | collected 2017-08-18 | reverse complement strand
CTTGTCGGCGTGCTTGCGGGCGATGTCCTGCAGGCCGGGTCCCACGATCTTCTTGTTGTCCAGGGCATGGCAGGCCGTGCAGGTGTGCTTGTTCAACAGCGCGACCACCTGGGCGCGGTCCGGTCCGCCGGGCGGCCTGGGGGCTGCGGCGGCAGCGGCGGTCGCCGGTGCCGCCGCCACCTGGGATGCCGCGCCCGCCGTGCCAGGCCGCGTCGTGTCGGCCCCCCGCTGGGGCCCCACGATGCGGTTCTGGTCCGCCAGGTTGCCGTGCGCGTTGCGCGCGTGGTCCGGCAGGAACGAGGCCAGCGAGGGTTCCGTCGCGCAGTTGGCCATGCAGGCCACGTTGGCCGCGTCGGGCCGCGGCGCGCCCGCGAATTCCTGGCCGGGCCACATCGCGTGACGCGTGCTCATGCCGTTGCGATTGGGCATGCGCTTTTGCACCTCGGCGATGTTCTTGTCCGACAGGGTGAAGTTGTCCGGCACCACGCCCGCCAGGTTCAGCAGGTAGGCGGTGACGGCGTAGACCTCCTCGGTGCTCAGGGACTTGGGCTGCGTCCAGGGCATCGCGCGGTTGATGTAGTCCCACAGCGTGGAGACGGTGGCCACCTTCATGAGGGTGGTGCGGCCGGGGTAGTCGGGGCGCGAAAGGTTGGCCACGCGGCCGGCCTCGATGTCCCTGGCCGTGGTGCCGCCGATGATGGGGCTGAACACCTCGTTGGACTCGCCGAACACACCGTGGCATTGGGCGCACTTGGCCTCCCACACGTCCTGGCCCTTGGCGACCGAGCCCGCGCCGGCCGGCAGGCCCTTGAAGTCGGGCCGGACGTCGATGTCCCAGGCGGCCACCTCCTTGGGCGTGGCGTTGCGGCCGATGCCGGGGAAGCGCTCCTGCGCCAGGGCGCCGGCGGCCACCGCCGCCAGGGCCAGCGCGGCGAGGGACCGGGTGATGGAGGCGAAGGCCTTACGACAGCTGGACATTCTTTACCTCCCCGCTCTCGGTCACCAGCCAGGACTGGATGGCGTTGTTGTGATAGATCGACCGCGTGCCGCGCACCCCGCGCAGCTGGCGGTAGGTGGGCTGCACGTAGCCGGTGTCGTCGGTCGCGCGGCTTTGCACGATGGCCGGCTTGCCGTCCCACACCCAGTCGATGTTGAAGCGCGTGAGCGCCTTGGACAGCACCGGCGTCTCCAGCCGCGCCTGGCGCCAGTTGCGCCCGCCGTCGACGGACACGTCCACGCGCCTGACCTTGCCCCGCCCCGACCAGGCCAGGCCGGAGATGTTGTGGAAGCCCTTGTCCAGCAGCACTTGGCCGCCCGAGGGCGTGGTCACCACGCTCTTGCACTCCTGGAGGCTGGTGTACTGGCGGTGCGTGCCGTCGGGCATCAGGTCGATGTAGTGGATCGCCTCGTCCTTGGCGGCCCAGGGCTGGTCGCCCACCTCCAGGCGGCGCAGGTACTTGACCCAGCTCACGCCCTGCACGCCCGGCACCACCAGGCGCAGCGGATAGCCGTTCTCGGGGCGCAGCATCTCGCCGTTCTGGCCGTAGGCGACCAGCACTTCGCCGGAGGTGATGAGGCTCATGGGAATGGTGCGGGTCATGGAGGAGCCGTCGGCGCCCTCGGCCAGCACGAAGCGGCCCTTCTTCAGGTCCGCGCCGGCGAGTTCAAGCAGCGTGATGAGGGGCACGCCGGTGAACTCGCTGCACGAGATCATGCCGTGGGTGTACTGCACGGTCGGCACCGCCACGTTGCCCCACTCCACCGCGGTGTTGGCGCCGCACTCGATGAAGTGGAACCGCGAGACGCTGGGCAGGCGCATGATCTCGTCCATGGTGAAGACCTTGGCGGCCTTGACCATGCCGTTGACCATCAGGCGGTGCTTGGAGGGGTCGACATCCCACCAGCCCTGGTGGTGCCGCTCGAAGTGCAGGCCGCTGGGCGTCACGATGCCGAACAGCGACTGCAGCGGCGCGAAGGACACCGAGGCCTGGGTCGTCTGCGTCAGCCCTGGGCTCTGGCGGCGCTGGATGTTGGACTCGAACTTCGATGGCTTGCCGTAGCCGTCGGTGGCCACGCCCTGCCCCAGGCCCGTGGTGTGTGCGGGCAGGTTCAGGATGTTCGGGTCGCCCCCCTCGGCTGGCACCGGGTTGCCCTGGGCCAGCGCGGCAGGGGCAGCGGCGCCGGCCACGGCGGCGGCAAAGGCCTGGCGGATGAACGAGCGGCGGCCGTCGCGGGCCTCGCTCATCACCTGCCGCACCCCTTCAGGGTCCAGGAAGTTCTCGGGTGCCTTGCGCACCGGTATCGGCTTGTGCGTCACTCCGTCTCCTCGCTCTCGGCCATGCCTGCCGGCATTGATTCCGTATATTCGCAATCGCGAATATATTGGGTAAAGTTTCCATCGACCTGACACGCCCACCCCGGGTGAACCCTGATGCGGGCGGCCCACCCCCTCACTTGAACCGGTAGTGGTCCCGGTTCAGGACGGCGGCTATCGCCGTGACCTCCTCGGGGAACAGCCCGAGGTTCAACTCCGTGTTGCACTGTTCGACCATGCCGCGCAGGAAGCCCGGTGTGTTGATCCGACCCAGCGGCCGGTAGATCGACGAGCCGTCACCGCCCACGCGCCGGGCGTGGCACTCGCTGCAACGGTGCTCGGCGATCAGCTTCTCGCCCAGGGGCAGGTCGGCGTCCTTGAACAGCGCGGGTTGCGCCTGCGCCATCGCGGCGGCCAGGGCAGTGGCCAGGACCAGCCATCGCGCAAAGGCCAGGCGCATGGCGCTCGCTCCTTACTTGGCGCCGCCCAGGACCCAGGCGGCCAGGGTGGCGGCGTCGGCATCGCTCAGGGCCGCCTGCGCCGGCATGGGCACGGGACCCCACTTGCCGGCGCCGCCCGCCTTGATGCTCTTGGCTAGCATGGCCTGCGCGTCCTTCTGGCCACCGTACTTCCTGGCCACGTCCTGGTAGGCGGGGCCGACCAGCTTCTTGTCGACGGAATGGCAGGCCATGCAGGCGTTCTTCTGCGCGAGCGCGAGGTTCGCGTGGGCGGGCGCGGCAGCCACCGCCGCCAGGGACGACACCAGGGCCAGGACATGCCGGAACTTCATCAATCAGACCTCAATTAATTAAGCAACTGCTTATTTATACGGCCTTTCGATGCGGCGCGGATCGGCGTTTTCCCGAAGGCGGGGTCGGCCCGGGAGCCGGCCGGCAGCAGACGGGGCGAAGGCCAGGTGAAGGCCGCCGCGTCAGCCGCGCGCCGGGGCGAGCGCCTTGCGCGCGGTGGCCAGCCTCGCCTCCAGGTAGGCGCCGTAGAAATCCGGCACCGAGGCGCCCCGCAGGCGCTCGGCCACCTCCCGCCCGCCGGGGCCGAAGAACAGCACGGTGGGGGCGACCTTGACCTTCCAGGCGGCCACCATCGCGTCGTGGGTGGACGCGGCGCCGGTGAAGTCGGAAAGGGGCCGCGGGCTGCGCCAGTCCACCTGCACCACGGGCAGGCCCTCGCCGTGCATCGGCGCCAGGTAGGACTGCCGCACGGCGCGGCAGAAGGGGCAGCCGTCCAGGCTCACCAGCACCACCAGGGGTTGCGCCTGTCGCAGGGCCGCGCCCAGTTCGTCGCGCAACGAGGCCGCCAGCGGCAGGCCCTCGTGCACGGCCGGTGCAGCGGCGGCACGGCCCGCAGCGGCCGCGCCCAGGGCGGCAAGCCATGCGAGGAAGCGGCGGCGGGACAGGCGGTCTTTCACGGTCGGCGGGGACGGCCCCGATGCGGCCGAGGCACAATCCATATTAGTCTGTACGCATATTCATGTCCACCACGATGTCCTCCTTGATGACGGGCGCCCTGGAGCGCTTCGGCGAAGGCCCGGTGCTGGCCGGCGGCGGCCTGGCCGTCGGCCTGGCCTTCGGCCTGTTCGCGCAACGTTCGCGCTTTTGCTTCCGCGCCGCGGCGGTCGACGCCTTCCGCGGCACCTACGGCCAGAAGCTGGCGGTCTGGCTGCTGGCGTTTTCCGTCGCCCTGCTGGTCGTGCAGGCCCTGGCCCTGGCCGGCGCGCTGGACGTGGCCAAGGTGCGCCAGCTCGGCGAACCCGGCAGCCTGTCGGCCGCCCTGGTGGGCGGCCTGGTGTTCGGCGCCGGCATGGTGATGACGCGCGGCTGCCCCAGCCGGCTGATCGTGCTCACGTCCACCGGCAACCTGCGCGCCCTGCTGTCGGGCCTGGTGTTCGCGGTGGCGGCGCAGGCCACCATCGCCGGCCCGCTGGCGCCCCTGCGCCAGGCCATCGCCAGCTGGTGGCCGGTGGACCCGGGCCCGCTGCGCAGCGTGCTGGGCTGGTTCGACATGGGCCCCGCCTGGGGCGTGGCCGCCGGCCTGGCCGGCATGGGTCTGGCGGTGGCGATCGGCGCGCGGGCCCGCCTGCGCGGCGGCTGGCACTGGGCCGGTGCCGCGGTGGTCGGCCTCACGGTGGCGGCCGCCTGGGGCTTCAACCAGTGGGTGGCGCGCGACTCGTTCGAGCCCGTGCTGGTGCAGGGCCTGACCTTCAGCGCGCCCTCGGCCGAATGGCTGATGCGGCTGGTGCAGACACCGGCCCCGAAGCTGGGCTTCGAGTTCGGGCTGGTGCCCGGCACGGTGCTGGGCGCCTGGCTGGGCGGCCTGGTGGGCCGCGAGCTGAAGATCGAGGGCTTCCACGACGGCCACAGCATGCGCCGCTACCTGGTGGGCGCCGTCCTCATGGGCTTCGGCGCGGTGCTGGCGGGCGGCTGCGCCATCGGCGCGGGCGTGACGGGCGGCTCGCTGCTGGCGATCACCGCCCTGGTGGCCCTGGCCGCCATGGTGGCCGGCGCCTGGGTGGCCGACCGCGTGCTGGATGTGGATGGCCCGGTGATGCCCGGGCTGTCAAACCCGCTGTCGGTGCGGCCCCGCTGACGCGGCGGCCCGGCCCGCACGGGGCGGGCCCGCCAGGTTCACTGGCCGCTGAGGTACTCCGCGACCGCCGCCATCTCCAGCGGCGTCATCTTGCCGACCACCGCATGCATCACCGCGTTGTCGTTGGTGCGCTCGCGCTGGTGGAACTGCCGCAACTGGTTCTCGGTGTAGCTGGCGAACTGGCCGGCCAGCCGCGGCAGCGAGGCCGTGCCCTGCCCCTGCGCGCCATGGCAGCTGGCGCAGGCGGCCACGCCGCTGAACTTGTTGCCCTGGTGGTAGATGTAGGCGCCGACGGCCGCCAGGGCCGCGTCCTTGGGCGGCTCGGGCGCGTGCCGCTGCTTCTCGAAGTAGCGGCCCAGGGCCAGCATCTCGTCCGGGGTGAGGTTGGCGACCATGGGGGCCATGGCGGCGCTCTTGCGCTTGCCGGACTTGAAGTTGTCCAGCTGCTTGGCCACGTACTCGGCGTGCTGGCCGGCCAGGCGGGGAAAGACCTCGCTGGCCGATTCGCCCTCGGCGCCGTGGCACACGAAGCACACGCCCATGACGATCTTGCGCGCCCGGGCCTCATCGGCCTGGGCCTGCACCGCCGGCGCCCCCAGCAGGGCCAAGCCGGCGGCGGCTGCCAGCGCCAGCCGCCGCCCTGCCTTCACGGCGGGCCTCATGCGAGCGAGTCGGCCCAGATGTTGCGGGCCCAGGCCAGGGCGTAGCGGCCCTCGAGCTCGTTGGCGGCGGAGGACAGGCCGCCCGAGCCGGGGACGGTGAGCATGGTCTTCTGCGCGGCGTCGTAGCGGTGCACGCTGGCCACGTGGACCACGTCCTCCTCGCTGACGAAGCTGTAGCAGGTGTTGTTGTAGACCGGCATCGCGTTCACCGGCTTGCCCGTGAGCAGGGCCACCACCGCCGCGGCGGCGGTCTTGCCATGCTGGTTGGCCATGTGGCCGGACTTGGGCATCAGCGGCGCGACCTGGATGGCATCGCCCAGCACGTGGATGTTCTTCGCGGCCTTGGACTCGAAGGTCAGGAAGTCCACCTCGCACCAGCGGCGGTTGGCCGTGGCCAGGCCGGTCTTCACCGCGATCTCGCCCGCGCGCATGGGCGGCAGCACGTTCAGTACGGCGGCCTTGAGGTCGTCGTTGAACTCGAACTTCAAGGTGTTGGTGGCGACGTCGACGTCCACCACCTTGTGCTTGGGACGGTACTCGATCATGCCGGCGTAGCGGTCGGCCCAGGCCTTCTTGAACAGCGCGCCCTTGGAGGTGACGTCGTCGTTCTCGTCCAGGATCAGGACCTTGCTGCGCGGCTTGGCCTTCTTGAAGTAGCTGGCCACCTGGCAGGCACGCTCGTAGGGACCGGGCGGGCAGCGGTACGGCGCCAGCGGGATGGAGATGGCGAACACGCCGCCATCGGGCATGGCCTCGAGCTGGCGGCGCAGCGCCGCGGTCTGCGGGCCGGCCTTCCAGGCGTGCAGCACCTTGTCCTGCGCGCCGGGCTGGCGCAGGCCGGGCAGGCCATCGAGCATGAAGTCCACGCCGGGCGAGAGAATCAGGCGGTCATAGGGCAGCTGGGCCCCGCCCGCCAGGGTGACGGTGCGCTTGTCGGCGTCGATGGCGGCCACCATGTCGCGCACCACCTTCACGCCATGGCGCTTGGACAGGTTGTCGTAGGGCGTGGTGATGTCGGCCATGGTCTTGCTGCCGCCGATCACCAGGTTGGAGATGGGGCAGGAGACGAAGGCGGCATTGGGCTCGACCAGGGTCACGTCGATGCCGTAGTCCGACCACATGCGCACGTATTTGGCGGCCGTGGCGCCACCATAGCCGCCGCCCACGACGACGACCTGGGCGCGGCTGCCGCCGATGGAGGCGCAGCCCGACAGGCCCAGCGCGCCGGTGGCCGTGCCAACGGTGGCGGCCTGGATCAGTTGACGACGTTTCATGTTCGCGTTCCTCCCGTCATTGTTTCTTCTGCGCCGCGAACCAGCCGGCGATCGCCTCGATCTGCTCGTCGCTGTAGCCTTTGGACAGCTGGTGCATGATCGTGGCGGGCTTGCGGCCGGCCTTGAAGTCCTGCATCTTCTTCACGATGTCGTCCTTGGCGGCACCGGCCAGCGATTCCATGCCGGGCTGGGCCTGGCCGTTGGTGCCATGGCAGTTGGCACAGGAGGCCGCCCAGCTGCGCACCTGCAGGGGGTCTGGCGCCTGCGCCCGGGCCGCACCGGTGGCTGCCAGCGCGAGCAGGCCGATCGCAACGTACTGTTTCATCAGCATTTCCTTATAGATGACGTGGAAATGCTAGCCCGCCCCGGAGGCTGGACCGGTACGGGTAAACCCCGAAACGGCGCTGGCAGCCGTGGCCGGGCGCTCAGGGATGCGGCAGGTCGGCGCCGGCGGCGACTTCACCGCAGATGGCGCGGCACAGGGCCACCACGCGCTCGTTGACGATGCGGTAGTAGATCTGCACACCGTCGCGCCGCTTGCCGAGGATGCCCGCCTTGTACAGGGTGTTCAGGTGCTGGGACATGTTGGGCTGCGTGGTCTGCACGGCCTCGAGCAGCTCGCGCACGTTCTTCTCGCCCTGGCACAGCTGGTTGATGATCTTCAGGCGGGTGGGCGCGGACATCACGCGGAACAGCTCCGCCGCCAGCTCGAAGACACGCTCGAAGTCGTGCTCCTGCTTGCGCTTGCGGGGCGAGGGGGCCGTGGCGGCGATGGATTTCATGGGATGGCCTGACCCGTTGATGGTAGTGCATTGGGTCGTGCATTGCAGCGACCACGGCGGCCGTGCGCGGCACGACCCCATAATGCCGCTTCGCCATGAGCCGACGCCCCCGCCCTTCCCTGCCCTGGCTGGCGCCGGGTGACCCGTTTCCCGCGGTGCGGGACGCCTGGGGCCCCGGCACCCCCGCCCCCGGCCTGCTGGCCGCCGGCGGCGCGCTGGACGTGGACTCCCTGGTGCGCGCCTATGGCCACGGCATCTTCCCCTGGTTCAGCGAGGGCCAGCCGATCCTGTGGTGGAGCACGGACCCGCGCATGGTGCTGCACACCAGCGAGTTCAAGCTGCACCGCTCGCTGCGCAAGACGCTGCAGCGCTTCATCGCCGACCCGGCCTGCGAGCTGCGCATCGACAGCGCGTTCGACCAGGTGATCCAGGCCTGCGCCGGCAGCCCGCGCGAGGGCCAGGGCGGCACCTGGATCGTGCCGGACATGGTGCGGGCCTACCAGGCGCTGAACCGCGCCGGCTTCGCGCACAGCGTGGAGACCTGGATCGACGGCGAGCTGGCGGGCGGGCTGTACTGCGTGGCCCTGGGCCATGCCGTCTTCGGCGAGTCCATGTTCGCCCGGGTGACCGACGCCTCCAAGCTCGCCCTGGCTGGCCTGGTGGCGCTGTGCCGGGCGCAGGGCGTGCCGCAGATCGACTGCCAGCAGAACACCCGCCACCTGGCCTCCCTGGGCGCGCGCGAGGTGCCCCGGGCCGCCTTTGTCGAGGCGGTCGCGCAACAGGCGGGCCGCCCCCCTCTGCAGTGGCGCTTCGAATCCGTATACTGGCAGCCACTCCTGCCGACGAAGGCTTCCGGAACACCCGCGTGACGCATCTCAAGGACCTGCCCCTCCAGACGCTGCAGTTCTATGCGACCGCTCCCTACCCGTGCAGCTACCTGCCGGGCAGGCAAGCCCGCTCCCAGGTCGCCACGCCCAGCCACCTGATCCACAACGATGCCTACTCGGGGCTGGTAACCAACGGCTTCCGTCGCAGCGGCATGTTCACGTACCGGCCGTACTGCGACGGCTGCCACGCCTGCGTGCCGCTGCGCGTGCGGGCCGACCAGTTCAAGCCCGACCGCAGCCAGCGCCGAGCGCTCAAGCGCCATGCCCACCTGCAGGCGCGGGTGCTCAAGCTGTGCTTCCTGCCCGAGCACTACCACCTCTACCTGCGCTACCAGACCGGCCGGCACAGCGGCGGTGGCATGGACCACGACAGCATCGACCAGTACACCCAGTTCCTGCTGCAAAGCCGGGTCAACTCGCGGCTGGTGGAGTTCCGCGAGCCCACGGACGACGGCTCGCCCGGCACCCTGCGCATGGTGTCCATCCTGGATGTGCTGAACGACGGGCTGTCCGCCGTGTACACCTTCTACGAGCCCGACGTGGCGGCCAGCTACGGCACCTACAGCGTGCTGTGGCAGATCGAACAGGCCCGCCAGCTGGCCCTGCCCCATGTGTACCTGGGCTACTGGATCGCCGAGTCCGCCAAGATGAACTACAAGTCGCGCTTCCGCCCCTGCGAGGTGTTGCGCAACGGCACGTGGCAGCTGGGCCCCGAGCCGGACCATGATGCCAAATAGCGTTTCACAAGGTAAAATCAGGGCCATCCAGGAGGGATAGCCCATGAAGAAAGTCGACGGCGCGGCGCCTGCCACGCCCACGATCCAGGTGATCGAGCGGATGTTCGCGCTCATCGACGTGCTGGCCTCGCGCGAGGAGCCGGTGCCGCTCAAGGAGATCGCCGAGCGCACGGGCCTGCACCCCTCCACCACCCACCGCATCCTCAACGACCTGGCCATCGGCCGCTTCGTCGACCGCCCCGAGGCCGGCAGCTACCGGCTGGGCATGCGCCTGCTGGAGCTGGGCAACCTGGTCAAGGGCCGGCTGAACGTGCGCGATGCGGCGCTGGCGCCCATGCGCGAGCTGCACAAGCAGATCCAGCAGCCGGTGAACCTGTCCATGCGCCAGGGCGACGAGATCGTCTACATCGAGCGGGCCTACAGCGAGCGCTCGGGCATGCAGGTGGTGCGCGCCATCGGCGGGCGCGCGCCGCTGCACCTGACCTCCACCGGCAAGCTGTTCCTGGCGGCGGACGACCCGCAGCGGGTGCGCGCCTATGCCACGCGCACGGGGCTGTCGGGCCACACGCGCAACAGCATCACGCAGCTGCCGGTGCTGGAGCGGGAGCTGTCCAAGGCCCGGCAGTACGGCATCGCCCGCGACAACGAGGAGCTGGAGCTGGGCGTGCGCTGCATGGCCGCCGGCATTTACGACGACCAGGGCCGGCTGGTGGCCGGCCTGTCGATCTCCGCGCCGGCCGACCGGCTGGACGAGGGCTGGCTGCCCAAGCTGCAATCCACGGCGCGGGAGATCTCCCTGGCACTGGGGTGGCAGGGAGACGGGCAGGAAGCTGCCTAGCGCCAGCCGGCCGCCAATGCCGAGAAGGCCTTGACCACGTCCGGCGGCGCCTGCACCAGCTCGATCAGCACGCCCTCGCCGCCGATGGGCGACTCCTCGTTGCCCTTGGGGTGGATGAAGGTGATGTCGAAGCCCGCCGCGCCCGGGCGGATGCCGCCGGGTGCGAAGCGCACGCCCTGCGCCGTGAGCCATTCGACCGCCTTGGGCAGGTCGTCGATCCACAGGCCCACGTGATTGAGCGGCGTGGCATGGACGGCCGGCTTCTTCTCGGGGTCGATCGGCTGCATCAGGTCGACCTCGACCTTGAACGGGCCCGTGCCGATGGCGCAGATGTCCTCGTCCACGTTCTCGCGCTCGCTCTTGAACGTGCCCGTGACCTCCAGGCCGAACATGTCGACCCACAGCGTGGACAGGCGCTCCTTGCTGGGGCCGCCGATGGCGATCTGCTGGATGCCCAGCACCTTGAAGGGACGTGGGATCGCCATGGTCACTGGAACTCCAGGATCGGCTGGTCCACCGCCAGGGACTCGCCCTTGGCCGCCAGCAGCTTGCCCACCACGCCGTCGGCGGCGGCGAACAGCACGTTCTCCATCTTCATGGCCTCGATGACGGCCAGTCGCTCGCCCGCCTGCACCTTCTGGCCCGGCTGCACGGCCACGTCCACCAGCAGGCCCGGCATGGGCGACAGCAGGAAGCGGCTCATGTCCGGCGGCGCCTTGTACGGCATCAGGGCATGCAGTTCGGCCGTGCGCGGCGTGAAGACCATGGCCTCCACGCGCGTGCCGTTGTGGCTGATGGCGATGGCCAGCGGGTTGTGGGCCGGATTGCGCTCCACCTGCGCGGTGAAGGCCTTGCCGTTGACGGTGCCGCGGATGCGGGCGCCGCCCAGGTGCCAGCTGCTGGTGATCTCGTAGCGGTGGCCGGCGACTTCCACGGTGCAGCCGCCGCTGGCCAGGTCGAAGGACGACACCGAGGCCGGGTGGCGCTGGTGGTTGCCTTCGGCGCCCAGCTGCACGACGACGAACTCGCTGCCGACCTTGAACTCATGCCCCTGCAGCTGTCCGGTGATGCCGGACGAGCGCTCCAGAGAGCGGCGGTTCACGTAGGCGGCCAGGGCCAGCAGGAAGGCTGGCTCG
>JACCDX010621286.1_pt1 | contig 11237 bp, 8 predicted proteins | sample 7449681 | NCBI WGS metagenome assembly JACCDX01 (sample SAMN15323450, study PRJNA562643) | freshwater metagenome | isolation source: river surface water | place: USA:Blue River Watershed | collected 2017-08-18 | reverse complement strand
TGACCCACAAGCGGTGCAGCTCATCGCGTGGAACCCCAACAGCGACACGCCCCTGCCCGCCTGCGACGGCGTGGTGCTAGACCGCCATGTACGCAGCAGCGACGAACGCACGCGTTTGTTAGGTGAGCTGAAAATGCAACACCTGCGCCTATACAGCGTGGAAGCCGTGGCCGAACTCACCAGCGGTCGCAAGATGCTGCCCACTGCCGCTGACTCGCTATGGGAAATTGACAACGACCCGAGCTATGACCGAGCCAAACGTTTGCTCGATGTCGCCACCACCATCGCACTCTCGCCCTTGTGGTTGCCACTCGCTGCGTGTGTGGCGCTTGCTGTGCGCTTTGATTCCAAAGGCCCCGCGCTGTATTCACAGCCGCGCGTGGGTCGTGATGGCCAAGTCTTCACGCTGTGGAAATTTCGCAGCATGGTGCATGGCTTGCAAGCCCCGGGCGTGCACTTTGCGCAAGCCGAAGATCCACGCATCACACGCGTGGGCCGCGTGTTGCGCCGCACCCGTTTAGACGAACTGCCACAGCTCTTCAACGTGCTGATGGGCCACATGAGCCTGATTGGTCCGCGCCCCGAGCAAACTGCATTTGTGCGCGACTTTGCAGCCACTATTCCTAGCTATCCCTACCGCCACCTCGTACGTCCCGGCCTCACGGGTTGGGCCCAAGTGCAGCAAGGCTATGCCGACAGCGCCGACACCACGCGCATCAAATTGAGCTACGACTTGTATTACGTGGCGCACTACTCGCTTGCGCTTGATTTGTTGATTGCTGCCAAAACTGTCAAGACCGTGTGCACGGGTTTTGGTGCGCGCTAAATAACACTAAGCTGTTCTTCAAACACGCCCGACATGACCACCGCCTCTCACGCACGCCGCATCCTGTTACTAGAAGAGCCCACTTGGGGCGGTGTGCACACCATGACGCGTACCTTGGTCGATGCATTAGCCGCGCATGGCTGGCAAGTCACCGCGTTGCCGTGGCATCAAACGCAATGGCAAACCTTGGTGAGTGCCGCCAAGCAGCACGATGTGATTGTTGCCACGCACAACTTCGGTCCCACCTATTGCGGTGCGGCCCTCAAAGCCATCACGGGCAAACCCCTGGTCAGCTGGGTGCATGGCCCTTTGATGGAGGTGCTGCACGAAGCAGGCACATCTGCACTCAAGAAGCTGTGGCTTCGATTGCTCTACAAACAAGTCAACCAGTTTGTGTGCGTGTCGCGCACCACGCAAGACGCTTTGCTCAGCTTCATCACGCTGGGCAAACAACAACGTTGCACCGTGGTGCCCAATGGCATTGCACCCATGCCCGAAGGCCAAGCCATCCATGTGCATGCAGGCCGCGGCGGCGAAGGCATGCCGCCTTTGCTGCTGGGCTATGTGGGCCGCTTGTCTGCCGAAAAACGTCCGCACCTGCTGCTGGACACCTTGCGCTATTTGCCCGAAGAAGCGCAGCTGGGCATCGTGGGCGAAGGCCCCATGCACCGCAAAATGATTCACGACGGTATGGACCTGATGTACCAAGGCCGCGTACATTTTTTGGGCAAACACCCCAGCGGAGCAAGCCTTTACAAGCCGTGGCAAATGACGCTACTCACCTCACGCTACGAGGGCTGCCCCATGACAGCGCTAGAGTCGCTTGCCTGCGGCGTGCCCTGCGTGTCGCTGCCCATCCCCGCCATGCGCGAGCTATACGACCTGGATGCACCTTACCTATTGGCACGTGGCGATGCGCCCGTATCGTTGGCCGAAGCCGTGATGACCGTACTGAGTCTGCCTGAACAACAAGTGCGTGATGACATGGCCCGCATCGTGGCGCGCCACCACATCGATGGGTTTGTAGACAACTGGCAAGAGGTATTGCACACATGTTGACTACCGCAGCACCTGTTAACACCAATGCTCAAAGACCGATCATTTGTGTGCACTTCGTGCGCGGCGGCCCCGCATACCTGCCCGAGATTGATGCGTATGTGGACTTCATCACCTCGCACGGCCATCAAGCCTTGGTGCATGACACGGGGGCCACTGTGCCCCTCAACGCGCAAGTGGTGTGGTGGATGTGCGGGCGTGTCTCTGCAGCAGAAACACGTCGCTTAAAAAACGCATTCCACATCCACGAATACGCCTCCACCTCGGCCCCACCCCATGCCTGGCTCAAAGACTTTGTGAAGCATTGGACGCAATCCAAACCCGACTACCGTTTGTTTCAAAACGGCTGGGTGCGCGAACGCATGGGCTTTGACGACGGTGTGCCATACGCCCTGCGCGACATGGGCGTGGCGCAAGCCTTCTTCGATGCAGCAGCCCCAGCACTGCCCGAGGCCTCGTACGAAGACGATGCGCCCGCACGAATACCACCCAACGAATTTGACTTGGTCTACTTAGGCGAAATGAATCGCCTGTTGCCCTTTGTGCCGCTGCTGCAAAGCATTCACGAGGCAGGCCGCACTTTACTGCTGGTGGGCGATGTGCCGGAGGCCCTACGCGCACAGCTACCCGCCAGCGTTATCTGCACAGGCCGTGTGCCACACGCAGATGTGCCGCACCAACTACGCCGTGCGCGCTTTGGTTTGAACCTTGTGGGCAACATCGAGCCCTACAACCAACAAACTTCCACCAAGTTGCTGGAGTACTGTGCTGTAGGCCTGCCCGTGGTGAGCAACGACTACGCCTGGGTGCGCTACTTTGCGGCACACTACCAAGGCAACTTTCATCTGTTGCGCGATGAGCCCAGCAGCTGGCAATTTAGCTTTGGCGAGGCACTAGACGCTTACCCCTATGTGGTGCCTGATGTGCGTGAACTCGAGTGGTCCAAACTATTGTCCAAGCTCGCCATTTGGAAACATCTGCACATCGTGCCCGAGGCTCCTACACCAGCATGGCCCTTAGGCGTTGTGCAATGAGCACTAGCCGCGTGGTTGCCCTCTCCAGCGCCGTGGCCTTCGCCACGCAAGTGGCGTTTGCGCTGCTCATGCTGCGCTTATTCACACCACAAGAAGTGGGCGAGTTTTCGGTCATCAGCCAAATTGGTTTTTTCTGGATGACGCTCGCTTTGGCTCAAGCGCCCTTAGGCATGCTGGCCAACCAGCACTTGCCTGCACACAGGGCGGCACAACAGGCTTGGCGTGCCAGCGCTTGGCGTGGCTTGGGCTTGCTGCCCGTGGCCGCGCTAGCCGTGTGGTTCAGCCAACTGGCCATATGGCCCGCTTTGCTATGGGCGTTGCTGCTGGCGTTTTGCCAAATGGGTTGGATGTTGGCGCAAAGCTTCACCCTGCGTTCAGGATCTGCTTGGCAGCAAGCTGCGGTACGCGTGTTACCGCCTGTCACTGCGGCAGCTACCGCACTGACGGCGGCCCTCGCTGGGGCGTCTTTCGGCTGGGGCGGCCCCACCTTGGTGCTGTCCGCTCTGCTGGGCTATGCCGTGGGTGCTGCGTGGCTGCTGCCTGCTTTGCGTGAGCGCCAGAGCACGAGGCATGCAGACAGCACAACATCCCAACAATCAGACCCTCGTAGCGCCACCCTACGCATGACTCACACGCTGGTCGATGCACTGCTAGCGACGGCCATCACCGTGGTCTGGCAACGCTTGTATGGCGCAGAAGAAACCGGCTGGATGAGCGCTCTGCTGCGCGTGCTGGGTTTCTTGCCGGCTGTGGTGCACATGGCTTGGGCACAAGTCGCTTTGACGCAAGAGCATCATGCCAACAAGGCGCAAACCGCATGGACGAACCCATGGTGGTTGGGCTTAGGCGCATTCGCCTGCGTCATTGTGTTGGGCTTGTCTTGCGCACTAGCGCTGTACCAAGAGTGGCTAGACCCACGTTGGCGCGGTGTGTGGCCCTACATTGCACCGCTTGTGTTGTGGCAAGGGAGTGCGTGTTTGTCGGCTGCATTTAGCCACCGGCCATTTCAGACGCAGTCTGCCAGTGCATATTCGTGGGCTTGCATGGTACTTGGCGTGCTGCAAGCGGGGGTGCTGCTCGCACCAATAGGCTTGAGAGAGCCTATCGTTGCGGTGCAACACATAGGTGCATTTGCATTGATCAGTAGCTTAGGACTATTAGCAATAACGTTCTGGATGACACGACTGAAATAACTAAGCAACATGCGCATTACTTAGTGTTTATCAGCTAAACGCTTACTAATATCCAAAGCTATCGGTCTAGCGCCTTCCGACGACAAGTGATTATTGTCGTAATAAAAAGGCTGCCAATTCACCTGGGCCATACATCGACTGTTATCTCCTAATTTGCAGAAAAAGTCCTCTGGACGAATTTTAATAATTGAAATTAGTTCTTTATCATCCAGAGTATCTATGATGAAGCGATTCCGAACCTTATAAAGCTCATAGGAAGTCGATACATCACGACGGACATTACCTGTTTGCAAATAAGTTGAAAAGTTATAGATAGGAATATCCCAACCTACTTCTGGAACTGGATAAACGACCAAAACCTGTTTTTTTGTGGCAGATAACTTGTTTAAAAAAGCCCAAACAGCTTGTTTTTTCAATTGGCCATCTAAACCCCACTCACCCGTGTGTTTAGGCGCCAAATTAGATGTAGGATTTTTGTGATATTCAACTCCACCTTCTTGATTATCAAATGCTGACTCTTCAAGCAAATTCGCCACAGGAAACATCTTTGCAGTCCATCTCACGCTAACAATCACAGCATCCGCATTGGCTTTCAAAAAATCAACAAATCTATCAAAGTTTGTTAGGCAACTTTCTGCAGATCGTATTGCCGATGGTGTACCCGGCCCCGCAATCATGCCTGGGATCGTATGATCACATTTTAAAAGCCTGACGCGAAGACCTTTAATTTTTGTTTTTTTGAACTCCTCGTCTAATTCTCCAAGCAAACTTGAAGCATGAGAATCTCCGTACAAAATAACAGTAGATTTTGATGCGAGATCGCCGAACTCACAAAAATCTAAATCATCAATTTTAGGGATCGTCTGGAAATTACAAAACTTTCCCTCTTTAACTTTGAATGGATCAAAAGCAGAGGCGAACTCTTTTGGATAACGATCAGGAAAACCTTGCTTGGCATTTGTAATTATGGCGATCACACTAAAAAATGCGATCCCTCCAATTGACAATAAACAAACAGATTTTCTCGATAACCATTTTTTTTGTCGGAATGGCCTCTCGACAAATCGCCAGCTCAAATATGCGACCGCGCTTGTCAAAAAAACCAGTCCTAATAATGTCCATTGATCTAAATGATTGGGACTACGATAGCGTGCAAAAGCAAAAATTGGTTGATGCCAAAGATAAGCGCTATAGCTTATCAAGCCAACTCCGACTATATAGCGGTTTCCTAAAAATTTACCCACAAAGGTGCGGGGCGTAGCAAATGCAATAATTAGTGAAGCACCCACCGTAGGAACCAAAGCTAAGAACCCAGGGAATTTAGTGTTTTTATCAAATGCTCCAATCGCATACACAATCAAACCCAATCCGATAATTGCTAAAACCTGCCGAATCGACTGAGAAATATCAAATTTGAACTTGGCTTGATACGTAGGAAGCATGACACATGCAAGTAAAGCGCCAACACCCAATTCCCATGCGCGACTATGCAAGTAAAAAAATGCTGCAGAAGCATCTTTATTTAATTTCACCTCCGCGAAGATTAAACTTAAAATACTGAATAAAAGTATTGCAATAGAGACCTTGACCAATCTCAACCGCCATAGCAATGTCAAGAGCAACGGAAAAAATACATAGTACTGCTCCTCTATTGCCAAGCTCCACAAATGCATCAAGGGCTTGATATCCGATGCAGCATCAAAATATCCACTCTGAAGGTAGGATGTAATATTAGCCAAAAACAACACCGAGCCCAGGATACTTTTTGCATAATCACGTAAATCAGTTGGGTTAAGTAATGCATAAGCTAAAGGTAAAGTAGCCATTAACATGAAGAATAAGGCTGGCAAAATTCGCCTTGCACGACGATCATAAAAATTGATAATGGAATACGTCCCATTACTCAGCTCAGATACCAATATAGTCGTAATCAGGTACCCACTTATCACAAAGAAAACATCCACGCCGACATAACCACCACCAAAGCCGGACAAGCCTGCGTGAAAGAGGATAACGGGGACAATCGCCAAGGCCCTTAGACCATCAATTTCTCGCCTATATTTCATAAATACCAACCCAACTTCGATATTTTTAACTTCACAAAAATGTAAATCAAGAAACGATCTTCATTGCTGCAATTATTAGAATTTATAATAGATATTTCATACGCTTACTTATGTAAATGTATAAATCACCATCACACTTATTTTTGCAGGTCGCATTAGTTGGAGTATCGCCAACCTTCTCCAGCAGTTGATATGACCCACTAGAATCTATATTAAACTTAAATTCTTTATACACTTTCGAAAAGCCTTCATGAGTCCCTTGCAACAAAACAATATCATAATACCCGTCAAGTAATATGGAATTAATCTCGCCAATTTCATTAGGAAAAAGAGAAATATTTGTGTGAAACCAAAGCGGAAGACTCAAGGTCGGCTGGATGTCCAACTCTGTATAAATTGGCGTTAATTCAGATATATTTAACACCCTCAAATTACGTTCATTTTGATGGGATGCATCCCATTTCCCTTTAAGGCTCTTTAATTTCAAGATTGCATCTATCGTTTGCTGAGGTGCCATAACACCATTAAATGCGTGCAATTCTGATGGGAATTTTTTTACAGGAATAGATATATTTCTATAGTTAAAGTTGAATGGTTCCGGCTCATTCAATAATGCAGCTTCGAAAATATAATAAAAATTCCGCAAAGGCCCCGTCAACAACATTGCCCCCAATATGATAAGGACCGGCAGGCGCAGGTAAAGCTTGCACCTTAAAAGCCACAACTCCACTATCAAAATAGGTAAAAATCCAACGTAATAATAATGAGTAAAAAATAAACCACTAACCCCATTAGTAATCAATGCGGCAGTAATAAAAACTGCGGCGACACAAATTGAGAAGTTCTTAAATACCACGCCAAAAAGTACAAGTAAAAAACCAAATGCAATGCCTAGTAATGTACCTAAATTTAATGTGCGATGCTCATGGGGCTCTTGCCCATAGTTAAACCAATAACTAAATTTCTCAACATCAGTTGCGCATATAAATACAAACGTAACAAACAGAGCAGGTAGCACAAAAATAATTAAGTTTAATGTTAAATTAAAAATAATTTTTTTGTTTCTTAGAGATTCAAAATTGAAATTGCTTTGAAAATGAATACTTTTGGCACTTATTAAAGTAGCAGCCACTACAAAAGTGAGAATACCAAAATCTTGCTTTGCCAGAAAAGCCAATCCCGTAAATAAACCGGCAAAAACAAAAGATACTCTGACTGAGCCAAGGGCGCATAATCCAGCAGCCAACATCATTGTCCAGCCTGATATGTTATACCAAGGGTGCGACAGAAATGTTAAATATAACAACGAATACAGTAAAACAGATCCTCTTTTAACCACCAAAGAGGTCTGAAGTTTTGAAAAAATGCAATAAATTAAAATTAATTGAACTATATTTTGAAACTGCTGAGACCAGATGAAATAAGTCCAATTAGGTTCGAAAACTTTGAAAAAAATTGCAGGAATTAAGAAAGATATAGGGCCGACAGGAGCCCCAAAGTCACGAAATGGAATCTGCCCTAGACTTAAACGATAAGCGCCCTCGAAAATTATTGAATAATCTCGAAAATAAACGAAATCACGAAATCCAAGAAAAAGAAACCCAATTAAAGTGCATAAAAATATAATGCCATAGTCAATATATTTATCAGATTTTCTCATGCCCAATCCCTTATGTAAGCAACCTCAGAGCTTTGTACCTAGCACCACGGAATTGGTTTTCAAAACCCGAGATAGAAACAATATTTTTCTAATGCTATATTTCTCATCTTAAGACTTGCATTTGTGAGAGGTACAAACCTCAAATCCAATTATTTTCAAGTCCGCGACGCAAAACATGTACAGTCATTCCAAAAGCGCTTAGCTCATGGGTTCGAGCATTTTTTAACAATCGGCGGCGTTGATATCGAGCAAACTTGCGTGCAATCCAGCTTTGGGCCATATAAAGCCGCATCAAATTACGGTTGCCTAATCCTTCGCGTTCTTGTAATTTTTTTTCTAGACGCATAGCATTTTGCGTCACTTGTCCGTAGTGATGCAGCCACGAATCCGAACATGTTCCCATTTTCAGAACGGCCTCTCTCGCACGCAAAAAGAAGATTGCATCCTCATAACCCAGCAGCTTTGGCACAGGCATGAAATAGCCAATCTCATTCCACACGTCTTCGCGAATAGCCATGCACACGGCATGCGGCGAGCCAAAGCGAACATAGCCATTCATGTTGGCCGTGGCTCTTGTAACCAACGCCTCAAAATCGTAATTCAACTCACCTTCCACCATTGCAGGGCTCGCAATTTGCAAATGATTTGATTCAGCAGATGCCAGCAGGCTCTTCAACCAGCCTTTGGCACAAATCACATCGTTGTTCATCACGACCGTCCATTTGGACTGAATAGCCAACGCACCTTGATTCCAAGCTGCACCACATCCTAAGTTGCGATCATTCAGTACCACGGTGCCAAAGCCTTGTTGACTTAGCCATTCGCGCGTGCCGTCTGTCGATCCGTTATCCACAGCGACAATGCGCGAAAAATCAACTTCTTCACGGTCCAAACTGGCAATGAACTGCTTGGTGTAGTCCAGCTGGTTATAGCAAGCAAAGGTGATTGTGTAGTTAGGTTGCATCATGACTTCCATTATCCTCTGCTGCATTGAGCATTAAGGCCGCAGCACACACCCACAAGCTAACCAGCACCATACGCCCCGAGTTATGGCTTAAAAAAACTTGGGTCAACCCAAAATCCATATACATCATAGGCACCACCATACCCACCATAGCCAGCGACTTAACCTCAACATCAATCGCATTCAAAGACGGTCTAAAAAACAAAACCATTGGACCCAAATAAAGCACTAGCAACAAAGCTAATCCAATCAATCCTTGTTTGATGACTGAGTCTAGATACTCATTGTGGAGATGAGTCAATTGTGAAATGAAGGCAGCAGAAAGCTCACCATTTGCAATACCTTGGTCCCTTAACGCTATCCATCCTTGCATGCCAACACCAAGTAATGGAGCGTCAACTATGTGTTGCACTCCAAATCGCCACATGGCCAAACGAGACCCAACCGGGCTATCTTGATTGTTTGTATCTATAAACGCCATGGTCTCGACAATGGCATCTGACACCCGCGACTGAACCACTTTACTCAAACCGAACTGAATCCCCAATATTGCGATCGATCCAATCAGCACGAAAACTGTAGTGACCTTTCGCAACCATGTCCACTGCTTGGTCGTGTGCATTAATATCCATATGAAAATTAACACAATCGCCACCCATCCTCCACGGGTTTGACTCCATACCGAGGCAACGACGCCGCTCGTGAAACCTATCCACATCAGCACATTCATCCACGTTAATTTGAGCGTGATCAACGCCCGCACCATACACAGCACACCCAGTAGCAATGCGATATTGCCAAACTGGATGGGATGCAAATAACCGCCGGCGCGGACTCCCAGAACTAACGCTTGATACCCAGAAAACCACGCTGCACCAACTGCGCCAACAGCCAACCCCGACCAAAACCAATCAGCGCTAGGTTTGTATCGACGTAATAACCACAAAGCAAAAACCGTCAGTAAAAAAGGTATCGACGAATCCACGGATGGCCATGCCATTTGCTCACGTAAACTTAGAACAAGTTGGCCGAATGCATAAACCAAGACAGGTATTACAAACGTTCGAGCATCATTACCAAGCAGTTGATTTCGTATAAAAAACCACAAAATTAAGCCGGTAAAACTAAGTCCATAAAACCCAAATGAATATCCACTTGGAATGACCAAAGCTAGGGCGGATGTTAAGAAAATAAGTAGAGGCGCCCAATAGGAGCGTGATAATGAAAGATCACACATGCAGATCTTTCATCAGCAAGGCGCTGGCATCTTTAGCTGCCAACAAAGGCGCCCCATCCAACAAATGCAACGGCCATTCAATGCCAATCGCGGGGTCGCTCCACAAAATACTGCATTCGAACTCTGGATGGTAGTAATCGGTTGTTTTGTACAAAAACTCCGCACTCTCGCTTGTCACCAGGAATCCGTGTGCAAATCCTTCAGGCACCCACAGCTGTTTTTTATTCTCAGCTGACAGCTCTAAGCCAAACCATTTGCCAAACGTGGGTGAGCCTTGGCGAATATCCACGGCCACATCAAACACCGAGCCTTGCGTTACGCGCACGAGCTTGCCCTGCGCATGCTGTGTTTGGTAATGCAGGCCGCGCAGTACACCCTTGGTTGACTTGCTGTGGTTGTCCTGCACAAAGGTGCGCTGCAAGCCCGTGGCTTGCTCAAACTCACAGGCGTTGAAGCTTTCAAAGAAGAAGCCACGGGTATCACCAAACACCTTGGGCTCTAAAACTAAAACGCCCTCTAGGGGCGTTTGCATCACTTGGTAGGGCATACGCTTACTTTAACAAACCCAGTAAATATTGGCCGTAACCATTTTTCGCCAATGGCGCGGCTAGTTTTTGCAGGGCAGCGGCGTCAATCCACTTTTGACTAAAAGCAATTTCTTCTGGGCATGCCACCATCAAGCCTTGTCTTTTTTGCAAAGTAGCGATAAATGCAGCCGCCTCATGCAAGCTATCGTGCGTACCTGTATCGAGCCACGCATAGCCACGGCCCATGATCTCTACATTTAGCTGCCCTAGCTCTAAGTAGCGCTTGTTCACATCGGTAATTTCTAGCTCACCTCGGTGCGATGGCTTCACGGCTGCTGCAATGTCGCACACCTGCTCATCGTAGAAATACAAACCTGTGACAGCGTAGTTGCTTTTAGGCTTGGCGGGTTTTTCTTCAATGCTCAAGGCTCGAAACTGGCCGTCGAACTCAACCACGCCATAGCGCTCGGGGTCATGCACATGGTACGCAAACACACTGGCACCGCTGGTGCGCGCATCCGCACTGTGCAGCTGCTTGACTAAATCATGGCCGTAAAAAATGTTGTCGCCCAGCACCAAAGCACTGGGGTGGTCGGCCACAAAGTTTTTACCAATGATGAAAGCCTGCGCCAAACCATCGGGGCTAGGCTGCACGGCGTATTCAATGTGCATCC
>JACCDX010799597.1_pt1 | contig 11240 bp, 9 predicted proteins | sample 7449681 | NCBI WGS metagenome assembly JACCDX01 (sample SAMN15323450, study PRJNA562643) | freshwater metagenome | isolation source: river surface water | place: USA:Blue River Watershed | collected 2017-08-18 | reverse complement strand
GTTCTTGATTTGTAAAACACAAAATTACAAATTTTAATTTAGAAAGGTCCTATCTTTACGCCAACTTATTCCATACATGGGCGCACTTAGTCATCTGAATCAATACTTCTGGAAATATAAATGGCTGCTACTCTTGGGTATGCTGTTTACTTTTTGTTCCAATTTTTTTGGTGTTGTACCCGCGCAGTTGGTTCGATTTGCCTTGGATTTGGTAACTGAGACGATTGATGTCTATTTCCTGTTCAAGGGATTTTCAATGCAATCTGCATTTTATGAGGTTTTTGCGAGTACCTTGTTTTACTACGGTGCCCTAATCGTTTTAATGGCCTTTATTAAAGGCGTTTTCTTGTTTTTGGTACGTCAAACTTTAATCGTCATGTCGCGCCACATCGAATTCGAGATGAAGCAAGAGATTTATGCGCATTACCAAACGCTACCGCTTTCCTTTTACCGCAAGCAAAATACAGGCGATTTGATGGCACGCATCTCAGAAGATGTTAGTAAGGTGCGTATGTACGTGGGTCCTAGTATTATGTATGGCTTAAACTTGATTACGGTTTTTGCCCTTGTGATTTATTACATGTATCATGTGAGTACAACCTTGATGTGGTATGTGCTCTTGCCCTTACCGATCTTGTCTTTCAGTATTTACTATGTGAACTCGTTAATTATCAAAAAATCAGAGGAGATTCAGGCGGGTTTGTCGACCATTTCTACTTTCGTGCAGGAAGCCTTTTCTGGGATTCGTGTCTTGAAATCTTTTGTTCGTGAGCAGCAATCTTTAGCCGCTTTTACGGAAGCCTCTGCGAATTACCGTCGAAAATCTTTAGACCTTGTCAAAATTGATTCTTTGTTTACCCCTTTGATTTCATTATTAGTTGGTTTTAGTACGCTTTTGGTTGTTTATGTGGGATCGAATGAGGTCATGGCGGGTCGGATGACATTGGGGAATATCACCGAATTCATCATGTATGTATTTATGTTGACCTGGCCTGTAACCGCATTAGGTTGGACGAGTTCGCAAATTCAACGGGCTGCAGCTTCGCAAAAACGGATTAATGAATTTTTAGAAATAAAATCGGAATTAACGCCGGGGAAACAAATCAATCAGCCCATCTTAGGGAAATGGACGTTTAAAAACTTGTATTTTACCTATCCCGGAACGGACCGTGAGGTGCTGAAGGATATTAATTTGGAAATTAATTCAGGTGAGTCAGTGGCATTGTTGGGTACAACAGGTTCGGGAAAAAGTACACTGGCTTTATTAATGGCTCGCTTTTATGATCCGGTTGCGGGAGATATATTCTTGGATGATATTCCACTAAAAGATTGGGACATTCAACATGTTCGGGCGCATTTGGGATTTGTCCCGCAAGATGTGTTCTTGTTCTCAACAACAATTGCTGAAAACATACGCTTTGGTCAAGATAATTTAAGTGAAGAGGCTATGAGGCAGGCCGCTCGATTTGCTGATGTTTATGATAACATCATGGATTTTCCTGATCAATTCGAAACTATCTTAGGCGAACGGGGTGTAACCTTATCGGGTGGCCAAAAACAACGGGTTTCCTTAGCGCGGGCCTTGGCCAAAAATCCAATGATGCTGGTGTTAGATGATTGTTTATCCGCCGTGGATACGCATACGGAGCATAAGATTTTGACGCATTTAAAATCGATCATGCAAGATAAGACGAGTTTGATTATCTCACATCGGGTATCATCTGCCAAATTAGCGAATCGCGTGTTTGTCTTGCAAGATGGAGTGATTGTTGAGCAGGGGAAGCATGCGCAACTCATGCGCAAGAAGGGCTTGTATTACGATTTGTACCAACAGCAATTAAACGAGGATCAAGGTTTATAACAGATTACCACTTAAACGAATTAATTCAATCTCCGCTGATTTAGCCGCGTATTTTGCTTCAATTAGCCGCGTTTCTGCTGCAACTGCATTGCGTTGTACTTCGCGTAATTCATAGGAAGTTGCAATTCCAATTTTAAAACGGTCAAATGCGATATCAATGTTTTGCTTCGCAATTGTATAATTTTCCGTTTCAAGAGAAATTAAATTCAACGCATTTTCGTAGGCCGTAAATGATCTTTCGATGGCTGCAAGTAATTGATTTTTCGTGTCTTCGATTTGCAGTTGGGCAATTTCAGAAGCTATTTTAGCATTTTGTATTCTGCGTTTTTGGTTATTGCCATCGAATAGGTTGATTGTTGCCCGCAATCCATAATTGAATACATCGCTCGAACCTTTTTGTACACCAAATCCAGCACCATTAAATACATTGCTAACGGCATAACCTGCTAAAAGGTCCACTTGGGGCGTTTGCTGGCTTTTTAAATTTTTTGTGTCTAAATCACTGATTTTTTTCGAAACAAGTGCCGCCATTAGCGTAGGGTTTTGTTTCAAGGCCATCTCCTTTAACTCAGTTAAATTTAGTTTTGGTAATAAATCAATGACCGGGAGAGTTTGGAATGTTGTTAAATGTGGACGAACCAACAAGGTATTTAGGCTAATTTTGGTATTTAAATACGACTGTTCTTGAGCAAGTAATAATGCTTTGTCTTCATTGTAATCAACCTGAGCCGAGTAATAATCGACTTTAGAACCTTGGCCTACTTCATAGCGATCTTTAGCTAATTTAAGCCGGTCATTCGAGATTTCAAGGCCTTTGCGAAAGTTGTTTACGCGTAAGTCCTGACGAATGATGTCGTAATACAAGGTGCTAATTTGTGCGATAAGGTTCTCAATGGAAGTTTCTGTTTGTTTGGTTCCTAAATTTTGCAACTCTTTGAAACGGTCACGTAGTATAAACATCCCTTTTCCATCGTATAATGTCCATGCCATCGTTATTCCCGCATTTCCATTATTTGAGTTGACGCCAGATTGCTTCAAGGGCGCCCGCAATCCTCCAAAAAACTCTTGATCTAAGCCTGATATGGTATAATTTTTATTCGCGGTTCCCGTTATGGTTGGTAAAAAACCTGCATTACCTAAGCTATTGTCATTTGCAGCTTGAATTTCTTTTTTCTTAAGAATTTGAATCGAATATTGATTCTGTAAACCTTGTTGGATGGCATCTTCCAAGCGTAACATTTCTTGTGCTTTACCGGAAAAACTAGTTAGTATGAATAAACTAATTAGGCCAAATGATTTCATATTGAATAGGTTTTGATAATAAGCAACAAACATAAGGATTTTGTCCCACATAATGAAAGGCTGAACCGATAAGACCATGTAGGGAATTTTGCGCTGAATTGCCTAATTTGCGGTATGAGCTCAATTCTTGTTAAGCAATTATACCTATTCCCGATTAAATCCTTGGCCGCGATTGCTGTTGACCAGGTGCTAGTTGATGCCGCTGGCTTTGTAGGCGATCGCCGATTTATGTTGGTAGATCCACAAGGTAAATTCATCACCCAACGAACGCGTCCGGATTTAACTCGATTCAAATTAAGTTTGCTAGCAGCTGGGTATCTAGTCCAAGATCAAATTTCCGGCAAGACAAAGGTTTTGTTTGCTAAGCCCATGTTAAATGAATCACTAGCTGCGGAACTTTGGGATGACTCGTTACAAGTGGTTGAAGTAGGAGAGGGCTGGTCGGAATGGTTTTCTGATTTGTTACAAGAGCCAGTACGCTTAGTGATGCAAAAGCCTGAATCCCCTCGGATCATCAAAGAAAAATATCAAACAAGCGGGTCCAATCAAAGTTCTTTTGCAGATTCTTTGCCTATTTTGTTGGCCTCCGAAGCATCCTACAAACAGGTTAAAACGGTTTATGGGCAAGATTATGACCCTTTGCGTTTTCGTGCGAACTTAATCGTCGAAGGATCGGATTCCTTTGAGGAGGATACGTGGGAGGAAATTTCGATTCGTTCCGTTCATTTGTTTGGGGCAAAACCTTGTGCACGCTGCCAACTAATTAACGTCGAACCAGCAACTGGTCTAGTTGATAAAGGAGGAATGTTGAAGGCATTGGCAACATTTAGGCAAAAGGATAATAAGGTGTATTTCGGCCAACAAATGGTTCCGATTACCTTGGGTACGATTCAGGTTGGAGATGAAGTGATTGTTTCAACACGGAAAGATGCGCTTTTTTAAAATCATACATTTTTTGAGTTTGGATGTGGTTTTGGGTGCATTATCATTGCATCTGATGTTTTTCCATGCTTTGTTGCATAAATGGCCAAGGTGGGAATATGCGGGATTGTTGGCGATTTCGGTGTTTATGATTTACGGAATGGATCGGCAAATTGATAATCGATTAGCAAGTGCAAGCGATGATTTACATCGATTTCATGCCCATTATCAAAAACCTATATTAGGTCTTATGTTCGTTCTGGGTATCATGAATGTCATTTTACTAGCTCGAGTTGAGTCGAATTTACTCGTTTTGGGACTGAGTCTACTGTCTATTCTATTTGGATATTGGTATGCATGGGTTAAGGGCCTGTTTGAAAAATATTGGGGGACGAAAGAACTATTTACATCACTGATTTATAGTCTGGGCATTTTGCTCCCATCGTGTTTGTTTGCTGATTTTCCTTTTCTGCTTGGGCTATCCCTTTTCTTGTTGGTTTTGTTGAACTTATGGATATTTACCTTGATTTCAACAGGAGGCAAGCGCTATTATGTTTCCTCGTTGATTTACGTAAGTTTAGCCTTGCTTTTACTTTTAGGTATTTGGGGATTTAATCTATTCGTTGTAGGCATAATGCTCATGATATGGGGAATTCATGTGGGGATTTATTATTTTAGGGCTCAAATGTACATGCGACTTTGGGCCGAATGGGCATTTGCGAGTCCACTGATTTACATATTATGCAATTTATAAAGACCAAAGATGCGTATCAGGCGCTACGCTATCCTGAATTTCGGGCCTATGTGACGGGGAATACCTTGTTTACGATGGCATTGCTGATTCAGGAGGTGATTTTGGCCTATGAAATTTATCATTTGACGCATAATCCCTTAGCATTGGGTTTAATTGGATTAGCAGAGGCAGTTCCTTATATCTCTTTGGTGTTGTTTGGTGGCCATTTTGCGGATAATCGAGATAAGAAAAAGATCATGCAAGGGTCTTTGTCCGTCATTATCTTGGGCTCTGTTTTGTTGTTGTATGCGGCAACTCAATTGAAATCGGAGCATGCGGATTTTCATATGTATCTAATCTACTTCGTGATATTTTTGATTGGTCTCGCGAAAGGTTTTTTTAGTCCAGCGGCCTCATCCTTGAATCCTTTTCTAATTCCCAAAGAAGTGTTTGCGAATGCCGCCACTTGGAATTCTTCCTTCTGGCAATTAGGGTCCATCTTAGGTCCTGGAATGGCAGGTTTTCTTTATGCTTATGCCGGTTTGTCGGGTTCATTGATGATTGTAATCGGTCTGCTTTTGGCCGTTATGTCCTGCATGTTTTTAATTAAAAGTAGGCCTGTACCCCCTAAAAAGGTTGTTCATGAATCTATTTGGCATAGTTTGCGCGAGGGAATCGAGTATGTATTTAAGACGAAAATCATTCTGTATGCGATTTCACTTGATTTGTTTTCTGTCTTGTTCGGAGGGGTAATCGCAATCCTACCCATCTTTGCCGAAGATATTCTGAAAGTGGGCGCTGAAGGTCTTGGGATTCTACGTGCAGCTCCATCTGTTGGTGCAGTCGTTACGATGCTTAGCTTGATCTATTTTCCACCGTTAAAAAATGCTTGGCGAAATTTGCTACTCGCTATCGCAGGTTTTGGTATTGCGACTTTGGTATTTGGTCTATCATCTAATTTTTGGTTGTCGGTGACAGCCTTGTTTTTTACCGGTGCTTTCGATTCCGTCAGTGTGGTGATACGTCAAACGGTCTTGCGCATATTCACGCCCGATGAGATGCGGGGGCGAGTTTCCTCCGTTAATGGTGTTTTTGTGAGTACCTCGAATGAAATGGGAGCCTTCGAATCAGGTGTTGCAGCTAAATTCTTTGGTACAATTCCTTCTGTGCTTATTGGTGCCGGGGTAACCTTGTTTCTAGTCACCATTGTGGCATTTAAATCCAAGGATTTATTGGAACTGGATGTTGAGAAAGCGTCAGAAGCCTAATTACTTGTTTTCTTGAATACTCGTATTCCAAGCCATTAAGGTCTCCACGATGGTATTGCGACTCTCTTGTGCCCAAACAATATCAGAAACCTTATTCACTGGACTTGTATTCTCACCCAATAATGCAGGCATCAAATTGAATGTGTGCGTTTTTAATTTCTTTACGCCTTTGTCGTTCACCGAGATACATTCGATCACTTCGATGTTGGAAATGACCACCAAGCCATCGGAAGTTTTGGATGCATGAATTTCGATGGATTCGATCAGATTCTTCGGGATGTCGCTGTTGCCTATTTGGTCAGCTCCTTGATAATGGACGACTTTGATTTCATGCGCTCCTAGCAAAAGAAAGGAGATGCGTTGTTTCCCCGACTTCGTTGCAAAGAAATCTCCAATCGACTGAAAGAAATTTCGTTTCGGTAATTGGATAACGCCAAGACCTACAAAATCACGTGGTGTTTGGCTAGAAAGAAATGAAAACGAAGAAGGCAGATTGGAGCTCATGCGAATATTTTTTACGAATTTATCTTAAAAATGGCAAACCAACAATTACAGTCGGATTTTAGGTTTAGGGAATTCAAAGTGCTGGGCAAAACCTTGAAACCATTGATGGATCGACTCGAAGCCCTTTTTATTTAAACTATAATGGATAAACTGCCCTTTCTTTACGGCATCGATTAATTGGGCTTGTTTCAATAAATCCAAATGATGTGAAATGCTTGGCTTGGTCATGTCAAATTGCTTGGCAATTTGTCCCGCATTTTGTGGACCTTGGATGAGAAATTGGAGTATCTCTCTTCTCGTTACATCGTTAATCGCTTTGAAGGCTGTTTCCATATTTGATTAAATAATTAGGCGAATATCTAATTATAAGTTTGCATTTCCAAATTTACAGATGGTCAGCTTTCCGATAGGCTTCGATTAGTTTCACTTCGCCCTCTTTTCCCGGATGGAAATTACCATGTTCCATGCCCAAAACACCTTTGTAGTTTTTCTTCCGCAGGTGTTCGAAGATATTAGCATAATTGACTTCGCCCGTTCCAGGTTCTTTACGGCCTGGATTGTCGCCTATTTGTAAGTAGGCGATTTCCGACCAACATAAATCCATGTTCTTGATCATGTTTCCTTCGTTGCGTTGCATGTGATACATGTCGAAAAGGATTTTGCAAGATGGGCTATCTACCGCTTTGCAAATCATGTAGCTTTGATCTGAATGGCGTAAAAATAGATCGGGGTTGTCGCTTAGTGGTTCCAAAACCATTGTGAGCTTATGGGGCTCTAAGATTTCAGCGCCTCGTTTTAATACCTCAATAACATTTCCTGTTTGAATGCCCATCGGTAAGTTTCGCGTGAAATTTCCAGGTACTACCGTCGCCCATTTTGCATTAACGCGCTTGGACGTTTCAACAGCTTCTTTGCAGGATTTCAAGAACATATCGGTCCAAGTTTTATCCCCCGTGGTCATGTGCGACTTATCAAAAAAACCTGGGAATTTGATCACAAAAACACCCATGTCCATGCCTAGCCGGCCTAGGGTCGCCCCAATTTTCTCCTGCACTTCCACTGGTTTTTCCATCATCTCATTGTCTTCCAACGCACGAAATCCCATCTCATGCATGAATTTCAATTGGTCGATGTAATCCTTTCCTGCATGTTGTTCAAACATTCCGAAATGCGGCGCATAGTTTAAACTAAATGTATTTGCATTAGCTGTGCCTGCTTTAAGCGTTTGAGTGCCTAAAACTCCCGCTGTCATTAATTGGCTAAACGATCGACGATTCATGCTTATTTCTTCTTTAAAGTGCTTAAATATTCCACCAAATCCGTTAATTCGCTCGTCGACATCCCATCTGCGAGACCATCCGGCATCATCGAGTTATCTAATTGTTTCACGGATTTCAATGCGGATGTTTTGAAATTTTGAATGCTGCCTCCAGGTAATTTTAGGATGATATCGGTTTCATTTTTCGAGGTAACGATTCCTTGATAAACATCTCCTTTTTTGGTCGTAATCTCAAAGGTTTCATAGCCAAATCCAATACCCGCATTTGGGTGAAGGATGGATAGATACATTCCTTCTTTCGATAATTTTGAGCCTATTTCTGATAGTTTTGGCCCAAAATCAATGCCCTCATTATTGATTTGATGACACATCGCACATTGCTCCACAAATACTTTAATTCCATTTTTTGCTACACCTTTCAAGTTAATTAACTCATTCAACGCAGGATGTTTAGTTTTGGAATTGCTCTGTGCGCCACTCAGGTAGGTATTGGCTTCCACACGAACCCCTTTTCGCCAAGCTTTACTGACCGACTCAACCACAGATGGGATCAGGTTTGCGGGAATTTGCTTTTGCTTCAAGGCTTGCAAGACAAAATCTTCGCCAGCAGGGTAGGAGTTACCGATTCCTTTGGCCGCATCTTTACGTACGATTAAATCGAGTTTAGTATTGAGCATGGCTTGACTTAGTAAAGCGATGCTTTCTTTATTTCCTTGCCAACGAATCGCATCGATGATGGAACGTTTTACTGCATTATTCCCCTGATTGAATGTTGTTTTGATCAGGTCATTGCCACCGATTGCATAGAGTGATTTAGCGGCTTGTCGGCCCCCTTTATTAGTCAAGATGATTTTCATCAAATCGGGTTTTAATTCACCTAAATTGTATTTTTCGATTAATTTGGTGTATTCGTCTAAATCATTTTTAGGTAAGAGGCCGATGACTGTTTTGCGAGCCAAAGCATTTTTTTGAATGTATTCCTGTGAAAGGTGACGGATGGCTACCAAAGTGGCCGCCGCGTCTTTTTTAAGTTCTGTGTTGATTAATTGAACCAATAAGGCCGATTTCTCTTCGCCTGGAATAAAATCCAAGGCGCGGAAATAGCGCAATTTGTCGTTCAATGGCTTTACTTCTTTCAAGTATTGGAATAAATAGGAATTAGCTAAAGCTGTTCTCGAACGGAAGATGATATCCCGGAAAGCTGGTGAATCTGCTGGTTTTAATGCCAAATATGCTGCTAAACGCGAATCCCATGCGCGGTCCGCGCCGATGCCCAATGCCTCTAAGTACCACCGGTCCTCACCGGTATGTTGGCTAGCTAAGGCCGCCCACATTGCATCCGCTTCGGGGTTCTTTACATGGTGCAATGCGATGGCTAGTTCGCGTTTCACTTGATAATCGGAATCTTGTACAATCCGCTGAGCCAACGATTTCCAAGTTTCAAATGGGCGCATTTTCATGGCACGGATGGCCATCATGCGCCACTCGGCAGATGGATTCATGAGTGCTTTATCGATGTAGCTTAATCCATTGGGGCTTTGGGCCAACAACCAAAATAGGCGGGCTTTTAAACGTGGATTGCTTTCGTTTTGATAGACTGCAGCGATGTCTTGAGATGCTTTTTCTCCAAAACGCAGTAATGCTTTATAGCCTAAATAGCGCGTGGCAAGATTTGGGTTGAATAATGCCGTAATGGCTCCCATCGGAGAGTCAAGGTGTGATTTTTTGACTAAATAAGGCGTGTTTTTGGGTGATATCCGGTAGATGCGCCCCTTGTTTTGGTCACCAGCTTGGTGTCCCCCCACACCGGGATCATACCAGTCGGCGATGAAAAGTGAACCATCTGGTGCCACCGTTACATCCGCTGGACGAAACCATTGGTCTTTAATTCCTTCAACAAGATTGATAATGCTAGCTGTATATCCAGCACCTTGTGCTTTTGTAGGATATGCGCGTACCACATTCGGGCCTGCGTCGGCATGGATGATTTGATTTTGGAATTTGGCAGGTAATAATTGCCCTTCATAGACCAAAATACCTGTGGGTGAACCTGAACCTGTTTGTAATAAATTGGGTACAACGCCTGGATCATTTAAATGCCAGTGTTGAAAAGGTATTTCGGATTCCATGTTGGTGCGTTTCACCGACCAGCCTTCGCCTGTCATTTCATCCGTATAGCCATAGTTTCCATGTTCGAAAACGGAGTTGATACGAACCCCTTTGTTGCCATCATCGTCATTATCTGATTGCCATAATGCCCCGTATGAGTCAACAGCAACTTCGAAGTTGTTGCGGAAGTTTTGGCCTAAACATTCTACTTGTGTTCCGTCGACATTGCAACGGAAGACCATGCCTTGTTTGTATTTTTTAGGGCCAATGATGTCACCATCCTGATCGAGAACGGGATTTCCTTTGGCATCGAGCAATTGCTTGCCCTCATTACCTAAGTTGAAATATAATTTTCCATCAGGACCAAAGGTAAATGCATGCGCACCATGGTCATGTTGTTCCCCGCCGATACCTTGAAACATAATTTCTTTGCGGTCGGCTTTATCATCGTGATTGTCATCGTATAAGCGCCAAATGTAGGGGCTTTGCGCCACAATCACCATGCTGTCAAGTACTGCAATGCCAAGCGGTGCATTTAGCTCAGGGGATTGATAGAATGTTTTTTGGTTATCTGCCTTACCATCTCCGTTCGTATCTTCCAAGATAATGATGCGATCTCCAGCGGGGTTCGTGGGATTGCCCGCGATGGCTGGACGGTAGTTGAATGCCTCTGTAATCCAAACCCGACCACGCGAATCGATATCCATGTTGGTCGGATTTTTCAACATCGGTTCCGTCGCAAAAGTTGTGATTTCCAATTCGGGATCAATCTGCAAACCTGCCAAAGCATTTACTGCCTCATGTTTTTGTGATTCGTTAAGGGAATCCAATAGGGCTTGTCCCCAGCGTCGGTGTTCATTATTCTGGAATGAAGAGATCCCAAGGTAAGTTAAAAGGCATAATGAGCCGAAAATGGACAAAGATCCACGGAGAGAATTTTTCATGCGAATTAAATAGGTTGAGCGAAACGCTTTGTTGTAAAGGTCTTTTAATTCGGCAAAAAATGCAAATTTATCTTTTGATGATTTTATTCAATTTTGAACGGAAATTGAGGTAGGTCAACAGGTTTTTGGGACTTAACAAATTCGTTTTTAAATAGCTTTTCCAATCCTTCGCGGTTCGCGGGGGATTTAGGAGTGTTGCCCGACTGAAATAAAAAGCTTGTTTGGCCTTATTGGATTTGTTTTCGTGGCAATCCATGCGCATTAGGTAATATGCCTGCAGGATAGGTTTAATGAGGTGATTGTATTTGTATTTTGTATG
>JACCDX010646745.1_pt1 | contig 11242 bp, 7 predicted proteins | sample 7449681 | NCBI WGS metagenome assembly JACCDX01 (sample SAMN15323450, study PRJNA562643) | freshwater metagenome | isolation source: river surface water | place: USA:Blue River Watershed | collected 2017-08-18 | reverse complement strand
CTCAAACTTCTCTTCCCACTCCGAGGGGCGGATGAAATACTCTACTTCCATCTGCTCGAGTTCGCGGTCGCGGAATATGAAATCGCGTGGAGCGATTTCATTACGAAACGAGCGGCCTATTTGAGCGATACCAAACGGTAATTTTGGAGAAAAACAATCAAGAATGTTCTTGAAGTTAGTGAACATTCCTTGAGCCGTCTCACCACGAAGATACGCGAGCGAATCCTCATTCTGTACCGCACCCATATAAACTGGGAAAAGTAGGTTGAATACCTTTGGTTCTGAAATTGGATTACCATCTGGACTTACCACACTGTGTTCCTTGAGCTTTGCGGTGAGCTCAGCAAGAGATAATCCTTCAGCAGAGTGTCCAGCGTCTTCTAAAAGATGGTCAGCACGGTATCTTTTTTTTGTTACCAAATCTTCAACGAGAGGATCATTAAATGTACTGGTATGTCCTGAAGCTTCCCAGACCTTTGCGCTTGAGATTAGTGACGCATCAATGCCGTACATATCAGTACGACTATCAACAAATTGTTTCCACCAGAGCCTTTCTATATTCTTCTTGATAGCAAGTCCGAGTGGACCATAGTCAAACGTCCCAGCCAGACCTCCGTAAATTTCACTTCCTTGAAATACAAAACCGCGTCGCTTACAGAGCGAAACTACCTTCTCCATCTTATCTGCTGATTGTTCCATGTCTCTATTCTGTTACACGTCCATTATTGACCCCGTATCCGGCTTCAGTTGAAAGCTCAGTTGTAATAGCAGCTGCGCTTGCTTGGAGCAATGCTCCTGTAAAGCGGTCTTTTGCTCGCATTTGCTGCCCATTCACGAGTATGGGTGTTGTACCAGATTGTGAGGCACTTGGCAAAATACTAACCTTAAAAACCATTTCTTTTCTTTGATTTACTTCTACATCTCCTGCTTTCCATTCAATTTGCTTTGATACAGAATTGTACGTCAGTGATCCTGCTCCGCTGTAGTCATTGAGCCAATTAACATGAACTGGTAGCGCTGTTGTTATTATCGCGTCTGTAACATCATTTGTTCCTGCTTCAGCGACAAGCGATATTTCATATGATGTCTGCTGTCCAACGGTAGGAGGCACAGGTCCGCTCACCAAATTTGCCTGACTACCGAGTTTAATCGATGAAGAATATTTTGCCTCTGCACTTACACTACCCACCAACTGGCCTTCGGCATTTTGTTCTGCAACTCGGCGGGCGTAGATATTGGCAACTAAATTAAATGATGCGGTGCCAACGTCTGATTGTGGGGTGATTTGAAAAGAAGCCCTTCTGGTTTCTCCAGGAAATAATTGCATGAAGTTTGCATTGTTTGAAACTTCCCATCGAATGATACCGGTGTTTGAGTCGTAAAAACCATATTCAGCTTCAATAGAATCTGCTCCGAGTGCATTACCTCCTGGTGACACTTCGACCACTAGATCGTAAACCGTTTCGTCGAGCGTATTTGTAATATCTATATTAACTTGAGTTCTTTCATTTGCCCCAAGCAAAACTGGGTTGTCTGTCTTTCCATTAATTGCAATATCAACATCAATGAATGGTTGCTCAATCGTAAAATCGGCGCGCCCTTCAGCAATCTTAGACGCCATGACGTACTGATTGTCTGATTCTGCAGGACCAGCGAGGAAATTAATTCGCTGTGACTCTTCGGTAACACCAGTAACAACACCCTTGATAACAATTTCGACTGATTCTTCTTGTCCAAGTTCAGGAATTCGCCAGACGTTTTCTCCAAATACCGGTTCCGGCACGGCTTTTACATAATCAAATCCATTTGGAAATTCGGCGCGAATTAAAAGGTTTTTAATGGGGTTTGAAGAATTCGATTGCACGACAAGCTTTACATCGACTTGCTGTCCAGAGGCGACTTTTTCTAAATTTTCAACTCGAAGCACAAGCGGTGTTGAGGTAATACGAAACGCCAGCGGTGACGCATCTTTATAGAATGTTCCATTTGAACCTTCGATACGATACTCAATAGTCGCATTCACTAACTTCTCTTCCCCTTCTTCACCAAAGACCGTTACTCTGATTGGTATATTTCGCACTTCACCAGGAGCAATCGCATTAATAGGGATTCGTTCTTCATATAAATTTCGTTCAGATTCATTGACTGACCGTGCGCCTGCTGGATATTTTACAACGAGCGTCGCTGCTTCAATCGCGACAGTATTTTGATTGGTAATGCCGACCTGTAGAGACATCGTCTCTCCGCCACCGAGTGCAGTCGGACCAGCGATTGAAAGTGCGATATTGTCGCTAGAAATAGCAGTTCCGCCAAACATCAGGTAGAGAGCTGCCAAGCCTGCTCCAAAAATAAATATAAGGAGACTACCGATGAGGAGAAAACTTCGATAGTGTCGTTTTGGTTTTTGTTTCACTTCTGCCTGGACTTCGGGAGTTGTTGTTGGAACAGACGACGGTGGTGTATTTTCGGATACTGGTGCTAGTGGAGTCGGGACGACGCGGGCTGGTGCCGTCGTCACCGGTCCGGTTTGCCAATTTCTAGACACATCTACTTTCTGGTCAGTCAATCCATGTCGTTCATTTGGAGCACTGACAACATCGCGAGCATAGAGCCGGCGACGTAACTCGTCCATATTTTTATGTTTATGGATATCGTCCATATAACAAAGTATACCACCAGCTTATAAGTGGCTAGCGTTCACAGCCTTATCAAGTAAGAGGTCAAGTGAGTGTAATGGTAAGGAGCTAATAAGTGCGAGTTTTGATGGTGCAGTAGCAATAATATCGGGCGGGAGCTTTGCTTCATCGACATAGCCAAGGAGACGCATAAGTTCTAGCTGAATTACTGTTTCTAAGAAACTACGTTCAGTGACATTATTGCGAAGCACATTGAGCGCTTCTGTAACATAATCGAAGAGCTGTCGATGAGGTTCTTCACCATGCACAAATCGACGTAAGAGCCTAATGATTTTCACAACACTTCCGCGTGCAGCCTTGTCATGAGCAGCTGCATAATAATTATCAAGAGCCTCGATACTTCCTATGCGCCAACCGCTCTTTCCTCGAATGAGCGTCACTCGTACAGAGGAAAAATCTTGAAGTGCATAGCGTTGTCTTGAACGTTCTTCGCGCACGCTCTTTGCATCAGCAAACAACATCCCGGCTTCACGGGTGAACAATAAGAATGACGAATCAGCACCATTGCGATGTCTGGTTCCGCACACCATTGCTTCAGTGATGTACGTCGCGTAGGCCATCGCTAATGAGGAGTTACAGTAACGGCAAATTGATGTGTGTCAGTCGTGACTACTTCGCCAGAAGTATCGTCAAAGTGCACAGAAGAAGCTCCGACTGTTTTCTTGAGTAGGTCCATATGTGCTTTGACTGTCTCTTTTCCTGCTGCGTCAGTGTTAATTGTAACTTCGACTGAGTCTGTCGGTTGGAGATTCATACGCTTGCGTGTTTCTTGAATAAAGCGCATCAATTCTCGAACGGCTCCTTCAGCTAGTAATTCAGGGGTCAAAACCGCGTCGATGGTCACCTCGGTTCCGACAATGTACTCTTTAGCGTTAAGTTCTTCAAGAACAATTTTACGTAAATCGTCACTCATTTCAGTACCAGTAACACTCGTGATTGGTTGGCGCACTTTTATTCCTAATTTAGTACGTGCTTCGAGTGCTTCGGTCACAACTGACCGAACTTTCGACATATCTGTAATCAATGTTTCAACATCGTCAGAAAGCATTATTTTTGGCCACTCTGCAATGTGAACACTTTCTGCTTCAATGTCGCTTTTCACTTTTTGCCATAGATACTCTGCATAGAATGGCATTGATGGTGCGATAACGAGCGCGAGTGTGCGGAGCGTATAGCGGAGCGTCGCGAGCGCTCGTTTCTTATCCTCGGCATCGTCTCCCTTGAGTCGTTCTCGACTTCGACGCAAATACCAGACCGAAAGATCATCAATGAAATCAGTGACTGGACGAGTTGCCCTATCAAGTTCGTATGACGTAAATCCTGCCGTCACATCTCGTACTAATTCAGCGGCGCGAGCTACGACCCATCGGTCGAGTACATGTGGCGAAGAAGCGTCGCTCTTTGTTCCATCTTCATACATTTCATACATCGCGAGTACGTTATGAAGACGTCCTAAATTTTTGCGTTGTAACTCTTGCACTTCTTTCTCAGAGAAATTCAAGTCCTCACCTTTTATGATTGATGACGAGAGAAGATAGAATCTCATTGCATCAGCTCCAGTGCGGTCAGCGAGTTCCATAGGGTCTGGATAATTTCTCAGAGACTTCGACATTTTCTTTCCATCTTCAGCGAGTGCCAAACCATTCACCACCACTCTTTCATATGGTGATTTTCCAAAGAGTGCTGTCCCAAGCACAATCAGTGAATAGAACCAACCTCGAGTTTGGTCGAGTCCTTCAGCAATAAAGTTGGCTGGGTAGTGCTTGGTCAAGAATGTATCCGCTGACTCAAATGGATAATGATGTTGCGCAAACGGCATCGAACCACTTTCAAACCAACAATCGAATACGTCAGGCACACGATGAAGTTTTATACCCTCTTCGTAGAGCTCAACTTCATCAATATATGGTCGGTGATAATCGAGTTCAAAATCATCATTACGTGGCATCGGTACAAATGGAAGTTCGCGCACAACTGCGTTCTCGTAGTAAGTATCGAAGATTTTGAATGTTTCTTCCTTACTAACTCCTTTGGCTGCCGCTTCAAGCATACAGAGCGGATCACCGTGAGAAACAATGAGAATCTTCTTACCTTCATATCGAGCATCAATTTCATACAAGAACGCTCCCATGCGTCTTCTAATGTCGAGCAAGTTTTCCATACCGGCGTGATGTTCGGTATATTCAGCTTCGATAGAGGTATAACACTTTTCTTTTTCGGAATTTGGTTTACCTTCTAGTTCACCCATTTCTGACTCGCGAATACGCTCGTCTTCAATCACTTGCTCAGAAGACAATCCAAGCTCAAATGCTAACTGCATCGCTGTTTCGCGTGTTCGCTGTAATGGCGAATGAAGAATAAGATCGATATCGCGAGGAAGCTTTGCAATAGCTGCTGCAACTTGCTTCCTTCCCTTCTCGGTCATTGGGTTCTCAACACCAAGCTCACCATTTAGAAATCCTTCGACGTTCGATACCGATTCACCGTGACGCATCACAAAGTACTGATTTCCGCTTTTTCGAACGTACGGTTGTAGTTCAGCCAAACTACCGAATACTTTATAGGCACCTGTGTCTGGATTTTTCCAAATTGGAAGCGGCGCACCCCAGTATCGTTGGCGTGAAATCGCCCAGTCGCGCGCACCTTCAAGCCAATCACCAAATCGATTTTTCCCGACGTGTTCTGGCACCCACTTCACTTTATTATTTTCTGCAATGAGCTGGTCTTTTATTTTAGGAACATTAACAAACCACGATGTAGTCGCGTAATTCAAGAGCGGTGTATCACAGCGCCAACAGTGCGGGTAGCTGTGCGTGATGTTTTCTTTCTTAAAGAGTATGCCGTGCGCTTTGAGGATTTTTACAATCTCAATATCAGTATCGAGATGTGACACTCCAGCATGGTCATCGTCTTTTGGCTTAACGAGTCGACCAACTAAACCAGTATTTTTTACCGTTCCATCATCGTATTTAAATTCAATGAAATGGCCTGAATCATTAACGTGATGAATAATCGGCACGCCATGCTTCTGTGCCAAGACCATGTCTTCTTCACCATAGGCAGGAGCGATGTGAACCGCACCAGTACCCTCTTCACCAAGCTCGACGTAATCAGCGTGATAAATAGTCCAAGCTTTATCTTTTCCTTCAAAAGTTTGTTCTTGAATCCATGGGAATGGAGGTTGGTATTTTTTACCAACAAGAAGATCTCCTTTGATAGTTTCAATCACGTCGTAGGTCGCGTCGCCAAGCTGCTCAAGACGACCTTTTGCAAGAATCACTAACTCGTCACCTGACTCCGTTTTAACGCGCACTTTGACATAATCTATTTCGTTATGAACTGCAGCAGCCATGTTTCCTGGGAGCGTCCATGGTGTCGTCGTCCAAATAAGCAAACTGGTGTCGCTGACATTTCCCGAATCATCAAGGAGTGGCAACTTAACCGTGACGGCAATATCCTTAATATCTTTGTAGCCCTGATTTACTTCAAAGTTCGATAGAGTAGTACCGCAACGTGGACACAAGTGCATACTCTTGAATCCTTCAAATACGAGTCCTTTGTCATGGAGTGACTTAAATGCCCACCACACGCTTTCGGTGTAGCTTGAGTCCATAGTTTTGTAATCGGTCTCCATGTCAACAAACCGACCCATGCGTGGCACCACCACTCTCCAATCGTCTGCATACCGAAGTACAGTACTTCGCGCTTTCTCATTAAAGTTCTTGATACCGTATTCTTCGATATCTTTCTTGGTAGCAAGACCAAGTTCTTTTTCGATTTGATTTTCAAGCGGCAAACCATGACAATCCCACCCCCACTGTCTGCGCACTCGATACCCGTTCATTGTCCAAAAACGCGGAATAGCATCTTTAATGGTACCTGCGAGAATATGACCATAGTGTGGCAAACCAGTTGCAAATGGCGGCCCATCATAAAAAATAAAATCCCCGACCGGTGCGACACCTGCTGGAGTTTCTAACGTCTTCTTAAAAATATCGCGCTCGTTCCAAAAAGCAAGTATTGATTCTTCACGCAATGCGATATCGCTTTTTTTTGTTTCCGCTACTACTTCTACGGTGTCGTTTTCACGACCATGTTTTTTACTCATATAAAATTACTTATGTATATCAGACATACTCTGCAGCGTATCAGGACTGCCTAAGAATCGTACCATTCAGGTGAGAAAAAGAAAGACTAGCTCTTCGAGCTAGTCTTTATTGTTTCAGGCTTTTGCGCCGAGTGACGGATCCCCAAGAGAGGCATAATCCACCACGACGATTTTTCCTTCAAAGCGAGCAAATTGATGAGGCCCGCTGAATTCAGGATCGTTCTGCATGAGCGTGATAAGTTGGCTATTCAAGACTTCTGTCTTTGTAACTTGTTCTCCACGACGCTGGATGATAATCCAACCCCAAAAGAGAACTCTCGTTGTTGGTATACAGTTCACGTCTCGCGTTTCTCGCCAATACTTGGCTTCAGCACGATTGGCTAGAATACCAACTCCAAACATGTGTCGCCCCAACGCTCGCGCATGAAGACCAATCCGATCTCGAGTGAAACGAAATTTACTTTGCGAACGAAACTTTCTCCATACTGAACGCACAAAAGCTTTTAAGGCTGAAAAAATTGGTATGCGTGCAATTTTGATTGCATGCATTGGCATTAGTACCACAATACGAGTGGCTCCTGCCTTGATAAACATAGAACCCTCCCTGTACGTTTTGTATCTAAATATTAAGCATGCTACTTTCTATGAAAATGTCAATGTCCTTCAATTTTTATGCATACTAAGTCTCTTCATCAAAATGATATGCTACTACCATGCCGTCACTCGATATCAAAGAATACGCTGCTCTTGCTGCTGGAATATTAATCATTGCCAACCACCTTAATTACATCAGGACGATTCTTTCCCATCGAACAAAGCCACATTTCTTTAGCTGGCTTATATGGACAATCACACAATGCACTGCTGCGACAGCGGTTATTGTCGGAGGAGGTGGACTGGCCGGTTTTGCTATCTTTATGGCAGCGACACTTGTCGGCACAATCGCTCTTCTATCATTAAAATACGGAACGAAGAATATTCGCAAACGAGATGGAGTGATGTTTTTAACCGCTCTCGTAGCTATTTTTGTCTGGTGGCAACTCGACCATCCCTATATCGCTATTATTCTAATTTCAGTGGTCGACATCATCGGCTACTTACTGACACTTCTTAAAATAAATCACGATCACCATAGCGAGCCTCTTACCTACTGGAGTTTTGATTTAGTAACCTATGTACTTTTAGTTGCCGCTCTCGCTGAATACAATTTTCTAACGTCTGCCTATCTTTTCACTATGTGCGCAATGAGCGTTATTACAGTTACCTTTCTTACCCACCGTCGTTTTCTTCATTTTTAGACTGTGTTTAACTAGTCTTGTCAAAAAAAATAATAGGAGTATTATCGTCGCCGGAACGTATTAAGAAGGGGTGTCAATAAATGCCAGGCCGTGAGAATGTTCTCTATGTTACTTGCATCGACGATCGCATAAAAATTCCAGAGGAATTAAAAGGTCAAAGAGTCAATCAATTGAGACTCCCTGGAGGTATTCTCTTCCCAGACCTTTGTGCACACTCCTTTTTAGGAGGTGAGCAGACTTTTGAGATGAAGATACCTGTCGGAACAGCTATGCGGCGTCACATCGTACAAATGATGAACCGCATGGACAAAACTACCGCTCATACGATCGGCGAACTTGTCCTATTGTTTTCAGTCGATGCCATTGTTGGTTTAAAAAACCCGACCCGAATCTATCTTGCTACACACAGCCACTGTGGAGCAGCCAATATTATCGGCTTCAACGAAGCTGATAAGGTGAGCAGACTTCTTAAGTACCGAGTTCATTTTCAGCAAGCGTACCCAGACATTGATGTCAGGATTCTCAATGAGGAACATTCTGAATGTGGTGAACATCATATGGGTCATAAGGACATCACACTCCACGCTATTGCTGCTTGAAGATGAGAAGTTTGGGAGGTCACATCGACCTCCCAAACAACTCTCACTAATTTTTTATATTATATGTTTTCATTCCTTACTGGAGCAAAGTCGCGCATTGCTCTCAATTGGAAATCTGGTTTAACAGTAGCGCTCATATCGGTCCCTCTTTCTATCGCACTTTCGATTGCTTCTGGTGCTGGTCCGCTTCCAGGACTTATCGCCGGTATCTGGGGAACTTTGATTGGTAGTTTACTTATCGGTAGTGAGTACAACATCATTGGAGCTGCTGGCGCGCTAGCGACCGTACTTTTTGCTGCGACACTGACAGCGCCCCTTGGTCTTGGAGCAAGTATCCTCCCCCTTCTAGCGCTTTTCACCGGAGCGATTGTGTTTATTATTTGGCTCTTAAAACTCGATCGCTATCTGTACTACATTCCCTCTAGTGTTATGTATGGATTCGCAGCAGGCGTCGCTATTCTCATCGCTGCTTCACAATTATTTGATGCGACTGGACTTTCTAAACTTTCTCGCACCGGACATTTTCTTGGCGATATAGAAAAATTCTTTGCCAGCACAGCAGATATTCATCTCGCTTCTCTTGTTGTCTTTATTGCATTTCTTGCCGGAATTTTAATATGGAAGAAGTTCATTAAAAAAATTCCGGTGGTTATTCCTGCCGCCGTTATTGGTATCATTTTTGGATATCTCGAAGCCAACTATTTTTCTCTCGACATCTTTTCTTTACAAGATAAATTTGGCAGCATTACCGCTACTCTGATTCTTCCAGTAGCTTGGGATGGACTTCGAGCGATTTTTGCAGACCATGTTGCGCTCGCTACCGTACTAAAAGTTTCAGGAATAATTGCACTCATCGCCGTCCTTGAGACGCTGATTACTGCCAAACTTGGCGATAAGCTTACCAAAACTGAATCATCAAGTTCTAAAGAGCTCTTCGGTCTTGCTCTTTCAAATCTTGGTTCTGGAGCAATGGGCGGTCTGCCGACTACTGGCGTATTTATCCGCACTGGTGCCAATATTAAAGCCGGAGCTACTCATCGAACTAGCGGCGTTCTCGCTGCGTTATTCACGGCAATTATCGCTCTCGTGGTACTCCCTTTCTTCTCATTCATTCCAATGGCAGTCATCGCGGCAATTCTAGTCAATACTGCGCTCGGGTTACTTGAGTTAGAAAAATTCCAGGAATACTGGCACCATGAACGCGAAAGTTTCGGTGTTGCGATTCTTGTAGCACTCGTTACCATCTTCCACGACGCTGGACTCGGTGTCGCTATTGGAGCGATGGTTGCACTGTTCCTTTTTGCAAGCAAAGTCTCTCATGGACGCTTTGACGTTATCTGGAATTTCACCGATGGCACCACCAAAGAAATCCGCAGCTGTCGCACTCTTGAAATTCCGTCTGATAAAAAACTAGCTTTTGTTTCTTATAGTATCGCGGGCAACATAGGTTACATCGATGCTAATCGCCATTTTTCAAATCTAAAGAAACTTGCTCAATCAAACGGAGCGCCTGTACTAATTCTTCGTTTTAAAAATCTTTTCTCCATTGACTTTGAAGGGACTGAGGCAATTTCTGAAGCGGTGAAAGAACTCCAGAACAAAAATGTTGATGTTTATATCAGTTCTGCCTCTTCACACATTGAAGAAGAATTACTCGCCTTCCCTGTTTTCAAAAGCTTGAAGGACCGCGGATTCTTTACTGAAAAAACGAGTGAGGCGATTACAAAAATTAAAGGATAAGAAATGGGCGGCACCTTCGGTGCCGCCCATTTCTTTTACATACGCTCAGGCGTCTTAATTCCAAGCGTCCACAAACCGTTTTTGAGAGTGATACGGACAGCGTCAGCGATGGCTGCCTTGTATGGCGCATATTCGTCTGACGAATCAGCGATTTTCTCATTTGCATAGAAAGAGTTAAAAGCACTTGCTAGTTCAGTTAGATAACCAGTTACTTTATGTGGCGCTCGTTCTTTAAGGGCAGTCTCAATTACTTCTGGAAATTGATAGACTAACTTCTCCACTTCGTAGGCTTGAGGTGACGGAAGCTGCGAGCTAGGAAGCACACCTGTTTCCACCGCTTTTTCCAATACCGAATTTATTCGTGCGCAGGTGTACTGCAAGTAAGGACCTGAATCTCCTTCAAATGAAAGAGATTTTTCTTTGTCGAAAACAATGTTTGAACCAACTGCCTGTCTAAGGATTTGATACTTAAGTGCAGCGACAGCAACCTGTTCGGTCATCTCATCGATATTGTCAGTTCGCGTCTCAGCAGCTTTTTCCCGCGCTGCCTCTTCCATTTCTTCGAGCAGCGATTCACCAGTAAGAACATTTCCCTTTCGTGAAGACATCTTGCCTGTAGTTAACGTCAAAAATCCGGTTGGAATATGTTCAAGAGATTTGCCTTTTGTTTCAGGAAACACTTCGCGAATCGCGGCATAGAGAACCTTAAAATACTCCGTCTGTTCATTTCCTGTGACAATAATTGAAGTCGTCCAATCTGGAAACATCGCTCGCTTATGAACAAAGTTACCGAGGTCCTTG
>JACCDX010425714.1_pt1 | contig 11242 bp, 9 predicted proteins | sample 7449681 | NCBI WGS metagenome assembly JACCDX01 (sample SAMN15323450, study PRJNA562643) | freshwater metagenome | isolation source: river surface water | place: USA:Blue River Watershed | collected 2017-08-18 | reverse complement strand
CTGGGTTTCACAGCAATCGTTGAGGTTGTTGAGGAGGTTGTACAGAAATTAGGCGCTAAATCATCGGGTGCGCTGCGAGATCTCAAAGATGTCAGTACCCTCGAGCAGGATGCGCGTCGTACAGCAATCGATGTCATCACCCGGCTCTAAGGAGATAATCTTTCAATGCAGTTGACCATGCAGTTAATCGGAGTTCTTGCCTTTATCGTTGCACTTCTACTCTCAGTAATGGTGCATGAGTTCGGGCACTTTATTACAGCCCGCAAGTTCGGCATGAAGGTATCGGAGTTCTTTTTAGGATTCGGCACTCGTATTTGGTCAACAAAGCGCGGTGAGACTGAGTTTGGAATCAAAGCAATCCCAGCTGGTGGTTACTGCCGCATCGAAGGCATGGACCCTGATGAAGTAATGGAGCCAGGCCAGGAGCACAGATCCTTTTACAAAGCCTCTTCAGGTCGAAAACTCATAGTGCTCGGTGCTGGCTCTTTCAACCACTTCGTACTTGGTTTCTTACTTCTCTTTACACTCCTTGCCGGAATCGGTGTTAATACTTTGACCTCAACGGTTGAAACCGTTGCACCAAACTCTGCCGCGCAAAAGGCTGGGTTTAAGTCCGGAGATGTTGTGCTGAGTATCGAAGGCAAAGAGGTAACAGATTGGATGAAGGATGCAGCAGCTATCCGCGAATCCAACGGTAATGAGGTCAGCTTTACAGTTGATCGCAACGGTGAAGAGATCTCCCTGGTTGCAACCCCAGTTTTAACAAAGATATCGGATACCGAAAGTCGCTACCTTGTCGGAATCATCAATAAGGTCGGAACAAAGCGGGTTAACCCAGTCACCTCATTTACATCTGCAGGCTCTTTAACCTGGGAGATGACAAAGTCTTCGGCGAAAGCTCTCGTAGCACTGCCCTCTAAACTTCCTGCGTTGTGGGATCAAACCTTTGGTGGGCAAGAGCGTGATGTAAACGGCTTGGTAGGAGTAGTCGGAGTCGCACGCGTATCGGGTGAAACCGTTGCAAGTGGTGATCTCACCTGGACACAGCGCATAGGAACATTCATCTTGATCGTTGCAAGTTTAAATATTTTTGTTGGCCTCTTTAACCTTCTTCCTCTCCTGCCTCTAGATGGTGGACACATGGCTATCGCCATTGCAGATGAGATTCGAGCCTTTATCGCCCGATTACGTGGTCGGCCACGACCTGCAGGTATAGATGTAAAGGTTCTGACTCCCATCACCATGGTGGTCTTCGTCCTGCTTGCTGCGATGACTGTGCTCCTTCTCATCGCCGATATTTTCAATCCTGTTTCGCTCAATCTCTAGTTCTGAGGCAGAATACGAACATGGTCGATCTCGGAATCCCAGCAGCACCACCTCCAACACTGCACCCACGTCGCAAGACCAAGCAGCTCAAAGTTGGCTCAGTTGCAGTTGGTAGCGACTCTCCGGTTAGCGTTCAATCGATGTGTACAACACTGACAGCCGATGTCAACGCAACTTTGCAGCAGATCGCAGAGCTCACCGCATCTGGTTGCCAAATCGTTCGCGTTGCAGTTCCTAGCCAAGATGATGCAGATGCGTTAGCGCAGATTGCAAAGAAGTCACAGATTCCAGTCATTGCAGATATTCACTTTCAACCAAAGTACATCTTCGCCGCTATCGATGCCGGGTGTGCTGCAGTTCGTGTAAATCCCGGAAATATTAAGCAGTTTGATGACAAGGTAAAAGAGGTTGCTAAAGCTGCAGGCGATGCCGGTATCCCTATCCGTATCGGCGTTAATGCTGGCTCTCTCGATCCACGTCTATTAGCTAAGTACGGCAAAGCAACCCCTGAAGCACTTGCTGAGTCAGCTCTGTGGGAGGCATCTCTCTTTGAAGAGCATGGTTTCTCAGATATTAAAATCTCTGTAAAGCACCACGATCCTGTAACGATGGTCAACGCTTATCGCCTACTAGCTTCAAAGTGTGATTATCCGTTGCACTTAGGTGTTACAGAGGCCGGACCAATCTTCCAAGGAACGATTAAATCCGCAACCGCTTTTGGCATTCTTCTTGCAGAGGGTATTGGAGACACTATCCGTGTATCTCTATCAGCGCCTCCAGTTGAAGAGGTAAAGGTAGGAATCTCAATTCTCGAATCACTAAATCTTCGCCAACGTAAACTTGAGATTGTCTCCTGCCCATCCTGTGGTCGCGCGCAGGTAGATGTCTATACATTGGCCGAGAAGGTACAAGCAGGTTTGCAAGGCATGACAGTTCCTCTTCGCGTTGCCGTCATGGGCTGCGTTGTTAACGGTCCAGGCGAGGCACGCGAAGCCGATCTCGGTGTTGCTTCCGGTAACGGCAAGGGACAGATCTTTGTAAAGGGTCAGGTAATCAAGACCGTTCCTGAAGCACAGATCGTTGAAACTTTAATCGAAGAGGCTATGCGTTTAGCGGAAGAGATGGAGGCCGCTGGCGTTTCAAGCGGTCAACCAACAGTCAACATCAGTTAGGCTCCTCGCATGTTGCGAATGTCTACGCTCTTCTTGCGAACCCTGCGAGATGATCCTGCAGATGCTGAGGTCGCAAGTCACCGCCTTCTAGTTCGCGCCGGTTATATCCGCCGTATCGCAGCAGGTATTTACTCCTGGCTTCCACTTGGTTACATCACACTTCGCAATATCGAACGTGTTGTTCGAGAAGAGATGGATGCTGCAGGCTTTCAAGAGGTTCACTTTCCAGCGATGCTTCCTAAAGAGCCGTACGAGCAGACCAATCGATGGGAAGAGTACGGTCCCGATCTCTTCAGATTGCAGGATCGAAAAGGCGGAGATTACCTTCTTGGGCCAACACATGAAGAGATGTTTACCTTGATGGTTAAGGGTGAGTACTCCTCTTATAAGGACTTACCGCTCTCGCTTTATCAGATCCAAACTAAGTATCGTGATGAAACCCGTCCACGCTCTGGAATCATCCGCGGCCGTGAGTTTGTTATGAAGGACTCATACTCATTTGATTTAACAGATGAAGGCTTGGTTGAGTCTTATCAAAAGCATCGCGCCGCTTACATTAAAACCTTTGATCGACTAGGGCTTCGTTACAACATCGTCTCAGCTGTGGCCGGTGCAATGGGCGGCTCATCCTCTGAGGAGTTTTTAGCTCCATGCGATACAGGTGAGGACACCTACGTTCTCTGTGAAAAGTGTGGATACGCAGCAAATGTTGAGGCGATGGTGACAACTGTTGCACCATCTGATCCAAAGGGCGTTGCAGCGGCAGAGGCTTTTGACTCACCAAATACACCAACAATTGACTCCTTGGTTGAACTTCTCAACGCCAAGTTCGGCGGAGGCTACACAGGGGCAGATACCTTGAAGAATGTCATGCTCATGGCAGATGACAAAGCAATCTCTGTACTAGTTCCAGGTGACCGCGAAGTCGATCTCAAACGTTTACAAGCAGGATTACCTGGAGTTTCAGAGATTCGCACCTTTGAAGATGCTGACTTTGCAAAGTTCAAAGGACTTGTTAAAGGTTATATTGGGCCGCAGGATGCTAAGAAGAACGGAGTTACCGTTTATGCAGATCCTCGTGTGGCACCAGGAACTTCTTGGGTAACCGGCGCAAACAAGAAGGACACCCACGCTCGAAACGTTGTCAATGGTCGCGACTTCACAGTCGATGCATACGTTGAAGCCGCTGAGATTCGCGCAGGAGATGAGTGCCCAAAGTGCCAGACCCCTGTTGTAATCGATCGTGCAATTGAAATCGGTCACATCTTCCAACTCGGTCGCAAGTATGCACAAGCGCTTAACCTCACAGTGCTTGATCAAAATGGAAAGTCACAAGTAGTAACTATGGGCTCATACGGAATCGGAGTCTCGCGCGCTGTCGCTGCCGTTGCAGAACAGACCCATGATGAGATTGGTCTTTCATGGCCGGCTGAAATAGCCCCTGCTAAGGTTCATATCGTTGCTACAGGTAAGGATGATGCGATCTTTGCTAAAGCAGAGGAGCTTGCTTTAGCTATTGAAGCCAAGGGCGTAAGTACGATGCTCGATGATCGTCGCGATCCAAGCGCAGGTGTTAAGTTTAAAGATGCAGAGCTCATTGGAATTCCTGTGATTGTTGTGGTTGGAAAGGCGCTTGCTGAAGGCAATGTCGAGCTTCGAATCCGCAAGAGCGGCGAGAAGTCCGAGGTCGCCGTAGGTAACGCAGTCGATCGCATCCTCTCGCTTTTGAACTCGCTGTAATAGGTGATAAATTTCTCCTTACAACTTAATAAGGAGATTTAAAGATGGCACTTACAGACTCGATTGCCGAGCTCATAGAACCCGCTGTTACTGCGCAGGGTTTCTATCTTGAAGAGGTGCAACTGGTTTCACCAGGAAAGCACCGCATCGTTACCTGCATCGTTGATGGAGAGACCTCACTTAACTTAGATCAAGTCACTGCAGTTTCGCGAGCCATCTCAGAGCTCCTTGATGAGGCGCCGATCATGGGCGATACACCATTTACTTTAGAGGTTACATCTCCGGGCGTAGATCGCCCACTTACCAAGCCGCGCCACTTTGCAAAGAACGTTGATCGTCTCCTGAAGATTACAAAAACCGATGGTGAGGTTATTACTGGACGAATTACTTCTAATACAGAGTCAGAGGTTGTTTTGATTGTTGTCTCCAAAAAGGAGACTACGGAGGTAACTGTCGCTATCTCTGATATAAAGCGTGCAGTTGTTGAGATTGAGTTCAACCGTAAGGATGGAAAGTAAGATGCATGTAGAGATGGATGCGCTTATTCACCTTACAAATGAAAAGGGAATTCCTTTAGAGCAACTTATTGTCGCGATAGAGATGGGTGTACTGACCGCCTATAACGATAGCCATGAGCCTCGACGCCATGCGCATGCAAAGCTCAACCGCGAAACCGGTGAGATTGAGATTCTTATCCCTACATATAACGAGCTAGGAGAGCGCATTAGCGAGGAGAAGGACTCTCCTGAAGGTTTCTCACGAGTCGCAACATCTACTGCTCGACAAGTTATCAAGATGAAGATGCGCGAAACTAATGATGCCGAGATAGTTTCAGAGTTCACTACCTCAGTCGGAGATGTTATCTCCGGTGTTGTACAGCAAGGTCGCGATCCGAAGATGATCTACGTCAACCTCGGAAGATTTGAAGGAAAGATTCCACCTCAAGAGCAGGTCCCCGGTGAGGTTTATGCACACGGAGATCGCATCAAGTGTTTTGTTGTAGAGGTTAAGCAAGGCATGAAGGGTCCTGAAATCATGCTCTCTCGCAGCCATCCAGCGCTTGTAAAGCAGCTCTTTGCATTAGAGGTTCCAGAGATTACAGATCGCATCGTTGAAATTATGGCGGTTGCTCGCGAAGCAGGTCATCGCACCAAGGTTGCCGTACGCACACACCGTGCAGGTGTAAGCCCTAAAGGCTCCTTAATTGGACCAATGGGTGCACGTGCACGAGCGGTTATGGATGAACTACATGGAGAAAAGATTGACATCGTTGATTGGTCTGAAGATCCTGCGGAGTTTGTCTCTCACTCGCTAGCGCCTGCAAAGGTAAGTAGCGTTGAGATTGTGGATCTTGCTACTCGCTCTGCAAAGGTCGTCGTTCCTGATTATCAACTCTCACTTGCTATTGGAAAAGATGGACAGAACGCGCGTCTTGCAGCTCGTCTAACCGGCTGGCGAATAGATATTCATCCCGATAATCCCGCTCAGTAAGCGCCGCGTTTAGGCATTTAGAGCGCAATTGGCTATTCTTAGCCTGTTGAATTCGAGTGGATGGCGGACGATGAAATCCCTTCGTATCTTTGCGATACGGACCTGCATCGCTTGTCGTAAGAGCGAGAGTTCAGCAAACTTGCTTCGAGTAGTTCTCATTGATGGAGTAGTAACTCCAGATCTGAAAAACAACTTGCCAGGCAGGGGAGCGAGGTTACACACCGCGTGTGGCCATGAAGCGATACGACGTAAGGCGTTTAAGTGGGCGTTCAAACTCACCGAATCACCAGATGTCACACTCTTCAAGAAGTTCTTAATTGAAATGGATGCGAAAGATATGAAACTCAAATGAGCTCGTTCAGATTATGAGGTCGTCAAACTAAGGCCCGCATCTAGTAAGTAAATGCGGGCCAAGACAGGAGAAATGTGTCAAAGGTCCGCGTACATGAGTTGGCAAAACAACTCGGTATGGAGAGCAAGGTTGTCCTTGCAAAGCTCCAAGAAATGGGCGAATTCGTCCGATCAGCATCTTCAACTATCGAAGCGCCAGTAGCGCGCAAGCTCATCGAGCAGTACCCCGATGCCAAGCCAGTTGAAGAGAAGAAGCCGGTTAAGAAGGCTGCAGCAAAGAAAACAGCTGCCAAAAAAACCGCAGAGGTAAATCCAGAGTTAGCAAAAGAGTTAGCGGCAGAGCTCGGTGTAGATCTAGAGGCTCTTAAAGCATCACGTGATCAAGAGCAGGCAGCACAAGCTGCAGCGGCGCAAGCACAATCTGCCTCAACATCAGATGCACCTGCAACCGATGCAGCTGCAAAACCGACAACGCCACCTGCCCCACGTCCAGGTAACAATCCATTTTCAACTGGTGGTGCGGTTCCGCGTCCACCACGTCCAGGTAACAATCCATTCTCAACTGGTGGAGTACCGCGTCCACCACAACGTCCAGCTGGTTCGCCAGGGGCTCCACGTACAGGAATGTCAGGTCCTCGTCCAGGATCTGTTCGTCCAGGTTTTGCTGCGCGACCAAATACTCCACGCCCAGCAGGTACGGGTGGACCTGGAAACTATCCACCGCGCACAGGTGGTGCACCATCTAATAGTCCATACAAATCAAATGGTCCAGCAACAACCGGCGCACCATCTCGTCCAGGCGGCGGCGGTCCAAATCGTGGACCAGGTCGCGGTGGAACAGCTGGTGCATTTGGAAAGAATGCAAGCAAGAGTTCTAAGCGCAAACCAAAGTCAAAGAAGTTACTGCGTGAAGAGTTTGACAATATGCAGGCACCAAAGCTTGGTGGTGCAGTTATTCCTCACGGCGATGGAAAGACCCCAGTGCGTATGCGCCGTGGATCATCTCTTTCAGACTTCGCAGAGAAGATTGGTGCAGATCCAGCCGCACTAGTTTCTGCGCTATTCCACTTAGGTGAGATGGTTACTGCAACCCAATCAGTTGATGCCGATACCTTTGAGATTCTTGGTGTTCAACTTGGCTACGACATTCAAATCGTTAGTCCAGAGGATGAGGATCGTGAACTTCTTCAAGACTTCGATATCGATTTAGCTAAGGAGCTAGAAGAGCTTGATCCTTCAGAGCTTGTGGCTAGACCACCAGTTGTTACCGTTATGGGTCACGTTGATCACGGTAAGACAAGCTTGCTCGATGCAATCCGCAAGACAGAGGTATACAAATCTGAAGCTGGTGGAATCACTCAGCACATCGGTGCTTATCAGATTCACCATGATCATGATGGTGTAAACCGGGCTATTACCTTTATCGATACACCGGGTCACGAAGCCTTTACAGCTATGCGTGCACGTGGTGCAAAGGTCACAGATATCGCTGTCCTTGTTGTTGCAGCAGATGATGGAATCATGCCTCAGACCATTGAAGCGCTTAACCATGCTCAAGCTGCAGATGTTCCTATCGTTGTAGCTGTAAATAAGATTGATAAGGAAGGCGCAAACCCAGACAAGGTTCGCCAACAGCTCACCGAGTACAACTTGATCGCGGAGGAGTACGGCGGAGACACAATCTTCGTAAACGTATCTGCAAAGGGCGGACAAGGAATCGATCAACTTATCGAGTCCATTCTTCTCACAGCTGATGCTGCAATCGATCTTCGCGCAGTGGCAGATGATGAGGCTCGTGGAGTTGCTATTGAAGCTCACCTCGATCGTGGTCGTGGTCCTGTTGCAACGATGCTTGTTCAACGCGGAACACTCAAGATCGGTGATGCAATCGTTGCCGGTGGCGCCTTCGGACGCGTTCGTGCGATGCTCGATGAGGATGGTGTTAACGTTGATGAAGCCGGACCATCGCGTCCAGTTCAGGTACTTGGATTTACATCCGTTCCTAGTGCAGGAGACACCTTCCTCGTTGCAGATGAGGATCGAACCGCTCGTCAGATCGCTGAAAAGCGTCAGGCAGCAGAACGTAACGCGCAGCTTGCTAAGGCTCGCAAGAAGGTCTCACTTGAGGACTTCATGGAGCAGTCCAAGATCTCAACACTCAACCTTATTCTTAAGGGCGATGTGTCAGGTTCTGTAGAAGCTCTCGAAGATGCGCTGATGCAACTAGATGTCGGAGCTGAAGTAGATCTTCGCGTTATTCACCGCGGTGTTGGTGCAATTACTAAGAGCGACATTACCCTGGCATCTGCGTCAACGGCTGTTGTTATCGGATTTAACGTTAAGCCAGAGCCTCAGACAGCAATCTTTGCTGATCAAGAGGGTGTCGAGGTTCGTTTCTACTCAGTCATCTATAAGGCGATTGAAGAGATTGAGCTATCACTTAAGGGCTTGCTCAAGCCAGAGTACGAGGAGATCGTTCTCGGTAACGCAGAGGTCCGCGAAATCTTTAAGTCCTCTAAGGCTGGAAACATCGCTGGATCTATCGTGCGTGATGGAATCATCCGTCGTAACGCAAAGGCTCGAATCATGCGCGGTGATGAAATCATCGTTGATGACCTCACCATTGACTCGCTCAAGCGATTCAAGGATGACGCAACTGAAGTTAAGGAAGGCTTCGAGTGCGGTATCGGTGTTGGAAACATGAAGGATCTGCAGGTTGGAGACACAATTCAGGTCTTCGAGATCCGCGAGAAGAAGCGCGTATAAAAAGTGGGCCAATCTCATCGCACCCAAAAGGTTGCAGACCGCATCAAAGTGGTAGTGGCGCAACAGCTTGAGACGAAGATCAAAGATCCTCGTCTTGGCTTCGTCACTGTCACCGATGCGCGTGTAACCGGTGACCTTCAAAGCGCCTCAATCTTCTATACGGTCTTTGGTGATGAGGATCAGCGCGCTGCTACAGCTGCAGCTTTGGAGAGCGCTAAGGGTGTTATCCGAAGCGCTGTTGGGCGCGAACTCCAAACAAGGATTACTCCATCTATTGAGTTCTTTGAGGATGGATTGCCAGAGAGCGCTAAAGCTCTAGATGAGCTCTTAGATCGAGTTCATCAATTAGATGCTGAGGTCGCAAAGCTTCGTAAAGGCGCAACTCCTGTAGCTGGAGATGCACCATACAAACATGAGTGATGGCTTTCTTGTCGTAGATAAGGCTGGCGCCATGACTAGCCACGATGTTGTTGCTGTTGCTCGCAAAGCTCTTGGTACTCGCAAAGTTGGACATGCAGGCACCTTAGATCCCATGGCCACAGGTGTGCTCGTACTTGGTTTTGGAAACGGTACCCGCTTGCTGCAGTACATCACCGATGGTGATAAGTCCTACACAGCAACGATTGTCTTAGGAGCCACAACGGTGACAGATGATCATGAAGGCGAAGTTCTTTCAACCGTAGATGCGTCCAAGGTAAGTGATGAAGCAATTAGCGCACAACTTTCAAAGATGGTTGGCGTAATCCAACAAAGGCCAAGCTCGGTTTCAGCGGTGAAGGTCGATGGAGAGCGTGCTTATGACCGCGTGCGTGCCGGAGAAGTATTTGAACTAGAAGCTCGCGAAGTAACCATCTCGCAGTTAGATACAGTTGCTGTTCGCCACATGGGCGATACGGTAGAGATCGATATTGAAGTTACCTGTTCTGCTGGAACATTTATCCGTGCGATTGCACGTGATTTAGGGGCTGCCCTTAATGTTGGCGGGCACCTTAGGGCGCTACGTAGAACTCGAGTAGCAGGCTTTCCAATCTCATCTGCAATTACATTTGAACAGCTCAAAGCAGGGGAGTTCACACCTTTGGTTTTAGCAGATGTTGCTCGTACTACCTTTGCATCAAGGGAGCTTGCCTTCGATGAGGTCAATGAGCTCTCCTTCGGGCGCCCTCTCTCCGCAAATGATGGGGATGAGATCTTTGCAGCACTTTCTCCAGATAACAGGCTTATAGCTCTGCTCAAGAATCAAGAGGGTCGTGCTAAACCCATCGCAGTTTTTGCGGCGGCGAAGTAAGCGCGAGATACTGAGCAGATGGATCTAGGCACCGTTGTAGTTATCGGAGTTTTCGATGGCGTGCACAAAGGTCATCAACAACTACTAGAGCGTGCCAAAGAGATAGCCGAAGGGCGAAGCATCGTTGCCCTGACCTTTGATCCACATCCAACAAGCGTTTACGCTCCCGATCGAGTTCCAACTTTGCTCACAACGCTTGCAGATCGAGTCGAACTACTGAAGATTCATAACGCAGATCAGGTCGCTGTGCTCAAGTTCAATGAAAAGTTTGCGCAGATGAGCCCCGAAGCCTTTGTTTCAGATGTCCTTATCACTCAGCTGCACGCTTCAACGATCATTGTTGGCAAGAACTTTACCTACGGCCACAAAGCAGCTGGAACAGTAGAAACACTCATTCTTGAAGGGATCAAACACAACTTCACAGTTGATGTACAGGAGATTAAGTCGGGTGATGGTCAAGCAATCTCCTCTTCTCGAATCCGTCAGTTAGTGGTTGAGGGTAAGGTTGAACAAGCACGCGAACTTCTCTCTAGGCCTCATCGATTAGATGGCGTAGTTGTTCACGGTGAAAAACGGGGCCGTGAGATTGGTTATCCGACCGCAAACTTAGGAAAGATTGATGAGCAAACTATTCCTGCAGATGGTGTCTATGCAGGTTGGTTAACAGTTGGCATTAACTTTTGGCCAGCAGCGATATCTATTGGAACAAACCCAACCTTTGAGGGAGTGCGCGGCCGCCAGGTAGAGGCGTATGCACTTGATCAAGAGGGTCTTGAGTTGTACGACAAGAACGCCTCAATTGAGTTTGGATGGCGACTTCGCGATACTTTGAAGTTCAACTCACTCGACGACTTACTTGTGCAGATGAAGAAGGACTGTGATCGAGCCAGAGAGCTCACAGATAGCTGATTTTTAAGCGAGGATTTCGCAAATTCTACCGACACCGGTAAAGTTACGTCGTCCAACGATAAAGGTGAGTGGCCGTGTATCAAACCGGTCGCCGTCGGTGGCGGTAACTAAGAGGAGTCAGAAATGGCGTTAACACCAGAAGTAAAGAAAGAAATCATCGCAAAGTACGGCTCATCAGCTACCGATACCGGAAGCCCTG
>JACCDX011574070.1_pt1 | contig 11246 bp, 32 predicted proteins | sample 7449681 | NCBI WGS metagenome assembly JACCDX01 (sample SAMN15323450, study PRJNA562643) | freshwater metagenome | isolation source: river surface water | place: USA:Blue River Watershed | collected 2017-08-18 | reverse complement strand
GTAACGTTTTTTGTTTTTCTGTATTACTATGAAACCCTGTTCCCAGAGCCAGTCTTCAAATCTCTGATTTCTAGTGACATTGGTGTGCTGGTACTTTTGCGGCCAACGAGTGTTGGCCAACTCATCACCGTATCTCCATTTCTGGTATATTTTGTCTAAAAATTCAGGTTCCAGTATCATTTTGGGTAAGCCATGAAAAACAATGTCGCATATTTTTCGTCCACAAACTCTACGGCATAATCATTATATAAAAATCCAATATCCCTAATGACATATTGGTCTTTTTGAAAGTTAGATCGAATCCACGCAATCTTTTCGTTTAAGTTTGTAGTAAATTCGTCGCCTAAATGTATTCTCATGACCACCTCAATATAAACATAATAGCGTCTTTGCTGTCTTCAAAAAGAAAGTATCCGGGATCATTACTGTAAACCTCGCCTGGTACATATACAGCGTTATACTTTTCTTTAAAGTAAGAGTCTAGTGCATTTATTGTAAAGTTTCCATATCCAAAGTTTTCTATAATATAACGATTCATTGCATGGTTTTCTTCAACACTAGCAAAATATCTTCCAGGTAAAACTTTAATCATAATGACCACCTTAACAAAAATACTGTTAAGCATCTTTCATTTTTAAAATCAATGAGTATTTGTCGGTCATCAAGTGTGTAATTGCCGTCAGGTTTATACCTAACAACACTACCAGTCGGGCCAATGACTACAGAGAATCCAAATTTTTCCTCTAATTTAGAAGTACCAGAATAATTTTGAGCATGTGCATAAGCCCATTGCACAATTTTTAAATCTACCCATTCTTGCATTGACTCCACCTTAGTATAAACAGTGTCTCTTCTCTTTCAGATTTAAAGGCAAGAATGTTGTTATTACAAACGGCGCCGGTTTCACCTTCTAACCATTTGTGATATTCTTGCCAGTAACCAGCATCAAGATAAGGTTGGACCCTATTGGCAAATCTTCCATTATATTCATATGGACCGACCCCGTGTTTTTTGAAATAATCTATGTTTTTTTCTAGAACTAAATTGTAAAAGTAATTTTCAAGTTGTTCTTTATAAAATCCATATTCAATCATAAGCCCCACCTTAGCACAAACAAAAAGTGGTCACGTTCGTTTTTAAATCCAAAGAACAGTTCGTCAGTTCCACCAATACCGTTGGGTAAATATTGCCCAGCGTGATCCATAACTACACGTTCCCAATGCGCCCTGTATTTTCCCTTGCAATTGCGTCTACACCATTCCAGTATTTCTTCACAGTGTTCGACAGGTCCCCATAGTGGGTCAAAGCGAATAGATAGCTTTTTGTAATCAACTTTTGCAATATAGGGGTAACCAAACAACTGATCGTTTACAGTGTAGCCAGGAGCGTAGTAATCGGGGTCGTTTACCCTAAAATACTGCTCCCAACTAGAACAGCCGCTACGTTTAAGGACTCTGTCCCAACGCCATTCTAAGAACTTGTATTTTATGTATTTAAAGAGATACATTTTACACCAGTAGTACAGCAATTCCCATTAGACAAACACTGGCAAAAACAATAGAGGAAGCAAGCAACATTTTGAAAAAACCTTTTGATGTTTTTTCATTGTTATAAAGAGTGCGATATTTTTCACGATCGATCTGAGCTTTTGTCATTTCTCTCATGAAATAATCACCACGTTGATATGCTTCAACATACATGTTTTGTGCAATCCTCAATTTGTATTGCAGATCAAGAACTGTATTTGAATTAGCTGTTTCTGTTTTAGTTTGCGTTTGAGTATATCCAGACTTACCGGCTTCTTTTCTAGCAAACTTAAGACAGGCAATGGCTTCCTCTTCACTAGAGGTACTCATCGCCTTGGCAATTAATTGATCAACTTTCGTCATAGATACACCCGCTGTAATATGCTATACTATAGCAGTTCTTGCGGGTGTAATCAACAGTTAGTTTGGTGCCCCTGGAGAGATTCGAACTCCCGACCCTTGGTTTCGAAGACCAGTACTCTTCCGCTGAGCTACAGAGGCTATTTTACTTTTTTATACCAAATTTTTACAGTGTTTCCAAATTTCTTGGTTTCCAGCTTTGCACGGGCTATGCCCTCCCCTGGGTTGCCGAACCAAGTAAAGACACGTAGATAGTCACCAGTAATAGTTTCCACAAATATCAAAGACAAGGTACACTCCTGTTTTATCTTAATTTTGGTGTTGGTGCAAATTTTCCAGCAGGAGTTCTTACTTTTGGATTATTTCTTACTTTTCCTGCCATTTTATCAGCGGCCACTTCCTGGCCGCTGTTGAAGCTGGGACTGTGTGGACTGCTGGGTCCAGTGTTTCCAGTACGCATAGCATACCTATAACCAGCCTGATGTCCACTGCAATCTTTAGTGCATTTTCTGCCAGCAAAGGTTAGTTCTGTTATTATGTCCCGAATCTTCATAACTTATTTATCTGTTTATAAAAACAGAAATAAAGTCAAGATCAAACAACTATAGTGTATTAACTGATCCAATCCAACTATAACAAAAAAGTTGTGGTAGTCACCCCGCTGCCAAAGGATTGACGTCAGTTTACTAGTAAAGAAATCGGTAATGAAGTGTAATACTCCGTTAAGTCCCACCCAACTAAAAAATGATACTGGAGACATCATAGCCATAATTGCAAGACCCCATTGTGGTGTACCAGCTAAAACAACACCTAGTGTAAGCATAAGAAAACCAAAGGCTGCTGTATAAGTAGCAACGTGTGCGGTCAGTGCAATTAGATTTTTACTTTTATTGGTAGCCATCCAGTGACTTTGTAATACAAAATCACTTATCCAGTGACTGAATAACATCTGAAGTATTAAAAAAGGACCGATCATTTATGTTCTACTATATTTTCTTAAAGAAAGAAGTTTGTTATCTTCTTTTAGTTCTTTTAATATCGACATTGTGTAGTTAAACATTGAACGATGGGAAGCATCGACGTATTCGGTACCAAATCCACGCATCGTTATGCCATAGACTTTTCCACGGCTTTTTTGAACAAACTCCTCTGCTTTATTGATCAGAGCTTGATGCTCTGATGCTTCAAATTCAGAAGTAAATATGCTGCCGTCTGTTGTTTGATAATGAGGAATATTTACAATTTTTAAATCAGTTTGTACAGTGTTTGTGTTGAGGTTTACTACATTCATTTTAATTTCCTTTGATGAATTATGAATTAACTATAACTATAACTTTTAAAAACAAACAGTCAAGTATATTTTATACTATTATCGTTGCTTGCTAGACACCGATTTTTGCAATCTTCCATAAATGTATCTAGATTCTTACTGCGTCTACTTACTTTATAGCAGAAGTCTCCGCCAAAATAAACCAACAATTCCTGTGTAGCATGACATTCCAGAACAATCGTATATGCATCTGTCACAGCCGCCCCTCCCATGCCACCGTGTCCTAGAGCAGTGCTACCCCAGGTTTGCGGAAACATAGCATACACGCCAAAGTCGCGAGTAGTAGGACGTCTTCGAGCTGGAATTCGAACATCTTGTTTTGTTGTGCGATAAGTTTCCCAGTCTCGAGTCTCATATTCGATATCACTGAACCCCTCGTATTGGGCATGTGCTATGCAATCGGCCAGATCAGTAATAGGATTTTGTAAATAATTCATTTATTTTCTTTTCCGCACACAGGGCAGGAGTTCTCTTTAACTGAACTCGTAACTGTAAAATCGCTGCTGGTTCCACAATAGTATCCCCTAGCCCACTTGATAGTTCGGTCATACAGTGCATTGCAACAGTCGCAACGAACTAGACTCTGTGAGTTTTTCATGTTAGTAACGCTCAAACCAACGCTCGGGCTTGTTTTCTACCCAATACTGATTTTTAACAAACGCAATCCAATAGCGTTGGTCTGGACCAACATGCAAATGCCAACATCCAAACCGCCAGTTAATCCAATCGTTACTCATACTATACCTTCTTCGTTGATAATTTCTATTACTCGTAGTATTGCGTGGCGAGTCATATTGCACTCTTGTTTATAACGGTCAATGACCTCGTCCTTGGTAAGAGGCGTGTGTCTAAACCCTGTTTCCAGACTATTGTAGGTAGGATTTTCTAAGCAACTGGCCCAATATTCAAGGTTGAGTATAATTTCATCCTTCGTCATAACCAATTTCCCCAAGAGTAAACAATATTTCTCCCCAAGCCTGTTTTAATTGATTAACTGACTTTCTAAGTTCTAGATCAGCAATACTGTTAGGATCTACATATTCAAGGAAAAAGTACTCAATACCTTCCCAATCAATTTTATTGAGAAGTTCTTCGTCAGTCATATCACGCATTAGTTGTTTCGTCATTTTTGTTCAGTACTCCATTTTTTGCCACAATCTGTGCAATGCCATTCAGTCCAATAGCTGTCCTGACTACGATCCCAGTTTCCAGTATCACTAAAATTTTTCCCTATGGCATTGGGATGGGTGCAAATGGACTGTAATTCACGCTCTGCGTTATCCCACTTCCACTGTTTCTTTTCTATAGTTTTATATCTACGCCGTATCTGTGCTGGAGTCATTATCTATGATAGCCTTCATTATACTTTATATTATAGTATGTTTCATGCTTTGGGTCAAGGTGAAAATTGAATACTACTTGATACATGTGCTGTGCAGCCAAGTATTGAGGATCTCGAAATTCCACCTTGATAGCATGTTTTTTTAGGTAATCTAACCATTCCATTTGAGGAATCATGTCCAGTGCCATTATAACAGTTTCCCGTGTATGACAATCTATTGGATCAAAATGAAATGGTACTACTATCATTCAATAAAAACACCAGTTAATTCCCAAACCTGACCATGAGAAACTGTTTGAATTTCTCTCCAATCATCTTTATAATCACCGCCTTCGTAATAAACTTTACTATCAGGTGGGAATTGTTTTAGTAATTCGATTAACTTTTCTACAGTCATAGCAGCTTTAACCCACCAGTTATGGGTTGCAGATTCTCGTGCGTGTCAGGGCCCACAGCAATGCAAGTGTTCGTGGGTACTCCGTTAAACACCGTGAGCCCAGCGTCCGTGACAAGCTCTGCGATGAGCCCTGCCGCACGAGCGCTGTTATACACCTCTAGCAGTTCTTCCTCACTGCTGACACCCACCGCAATTTTGGTAAACTTACCAGCGAGCCATTCTTTAACACGAGGATCTTCCATATGAAGCAGGGTGGCTTTCATACTTGCATGAGCACCCTGTGCAATTTCCTTGCCTCTGGGCATTTTGAGATCTTTTCTCATTACGATAATCTGCTTCATTTATCCAACCTTTTTAAGTGAACGCCAAATGTACATTTTTTCAACGTGTTCAGCATATTTTTTTCTAATATTATCAGCATCAGTTATCCATGCTGCTATTTTTGCTCTCGAACCATAGCTTTCAAGCGGTGCTTTGTGTTGTAACCATTTAACAATATCTTCTAAACGATCACGATTCTGATAATCAGCACTGGAAAATGCTCCAAACAGATCGTTTGTGAGAACTGATGTTAAAAATGAACCCGGAGGAATACCGTGTAGAATAAACATTTCCAGAGCAACTTGTGTATGATCTGGTACACTGTATCCAGTAAAGTCCAGCATAACATTGTGTGCCATTTTATTCTCCAGGGTAAAATATTTTTACAGGTTTTCCAGTTCTTATAGCATGATCATGTGTGTACCATGTACCACCTGATGACTGCCATTTATTATGTTTTGGAACAACAATCAACAATTCAGTTTCGTCAACTATATTTTTGTCCCGTTTGAGATATCCATCTGGTTTTCTAAACTCATCACTTTTGTGATAGGCACGGAGTTCTTCTTTTATGGGTGGGTGGCAAACGACTCGCCACCCTAGTTCAGCAGCAACCATTGCAACTTGTTCATCAACCCCGACACAATCTCCATGATGTAGTTCATGATCCGGTCCAAGAGAAATCATATAGTCAATTACTGCTTGTAACTGCTTGGTTGTTGCACCTTCTCTAGTGCCGGTGACACCAATTTTCATTTTGACATCTCTTTCAGTCTGAGTTTTTGCTCACCCCAGCGAGCGTACTCATCCATGAAATCAGATGCGTCCTGTGGTGTTTGGAAGCGAATGTTAAATTTAACTGGTTTGTTGTCTTCTGCAACATATTTTACAAAAACTTTAATGTTATTTTTTACCAACCAGCTTTTGACTTCCTGAGTTAGAAAATAACTGTCATTTTCTGCACTGCTTTCAAACATATCAGGATAGTCTGACTTTGTAAATTCAACTGACGTGTTATCGTGATAATATATCATTTCTTTACCTTGGATCTCTTGGGTTTTAGATTTTCTGGAAGATCGTCTCTACGCATGAGTTCTTTATTAATCGCTTCAAATGTAAAAATCATAGAACGATTGTTATCTTGATCAAATGCAGCAAAAACTCCACCATTGGCTTCGGCACGTTCATTCCAGTTTGCCAATTGTTTTGTAGTTATAGACTTGAGGTATTGTTCTTTATTCATTTTTTAATCCTTTGTCTTTCTGATCTTTTTATACACTTTAATTACGTTTCTTCCAATTACCCATTAGACTCGTCGCATGGAGCATGTGCTTGTGTAGTAACCCATCATCGTGACTTGTCTGAACTAGTCGCTTCTTACCCAGGATCTCATTGAACCGATAACGATTATCATCGAACAGAACAAAGTCTTCCACGTCAGTCGCAAATGTTTCCAGATAGTCCTTGACTTCGTTTCCGCGGTCCCACCGTTTCTGTACTGCAAAGTTATCAGGATCTGTCTTCCATGGAGAAGCAAAGTCACCACGGAACCCTGAGTTTGCAAATGCAGAACGAACCCAATGCTCTACCATAGTGTCATCACTACGCAGACCATTTTTCCAGGTGCTCATAAGAACGAATTCAACAGGATACGTGTCATGAACTTTATTCATGAAGTCAACAGCTACTGGGTCAAACCGTGCCCACATTCCATATGTGGCATTATGTGCGTAATGCACACGATTTGACGTAAAAACACCGTCAATATCCAGGAAGACCAAGTATTTGCGAGACATTTTATTTTGTCGTTTCTATAGAGGTTTCAGTTCCAGTAATTTGTAAATTACAACTCACAGTGACAAGTGTAAGTGCAAAAAGCACAGCCAGCAGAGGCCAATCTACTTTCAAACAATAAGCAGTAAGGCCAGCTAGTGACAAAATGATTACACTATAGACTATTGCGCCAGCAATTAATTCCATGTTAGACTCCTTGATAAGAAAACTGTAGCACAAAAATATGCTACAGTCAATATATTACCATACGTCCCAGATGTGTTTTTTACCAAGATAAGTGTCAGGATAGGGAAGATGATCCCAGTCTTCACCTTTAAGGATACGACGTTCAAGACGTCTGACTGCGTTACGAACAGTCTCCTTGCTCAGGGTTTTATATGCAGTATTGCAGCCAGTTTCGTTGCAGTAGCCATCACGAGTGCGCTTTGCAAAATCGCGACGAGCCCAGTCGCGTTCACCTTCCCAGTCAATGTCGCAAGGTTCATAACGGAACTTGCTAACATAGTAACGATAACGTTCGGGCAATGCGCGAACATAACTGCTGTACATAAAGCTTTCTGGACGGTTCCAACAAAACCAGTAATTTTTGCGAACTGCCAAACAGTCAGCTTCGTAACGTGCTTCTGCTTCTGCAAGATCGCGCTGGTATTCTTCCTGAGTTTTACGAACTTTTTTACGGTTGTAAATAGTAGGATTTCTGGCAGCACGAAGTGCCAGATCGTTGATATGCTCTTCCACATGATGAGATTCAGATTTGAAATGCTCAAACTTGGGTTTGCGATAAGTTCTGCTCATTTTGACTCCTTTTAAGCTAGATAGCTTAAAAATCGTCATAAAACTTTCTGTAGTGCATTACTTTTTTACTTCCTTGGTTGTAGTGTCGTAGCCAAGTTTTTCATATATTGGCTTATAAATGGGACGGCTCCAGTTTCTTTCAGACTCGACGGAAACAATTTTTCGTTCAATTAAGATTCCCTGGAGATATCCAACCCATCTACTTAATTTATCTGGATTTTGCAAATCCATTGCCAGATCACAAAACCCTATTAACTCTTTTTCATCAACAAAATTTTTACCAATAATCAGATTTCTGTATCTGTTAATTAGTAATTTGTGTGCTTCGATTAAATCGTTCATTTACTTCTTTCTTGGCGCCGGGCGTCCGATTCGAACGGGATGAAGCATTTGAGTGTTTCATTTCTCTACTTCGACTAGGAGTGATCAATCTCTTCGTCAACACCATGTCAGACCCAGCATATTTGGTGGAGAGGGGTGGAATCGAACCACCGACGCGGAGTATTAGCCAATACCCCCGCTCTACCCAGACCAACCTAAGATCGGCTAAATCTCCTGAGCTACCGTCTCCGTATTAATCTTTATCTTTATCTTTACCTTTTCCGGGGTTATCGTCGTCATCGCGGTCATGGTCGTTTCCATGACCCTTGTTGTGATCATGGCTTTTTCCACCATTTCCAGGATTGCTGTCATCGTCGCGATCGTCGTCGTTGCCATGACCGTTGTTGCCGTCCGAATCGCCGCCATTGCCCGGATCGTCGTCGTTGTCATTGCTTCCGTCGCCGTTTCCAGGATTATCGTCATCGTTACCGTCATCAGAGCCTGAATCATCATTGTCATCATTCCCATCGTCAGATCCAGTATCATCCCCGGGCTTGGTGGGATCTTTAACAACAAGTTTGTCGCCGTCTTTAGTTATCGCAACTAGGCACTTTTCCTCGTCGTATTCTTTATGAACCATTTGCATATCTAGAAGCTCTTCAGCTTCTAGCTTTTTGAAGTTGCATTGGCACTGTAGATCGTTTGGGTCACAGTGTTCTGCGTATGCAGCAGATGTCATGAGTAAAAAAGCTAAAGTAGTAATGGTTTTCATTTTGTTTTCCTTTGTTCATAGTTATTTAAACATTTTCTGTATTAATGTAACCGTAGTCCAGTTCACAGCAACACAGAAGGAAAACAGCTTTCATCTCAGTACCAACTTTAGGTGCAGAAATTTTACCATAAAAGTATTCCAGAAGCATTGTGCAGCATTTAACATTTTGCTGACAATACTTTACCTGATCTTTTAACTCTTTACCAATCCAACGATAATCTTCATCTTTCCACATTTCTGGAGAAAAGTTTTTAATTTTCTCAAGTAGTTCTGCCTCTTCGACTGCATATCTTTTGCGCCTATCAACTAGGCGTTGCAGTTGCTTGTCTGTCCAAGACGCAGAAAGAGTTACTAAAGACATAGCGTTTCCCTTTTCCCCCACGTCTATGTTATAGCATGTAGATTTTAATAATGCAAGAAGTTTTTTAGTTCCAACCAACTTCCTGATGTGTTCCTAGGTGTATTAATGTAATTTTACCAGGGTCAACACTAAACAATAATCCAATCTTTTGGCCCTTTAAATGAGCCCAAAGTGTATTTGGAAATCTCTTATCCTGTTTAATTTGATGGACATAATACTCTGGTGGATAATCGCGTATGGCTGGAACTCGATCATAATTTTTTATGAAATTTAGAAGATTTTGAAATGCATCCAAAACTCTTCTATCGTTTGAGTGTTTCTTTAAACCCTTTTTAAAGGCAGAAGACTGGACAACCTGCCAGTCTTCTAACGCTTCGAGCAATTCAAAAGTTGTTAAATCTTCATATGTATATTGTACGGAAAAATCACTGTATCTCATACAATATTTATGTTTGATCACTTTCTATCGTTGTTGATAATTCTGTCTGAAATTCTTGCACCAACAGCATCAAGAAGTCTTCCAGTCAAACCATACAGATTGTTGTAAACATAACGGATAGGTTTGTGTGACAGATCCCACAGCGCACCCCAGGGCCAAAGTGTAACCCACAGAACGATCTTATCGGCATTGAAGGACGGAGTATAATTACGGTAGTAACTGGACTTTCTAAAGTCTTCAGTAGTCGCATTAGGATTATCCCTACGATATTCATTCCAGTGTGACTTAATTCTGTCTGCGTTATCGTTAAGGAATTCTGCATATCTAATGAAAACGCCGTATGCAATACCAATTGCAGTGTAGACCACTATTCCCAAGATTACCAAAAACGGATTGGCCACAATTGAAGACCACACAGGAATTCCAAATAGGAACTGAGAACCACCTGCCAGCATGACCAGTGTAAGTCCTCCTCCAAAGAAACTGTCCATTTCATTGGATACAATACCCGCAATGAGTACAAAAACTACAAATAGGAAGAACCAAAATCCTCCAGTTAGTGCAATAGCTTCAAACATATTTTTCCCTTTTGTTTGGTGCCCCCGGGAGGAATCGAACCTACCCGTCGTCGGCTTAGAAGACCTTGCCCGTCCCAGCGGCGGGGGCGAATGTTAAGATAGTTGATTCTATCCTTTGTTATTAGTTAAAGTTAGTAAAATGGCATTTGCTAGCTGCTCAATATACTCGTCGTCGTAAGCCAAGCATTCAAAGTCATCTTCAGTCATCGTTCCATATCCCCAGGCTTCCCACACTCTAGTACAATAGAGTGCATCATTCAACTGTTCGCGGAGAGTGTCTTTTAACTGCTCCCGTAGTGGTTCAGATAGCAACGCAACAAATGCTTGCTTTTCAACTAACTCTGTCATTACAATACATACACTACAGGCTGAACGTCGGTCATTTCACTTTCGATAATTGCTTCAATCACACGCCAATCCCCACCGCCCAGTCCTGCACCGATTTGAGGCATAGCAACGTGGGTTTCACCGCTTTGCTTGAGAACACTGTTAATGGTTCTCATACATTCAGCAACAGCTTCATAATTAACAAACCTGCGCCCATCTTTGCCATAGAGATTTTGTGTAACAGCATTGACAATTACTTTGCCATTAGCAGGTACAAACTGTACGTCGCCTAGTTTGAGACCGTGTTCATCATACTGCTCTGCATAAAATTTATAGGCTTCAAAGAAGTCATCACGAACAATTCGTGCAACACCTGAACCCATCACACCCTGTGCGTTACAGCCGTGTGCAATATGTAGGATGTCAGTTTCAAACAGGTTACCCTTGCGATATTCAATTTTCATCTTTGTTTCCTAGTTACACCTATAATTTAATGTATTAAAGCAAGTGTGTCAACAGGTTTATTGAATAAATAAACTACTATTATAAAGGAAAAAATATGAAATCATTTTTAAACAAAATT
>JACCDX011844261.1_pt1 | contig 11247 bp, 14 predicted proteins | sample 7449681 | NCBI WGS metagenome assembly JACCDX01 (sample SAMN15323450, study PRJNA562643) | freshwater metagenome | isolation source: river surface water | place: USA:Blue River Watershed | collected 2017-08-18 | reverse complement strand
TGAACTTGCTTGAAATTAAGGAGAAAACGATGACTTATCCATTTGGTAGAAATGTTTTACTAAGCTCTGTTGGCTTTGATCGGCTAATTGATGCGATTGAAGAAATGAATACTGGAGAAACTGTTAGCAAAGCACAAAGCTACCCTCCATATAACATCATCAAGAAAAATGAACGCGACTACGTTATTGAAATTGCGGTAGCTGGATTTAAAAATGAGGAAATTGATATTACTGCTGAAGGTAACAAGCTAACTGTTGTTGGTAAGGTTAAAGCCGATCAGGCTGGCGAATATCTCCATAAAGGAATTGCCAATCGTGACTTCAGTCACGACTTTACCCTAGCTGAAACAGTGATTGTGCGTTCCGCAGATATCGAGAATGGGCTGCTCATCATTAAGCTGGAGAATGTCATTCCCGAAGAGAAGCTGTCACGCAAAATTCTGATTGGCGGCAATTCCAAGCTGGTTATTGAGGAAGTGAAAGAAGCGGCCTAATGCTCACTTAAAGCTTTCCCGAGTAACGGGCTTTGCAATGGGGCCACTAGTGTGGCCCCTTTTCTTTTAAGCTCTCAATTCAATTAAAAAAACCACCCGAAGGTGGCTTGATTTAGCGCATAGCTTGGACTTGCCAACATTAATCACTGACCAATTCTGGGCGCTTATAAAACAGGGTAAATGCATCAGCACCTATTTGATCAACGTCGTAGGCAAATATCGTCTTCACTTCAGTTATATCTTTAAGCTTATTCATATCAATCACTGACCAATTTAAGGCGTTGATAGTACGAATGTAAAACAGATTTCTAGACAAATCATGCATCGTCATAACCCAGCTAACTTCAGTAGACTGCGCATCGCCACCAGGGCCATCACCCACTGCGCCTGCACCATCAATAGTAGCGTCGTAACAGCGGTCAAAGTTATTCATAATATGACCCAACGTAACAATGGCTTCATCGGGAGTTTTTGCTTTACGAACATATTGTGAGTAATACGCTGCCTTTACAAACCTTCCCGCAGAAGTCTGAGCAGAAGGTATAGAGGCCATTGCATCTCCAGCATCAGTCGAGGCGACCTTGAGCTTGCCAAATTGTCCGTTAGTGCGATTGAGATTAGAGAAAGGATAGTTATTTAAATTCTCTAAGTGCCATGGAAACTCTGGCTGGTTAGTCATTACATTTACTGGATTGTCATAGACGTTTACTTTGTTATTTTTAAACTCAATAACAATTGCGCCACCTGATTTATCAAAAATGGCGAAATGCTCTTGATATGGAGTATTTCCAAAGTCTGGAACTAAGGGCAACCAAAACTCTGTCTCTCCACTCAGCATTGCTGCCTTTACTTCAGGAACATTTTTAAAGCTGGCCAAAATCCAAGTTCCAAGATCGCCGACGGACAGTATTTTTGATGGATCATTGCCAACAGGCGGTGCGCTTGAATTAGTCAGCGTATTAGAAGAAAAGCCAAGCCCTTGATCATTGGTGCCCTGAAATACCGCTTGAAATTTTGCATCTGGAATTGCTGGCCCTACAAATGCTAAGAATGGGTACTGAACATTAAATGATTTGCCCTGCTTCCCATCCGGCGTGACTGACTCAACCCTAGTTCCAGCTGGTACATACGTAATATAAGTTGGTAATAAGTGAGAGTACTCAATGCCGCGCCCAAGATAGGCTTTGCCATCCGCATCAAATGTCATCAGAGTTGTACACATTTTGAAATCCTTTATTAATGAAATGTTAGTAACACAATAAAAATGCTCTAGACGATATTTTTATCAATCGCCTAATAAAAAAGAGTTAATGGGCTACCATCAATTTAGATAAATTAAGTGCATAGCCTTCTAAACCACCTAAGAAAATTTGTACGCCAATGGCCAGCAAGATAAATGCGAGTAGGCGCATCAAGACATTAGTTCCATTGGCTCCCAAAAGCCTCTGAATTCCGGATGACTCGCGGTAAACCAAATAAATCACAATTGATAAAACCACCAAAGCTGATGTAGCCCCTATTACGGCGGGCAAGGCTGCCAACCAATGAAAATCTTTTTCATTTTGAGCGGCAGCTGCCAGTGAAATTGCTGTTGCAATAGATCCAGGCCCAACGGTCAAAGGCATGGTTAAAGGAAAGAAGGCGCCTGCATCTGCTGTGGCATCAGTAATACCAGAAGAGGAATTGGTATTGTGATCTGATGATCCTTGTTGGTTGAGCAGATTCCAACCCACTCCAATAACTACTGCTCCACCAGCAAGCTTCAATGCCGGCAAAGTAATCCCAAAGAAAAGCAATAATTGGGGGCCGATTAACATCGACCCAAAAAGCAAAAAGAAACAATTAATACTGACACTTCTGGCTAGCTTTTTCCTGACATCCTCAGAGCAACCCTGAACCATATTCAAGAAAAGTGGCCCATCCCCCAATGGATTGATCACCGGAAAAAGAGCAGCAAAAACAGCTACAAACGATGCAAATGCAGTAGAAAGCATAATATTCTGGGCGGCCTACATGAAGGATTTATCACAAGGTAACAGCCCAAAGGACCAGGTACTACGTACTCAGGTACAGTCTAGGCAAGATATTGGTCTAGTAGAATCAATTGGATCATTCTCGAAAGTCATTTAAGCCCCATGAATGCTCTAGCGGCACTAGGAATCGCCTACCTCATCATCACAATTTGCTCAGCAAGCATCTTGTATTTTTCGTTCAATGGAAAGATCGATGCCTCTGGTAGATACTTCTTTCTTGGCGAACTGACGATCATCCCGGGAATTATTGGGGTTGTATTAGGCAACTTAAACCCAATTTTTGCGAGTCCTCCGGCGTTCTTCTTCATCAACATCTTTGTATGGGCTTCCCACGTATGCGTACTGTTTAGTATTTATGAGCTTTCACGCAATATCAGTAATAAAAAATTTGCCTTAGCCATACTCTGCTCAATTCTGTATGCGTTAACCATAGAGGCTTTCCGCTTTGGCAATGCCTCAGTTCAAATCACTACGATGATTGCAAGTTCTGCTGATGCATGTTTTAGCTTTTGGACTTATGCAATTTGCAAAAATACGCAGAATGATGAACTTAAAAAGAATCTCTTTTTCAATTGGATTAAGAACATTGAATTAATGCTTGGTCTTTTTGCATTGGTTCGACTGATCAGCTGTTTTACCGCCGATACCCCAATTAATGCAAGATTTCCCACACCTACAATCATTACTTTTTACATTCTCTACTTAATTCTGAATGTATTTCGGTATATCTCATATCAATCTCTCAGAATTAGTTGGATCGACTATAGAACGTATAGCGTTAATCCCCTCAATAGAAATCTTGCGGTTGTGACGCAAGAAAAAAATAATCTACTGCAAGGATTGATCGCCTCCAATAGGGTTATTGGCATTGGCGCCCTAGCCAGCTCGCTTGCACATCAACTCAGCCAACCGCTTACCGGAATCGGCTTACAGATTGAAACCTTAAGACGAGATCTGAGCAAAACGAGCCATAACCAAGAAGCCATAGGAGCGCTCGATAAGGTAAATGCACAACTGAGAAAATTATCAGGCTTAGTTAAAAATCTTAGGCAACTCTTTAACGCCAACAATCTTGACTTTCATGAGGTGGACTTAGTTGCGACTACTAATGAGCTTTTAGAAATCATAGAACCCACTCTTGAATCAAAAAGAATCGTCTTAACAAAAGAATTGGGTCATAACATCACTATCCTAGGCGATGCCATTCAGATTCAGCAGGTATTGATTAATCTCATTAATAATGCGATAGATGCGATTGCCATCGCAAATACAGCCTCGCGTGAAATCAAACTGACGATTAATCCAAAGGATCAATTTGCAGTGATTGAAGTGGAGGATAGCGGCGCTGGAATTGAGCAGGATTTACTCCCCTCTGTTTTTGAGTTATTCAAAACCACCAAGAAAGATGGCTTAGGTGTTGGCCTATGGCTTAGTCAAACCATCATTCAAAAGCACCATGGCAATATTATGGCTGCCAATAGCCCTAATGGTGGCGCTGTATTCACAATCCAACTCCCCCTGATGAAGACTTCACATGAACAATCATAGGGTAATCATCGTAGACGATGATGCAGATATTCGTGATGGCCTTCAGGCATGGCTGTCTCAGGACTATTTAGTAGAAGCATTTGATAGCGCAGATTCTTTCTTGGCTGCTATCCACAATTTTGATTTTGAGGATCATATCCCCAGCTGTATATTGCTTGATTTTCAAATGCCCAATATGAATGGCGTTGAATTACAAAAAACACTCAAACAAATTCATTGTGAGTTTCCCATCATCTTCATGAGTGGCAATGCACATCAGTCAGATGTGATTGATGCTTGGCACGAAGGGGCTGTTGACTTCATTCTTAAGCCATTTGAACCCAGAAAAATGAGTGCTGCCCTAGAGAAGCTCTTTGCATCAGCCAAACAATTGCAAGATAGCCTGAAGTCAGAGTCAAATAGCTTTACACCAATTGATCCTCCCATTACCCAAAGAGAGGCTCAGGTTTTATTACTCCTGGGCAAAGGGCATGAACAGCAGGAAGTAGCAGAAATATTGGGCTTGTCACTAAGAACGGTCAAAATGTACCGTACTTTTCTAAAGAATAAGCTGAATCTTCACACCCTGATGGAGTTAGGTCGGTATTACGACAGACACCAACTATCGATTGAAAAGATTGCTGCTTTTAAATAGCAGTTTTTGAGTACCCCTAGTCAGACCCATAGGTTACTCAAACTGCCCTTGGAGAGATCTTTTTTAGTATCTGTACCATATAAAATGAGACGCATATCAATTAGGAGGTATTCATGACAACTGGCAACATTTCGCGTAGAAAATTTCTATTCACCGGCTCTGCGCTTGCGACTATGCCAACATTTGGATTAATGGCTCAAGAGAAGCCAGTATTTAGAGGTTGAACTGTTAGTCAGCTTAACGATCAATTAAATCAGGAGCCCTACTTACCACCCCCACCTGAGCTCAAGAAAATCTCCGAGTCCTACACAACGAATAGCGAGAAGGTAAGAGCCCAATATCCGCCTAAGACTTTTTCCTACGGAACTTCTGACGCAGAAAAATTAGACGTATTTGCCCCTGCCTATGCAACTGACTTGCCAATCATGACCTTTATTTTCATTTTTCAGGTTTGGTTGCGGACAAGAATTGCCGAATTTAGAAGCATCACGAGTACCACTCCATGAGGCCGCTGGCTGTGGTGGACGCCAACGCAAATCACCCACAGGTGGTGCCGCATATGGAATGCCTTTGAAGACATTCATGTTGTATTCAGTAGCGCCATGAAGTAGACCTGTTTCTACCTTAACTTCTGGGTTGCCTGCGCTAGCAAAACAGGCCACAGGAACTATGTAAAGCAAAAACAGAATGACTTTTTTCATTTTCATTTAGGTGCAAATTAAAAGACTATTAACAGTGAGAACTATATCCGATCCCAAAAACCCATCTAACCTGATCATCCAGCGTATCTAGCAATACAAAAGCCACCCGAAGGTGGCTTTTTCAATCAAGATTGTGTGGTCTTACTTAATTAAGTCCAAGAACTGAACGTTGTTATTGATATTGCTAAATGAGGCAGCATCATAAGTGTAGTTTCCGTTAGTGGTAAATAAGAACATGTATGTCTTCATGGCGCTATCACCACCAGAACGTTCTTTAGCCTTAATATCGCAAACTACCATCCAACCAAATTTTGGTGTCTCAAAGGCTAATGCTCTTGCCCAAGCCTTGCGTGCAGGTGCACATTCTTTCGTTGGCATATCTGGAGTGTTCAGAGCGGACTTCAGATAAGTATTTACTTCCTTATCAATATCGGCCTGCTTTGGAGCTGGCGGGAATTTAGCCTGCTGGATCTCAGTTTGAGTTACAGGAGTTGCGCAAGCTACTAATGTGAGTGCAGCAAAAATGCTCAATAGTTTTGTTTTCATATTCATCTCATTTATGTATTTGGTTATATTTTATATGTTGAATGTCTGACTAGTCCAATTTTTCGACTGCCTTCTACCCAAAATAGCCTTGGAGGATGCAGAAAAAGACGCAGATTACTGTCAAGTTAGGGATTGAGAATCCTTGGCCAATCTAACTCCAAGATGCAACTCAGATGAGATATACACAATCACTAATTGCTAAATTACAGCCATCCCCTGCTACTTTACATTTGTTGTCTTAGAGAAATCAGCTCACGTCCAAACTCGTGAACGCCTATCAAGCCAACATGGGGATATTCTAAATTTAGGATTATGACAATTATTCCCGTCATCAGAGACGAAAATACAATCGTATGCACAAAGTCTTTCTCACCAGCCAATCCTAGGTTATAGCCTGCCACGAGAGAACCCGCTAAGGTGATGAGAAGAAGCGTCAAAAAAATTACGTGTGGCGGATGTAACTTGATTGATAAACGCTGATTTTCTGAAGCATCAAACATATCTGATGTCGCAGTTAAAATTTGAGCAGCTACCAACTTATCAGGAAAGCGAACCTCCTCTACTGCGTGTACTAGCGAGCGCCACAAACGAGAACCTACATCATTATGGCGCCGAAACCTTTCTTCCATTTGATCTTGAAATCCAGTGTTTTGATAAACAGCAATCCGAGTGTCGAGATAGCTCTTAAAAAGATCTCTTACGGGTACCTGACTTGATGGATTGAGTAAGTCAACATATTGATAAGCGGTCCCTATTGTCGTCACCTCTTTAATAATTAGGTCACGACGCTTATCAAAACGATCAGATGCACCAGTAAAAGTCAGCGCAAGAATTAATGCTAACAAACCATAAATAGAAGCTAAAAATGTAGCTCCCACATCTACTTTTTGCGAATATCCTTTCAACCTCAAATATTGCCCAAACTTCCAACCAAACTCAACTGCTAATATGATGACTAACAGCAATAACAATGGAAAGTAAGGCGACTCCAGTAGATAAGTGCCAATGTAATTATTGGTTTGCATATAGATTTTTCTTTTTTATCTTTAGATGAATATGAAATAGTGGTTAAAGAATGATACTTCTCATATGCTCATCATGATCAGCTAGCAAGACTACATTGCTTACCAAGATCGCCGCATAAACGTATTACCCCATCAACTATTCGAGTCGTTTGCGGACTCTGACCCGGAACCGCAGTACCAACAACGATTAATTGCGTTGCATCATCACTAAGTGATTTGAATGATAAGGTTGCCACTTGATCATCTTGACTTATTTTTACAGCCAAATTCTGCTTATCGATGTTCACAATAGTGACATTCTGATTTTGTCGAATGGTATTAATTGCGACATTAAATACGCGTTGCACAGGGGCATCTAATATTACAGTTACCACCTGAGTTGGGGGCTGTCCTGGTGAGAGCTGATTTTGAGTCATCTGCTCAATACGTCCAACCGCATGCCTAGCCACAAAAACCCATTGTGAGAAAGCAACTTCAGAAATTAGCAACGAAGATGTTATTACACAAAATAAAATTGAGCGAAAAAATGAGCCATATTTGAAATCAGCGTAGACATCCAAATTTACTTGCATTTATATATCCTCAAAGACCTGTTACGCTTAAAGATAAACATTTATTTGCGGTTAATCAAGCAGCCGTAATAACTGGGCCAATCAACCTTTTATGAGCCCTTTCCATTTAATTAATCTTCAAGTAAACAGACTTATTAGTGCCATCGCTAAATATTATTGCTGCCGCAAAGGTCCGGACTTATTGATAACACCAGCAGATGGATCGGGCGTGAGATTGTTGCATTCAAGGTTCTTTTCTTTTAAATACTGCTTTGACAGCTTAACGCGATCATCGATTCCAGGATGGGTATATAGATAAGTAAGCGCACTAGAAACGGCAGAATTCTTTTCCATTACATACTGAATTTTGAGATACCCGCATGGCGAGTAAGAGGCGTCAAGAAGCATTTTCATACCCAATGGATTTACTTGCTCTTCAATCTGATTATCCTGAACGTGTTTTGCCTCATCAATAGCGGCACCCGCACCGTAGCCACCAGCAGCAGTTGCAACAAGAGATACCCCGGTGCTCACTATTTCCTTGGTAATGAAATACTTTACTTCCCTGCTGTCTTGAACATCCGCATTATCGCCAGCTGCTATATGAGCATATTGATGACTCATTGCAGCGGCCAAAGTCTCCTCATCGGCCCCAAAGATATTCAGAAAATCAAAACTCATCGCCACATAACTTTTGCCATCATGCGATAGCAACAACAAGGTGTGGAAATCTGAATCAACAAGGGCAATTTGCATGTATTGACCCTGGGCAGGAACAATCCGCTTTCTTACTGCAAGTAAATTCTGGAAATGCTGTTGAGTAATGACATACGGGTGACCACTCGCCCCATTGACACGCACATCCCCAACCCCATCAGTAAACTGATCAAATTGGGAGTCCGACAAATAGACAACATCATGAATTTGCGTCTTATAGAGATGTGAACATCCAGAAAGAGCTAATACAACAATTAAAAGCCCTAAAAATACAGGCCTCATTAGATACCCATCTCCTTGAAGACCTCTTTTGCCACGCGGAAGCTATCAATTGCTGCAGGGACACCACAGTAAATAGCCACCTGCATAAATACCTCCCGAATTTCATCTTTGGTGATGCCATTGTTAATGGCACCGCGTACATGCAATTTCAATTCATGTGGACGATTTAAAGCAGCGATCATTGCTAGATTTAGAAAGCTTCGAGTTTTTCTCTCTAAGCCAGGTCGATTCCAGATCTCATTCCAGCAATACTCCGTAACCAACTCTTGCATTGGCATATTGAAATCATCTGCATTTTTTAATGAGGTCTCAACATATTCGGCACCTAAAACCTCTTTACGTGTTTTTAAGCCTTTTTCGAATTGTTCGCGGTTCATGCGTTCTCCTATTTTTATTTATGAATCAAAAAATACTATACCTTAGTCAAGGCGTGGCTTCCACGAAGCACAAGCCATAAAAAAGCCCCCTAAACTTTCATTTAGAGGGCTTTAGAGGGGCATTTGAGCAACTTGTGCAAACTCTCTAAATTCGCACGACTAGCTCAGACTTTTAATGCTGGTGACTTTGCTTTCCCATGGGCATGGCAGAAGATGGTGCGTTTCCATTCATCATTTTTTGATGATCGCCCATCATCTGCTGGTGCATTGCGGGATCACAATGCTCATAGTCATTTGACCCGCCCATTTGATGGGTGCCAGCAGCCTTATACCCAAGGATGCCAGGGTCAGCCATACCGGCAATCATGGCGATATGTCCAAATACCAAGAACAAAGCCACGCAAATCGCATGAATCTTGAGCTTACCCATTTGATCAAGCGCTTTATTGACCAGCCCCAACTCTTGTAAGGCAATCCAAATCAATGGCAAGCCAGCAATGACGTAAGTAAATACCGCAATGACATCAATGATGGTTCGCCACTCACCCGCTTTAGTAATCGGGATGATGGCATTGGTCACTATGTAGTAAATGATGCCAATAAAGTAGATACCTACTGCAATCCCAGCAAATCGATTGAGGTAATAGACCGCCCCATCAAACTTGCGAGTGAACAGCAAGTACAACTCCGTAATTGCTAAAGTCTCAGCCAAGATCACTGGGATGGCCATAAAGATAATTAAATTCCAAGGCTGATTAACAGCCAATAACTCCATGTAGTGAGTCATGTTCATTGTATTTCTCCAAAATAAGGATGTGATTTGATATCACCATTCAAGCTAATGTGTACTACAAAAAGAGCTTATGACTTTGGAGGTTTATAGATGTAGTTGATCGTCGGCTGAAGAGCTAATGAAGAATAATTTGGTACTGGATTTACATTCAAATCCACAGAAACCAGTACAGCCAAGGGTGAAATGAAAGCCAACCCTAAGCAACATTGATAACTATCGCCATGACAAGGCTGCTTGCTATTGCTATCGGATATATTGTTAGCCACTTCATCACAATGGTGCGCTGCGCTATCAACCACAGCAAGCTGATGATGATCCTGGGTAACCGATGATTGAGAAACGGGTTGCTCAATAGGCATTACTGCCGCATGAATCAAGCTGGCAAAGAGGCTTAGGCAAAGAGCGATACAAATCTTTCTCATTCTTAAATTCTATGCCCATTTAGTAGTTTTGTCGCTCGAGGGGGCATTTCGATATTTGGCAGATAAGGCCATTTAAAGGCTTTTTGCCCACAATATCTATGCTGAATTACTGGGTCAAACTAGGAACCGCTCCAGTAAGGATCATATAAAAACAATAGCTTGAGCCTAGGATGAGTAAGAGCCCGATTAAATACTGTGGAAACCGAATCGCTTCTTCAGGCAGGCCCTGCTTTTTACCTGTCACCATAGCTTTAACGAGGTTCTCTTTTTCAAGCACACTCATGATGATTGCAGCAGCAATGTGAATAACCACCACTGCTAGAGCTAGGCTGGCAATTGCTTCATGTGCCTCACCCATTAAATCCCCTAAAAATTCTTTCACACTGAAGTAGCCTGTAAGCCCAATCAATAAGATCAATAGCATGAGGCCAACCATCACGATGCCGCCTACTGGGTTATGCCCAACCGTGCTGTGCAAATGACTGCTTAACAAGCCCTTTGCATGCTTCATCATTTCCGCTGGGCCCTTCAGGAATTGGGTAAAGCGTGCATATCTTGTGCCCACAACCCCCCAAATCAACCTAAAGAGTACTAATACACAAGCTGAATAGCCAAACGCATAGTGAATCATCTGCAGGCGCTCACTCTCAGACGTAAGCCATGCTCCAGCAAAACAAATCACTAATAGCCAATGGAAAACACGCGTGGGAATATCCCACACCAGAATAGATTGTTTATCGCTCATTTGGCAGGTATAGAAATACTTTTTTCACTAAAGATGCCTTCAGCAGCAGTGGTATGGCAGGCTCCACAGTTAGCGGGACTCTTAATTCCAGCCCTTTTCCAGACATCCGCCTTGATCTCATCATGCTTGCGAATAAACCAAGGTGTTTTAGTAATACGATTATCTGGAGCTACTACGTTATATTTTTGTTTAGTGGCAGCATTCTTTTGCAGCCAGACAGAAATTTCTGTTTGGTCTTTTGCATCAAGACTGGCATCGGTGCCAAAGTGTTTATTTAGCCCGTTCATCACATTTTGCCAACTCTTCTCACTGAGCAATCCTGGTGGGTAAGCCATATGACAACTTGCGCATTCTGATTCATATGATTTGGGGGCATCTG
>JACCDX011127655.1_pt1 | contig 11247 bp, 11 predicted proteins | sample 7449681 | NCBI WGS metagenome assembly JACCDX01 (sample SAMN15323450, study PRJNA562643) | freshwater metagenome | isolation source: river surface water | place: USA:Blue River Watershed | collected 2017-08-18 | reverse complement strand
GATTGCGTTGTTTCGCTTTCACCGAGCTGCTCGATCGAACGTGCGAATTCCAGAAAGTTTTCCCGGATCTCAGCATCAGTCGTCATGACGAAAAACTCGGAGCCGAAAAAGTCATTCGCGTTCGTGCTGTACATCACAGGTGGCGACAGGAAAAAACTGGAATTGAATGACTTGGAAAAAATGCCTTCGTAAGTTTCCAGATTATCGACGCGGCTAGGCACGATCACCAGCTTGGGCGGCTTCCTCATGCGTGAATTAAAAATAAACGAGAAGCGGTTGACGAATTCCAGTGTGCTGTCCAGCTCTACCAGCGACAATGAGCTCGGCACTAAAATCAGATCAAATTCAAACAGGAACTCCGGAGGCAACACGTCCGTCCAGGTCAGGTCGGCAATAATGATTTTGTTGGTTCCGATATTTTTGCGCAATGCTTCTTTTGCTTTTAACAGCGCAATACCCGAACCCTTGGAATTGGGTAAATCAACGGTGCTGCAGTTAATACCGATAGGGTAGGCTTTTTTCACCCACTTACCAGAAGTCGCCTGATGGTCAAAATCGATCAGCGCGGTTTTCTTTTCTGCGGTGTACGCAAAATAGGCGGCCAGATTTGCCGACACTGTGCTTTTGCCTACGCCGCCTTTTTGGCTGGTGATTAAAATTTTAAGTGCTGAACTCATTTGACGCCTCGGTTGAACCTACAAGCATTTGATTTTAAAATAAATATGTGCTTTTGACTGCTTTACTTTACTAAATTGCCACCATACTATACAAACTGTATTTTCGCAGAAAGTAAATCTCTATAACCATTTTCCGGAGTTGGGAGATTATTATGGCTAAAACAGCGAATAAACCCACCATGAAGCGGTTTGAACCAAATTCCGGATGGAGCGATGCGAACGCTCCGATAACCCTGATAGACGAATTCCCCACACATCATCACCCGATTCAGGCAACGCCCGATCCTATCTCAGCCGATGCGCTGGCCAATCTGGGCGATTCCATCCAGGATGTATTTAACAGCCTTAAAATCACCGATCCACGGCTTGAATCCTGGGCTGATGTCGATTTAGCAATTCGCGACGTGGGCGCCAAGATTAAAGAAAGACGACAACTTGAAAATCGGCTGCAGGAACTAAAACTTGAAATTATCAATGCATCCGAGCTGGCGGCCAGTCTGGTAACAGCAGCTTATCAGCAGGAACTCGAAATTCACGCCACTGCCAAATTGCGTGTTGAAATCGCAGAACTACTGAACCAGAAGCTTGCCAGCGCCCTGAAAAACTAAACGCCTGCGATAACTGTAAGCAGGCGTTATCTAAAAATAAATATAATATTAAGTATGCGCTTTACCAAGCTTTTATTAAACAGTACTACGCTGACGTTAACAAACTGGCTATTTTTTATGCTGGCGTTTGTCTGGACCTGTTTTATTCATGAGAGTGTACTCTGGTGGCAGAAATTACACTGGTATAGTTGGCTGACCGAATTGGGTTCTATCGTCCTATTGCGTGGCATACCTGCCGGTTCAGTCTGGATATTATGGTTGCTGCTCAGTGCCCTGCTTAGCGTGATGTGGATGCTTGCCCGTATTCTTAAATCTAGGCAGCGAAGCCAGCCTGCTCCAGTCGCAGTGCATGAACCTGAAGAAAGCGGCGAGGAGAGCCAGGCCGATCCGCTTGCAGCGCAGGTCGAGCTGGCAGAGAGCCAGCCCGAACTCAGGGACAAGATTCTGCGGCTGCATGCGTCACTTGATAAAATCTGAACCAGCCATAGTGAAAAACCCGCAGATGCGGGTTTTTTGTTAAGGTGTGATGGCAATCCTTCTACCGATCAAGCCGGATTTCAAATTCAAGATTCACTACCCGATCAAGGAGAAAAAAGATGAACTTTGCGAAACTGTTGGTTGGACTGGTTTTCTCGCTGGCTACTGCAATGGCGTATTCCCAGTCAGTTGATTTTATTCAGCCTAAGGACGGCGATACAGTTGGCACCAGTTTTATAGCGAAATTCAGCGTCACCGGCATGACGGTGGCACCGGCTGGCGAACTCAAGCCGGGTACCGGACATCATCATCTGATCATCAACTCGGCCGACATTCCGGAGAATGCGCCGATACCATTTGATAATCAGCACAAGCATTTTGGTAAAGGCCAGACCGAGTCAGAGGTCGTTCTGCCACCGGGTAAATATAAACTGACCTTGCAATTCGCGAATGGTGAACATAAATCCTACGGCGAGAAAATGCGTAAAACCATAGAAATCACGGTTAAATAAATCCCAGCGCCGGTCGGGCTGGTCTTGCTGCCAGCCGACTGACCGCTCATGTCATTAATTTGACAGCACCGTCACACCGGTGCGGCTTTTTGCCTTGGCCTGCTTCTTGCTAAATTTTCGATAGCAAGCTTGCACTGTATGCATTTCAGACAGCAGGCGGGGTTAATGAAATTCTGCTTGCTGCCGATTTCTATGCTGAATCAGGCTCTTAGCCCAGCATAGTGGCGGCATGTTTTTGCGAGCTTTGCCCGATCTTACTGTCGGGCCATTATCAAACAATTAATTTGCATGTAAAAACGAGCGGTAACGTGGAGTAAGTGATGAGCAATCTGGCAACGAAACCAATGATGAAGCGATTTGAGCCTGGTGTAGGCTGGACGGATACGGCGGTGACCGTAGCCGCAGCCGCACCTGTGGTGCAAATTAATCATTTCGGCCGACCAGAGCAAGAATCATCAACTGGTCCCATCGCTGCAGATGCACTGGCCAATCTGGGTGATTCGATACAGGACATATTTCAAAGCCTGCAAATCTCCGACCCTGCACAGCAATCCTGGCATGAAGTCGATTTAGCAATTAAAGAAGTCGGCGCAAAACTGCAGGAGAAAAAGCTGCTTGAAAACAGGCTCAATGAATTAAAGATAGAAATTGCAGAGGCATCCAATCTTGCCGCAGAACTGGTCGAGGCTGCGCATCGCAAGGAAATGGAAATTCATAACATGTCCAAGATGCGTCTGGATATCGCTGAGTTACTGAACAATAAACTGACGAATGCGCTGAAGAGCTAAATCATGCGTTTGTACAAGCTTATTCTTTTACTGCTGAACTGGATTTTATTTGTCGTCGTGTTCGACTGGACCAGTATCGTGCAGCGTGATCTGCTCTGGTGGCGTGATCTGAACTGGCATACCTGGTTGTCAGATCTGGCCGGAATCGTCGAGTTAGGTGTACTGCCTGCAGGCAGCCTGTGGATACTTTGGCTGTTCGTCAGCTGCTTTTTTACGATTATTTATTTACTTGATCTGAGCTTGCGCACACTAGCCCAATATATTCCGTCGTATCAGCCGGAACTGGTTGCCGAGCCTGAACCACAGGCCGAGCCGGAGTTGTCTGTTTCAGAGAAATCCATCAGCGAAGTGATCGCATCCGATGGAAACGCTGAGCTGGTCGAAAAAATCCGCGCACTACAACAGCAACTCAGCAAGATCTGACTCTGCTTTTTATATTGCATCCTGCACAGCCCGATCGGTTTTACGGTGATCGGACTGCAAATATGCAGTGCATCGCCGCTACATTTATTTTATTCCCCTCTTTGCCCTGAATAATCGGGCTCAGCTATTTATTTATTTTCTCCTTCGTATTTCTGCAAGGTTTTGAGAGTTTTTAAATAAATCGCTCAGTAAAATAGTTTTCACATTTTTTCACATAAATACCCGGCTAATCGCCGGGATATGCTAATTTCACCTTTTATTCCCGAAAACTGATTTCATATAATTAATCATCGGGTTAATATTTTTATTTTGATTCTGTCTGGCCGCATCTGTTTTGAATTTAGCAACGTTATAAATCGAGATATACATTTGAAATTATTTTCGAATGCATACCTGTCATAAATTCATCCGTTCTTTTGTTTACACATAGGGAGTCTGATCGTGCTTAAAGGTAAAAATGCGCTGATAACTGGTTCGACCAGTGGTATTGGTCTGGGTATTGCAGAAGGCTTTGCACAGAACGGTATTAATCTGGTTTTAAATGGTTTTGGCGATGCAGCGGAAATCGAAGCCTTGCGTGCAGGCCTGGCCTTGAAATATGGCGTGAAGGTTTTATATGACGGCGCCGACATGAGCAAGGCCGATCAGATTGAAGCCATGATGCATCACGCAGAAAAAGAGCTCGGTGGCATAGATATTCTGGTCAATAACGCCGGTATTCAGCATGTGGCGCCTGTCGATGAGTTCCCGCTCAACAAATGGGACGCGATCATTGCCATCAATATGTCTTCCAACTTCCACACCACGCGCTGTGCATTGGCATACATGAAGAAACAAGGCTGGGGCAGGATCATTAACGTCGCCTCTGCACATGCACTGGTGGCTTCACCGTTCAAGTCTGCCTATGTCGCGGCCAAGCATGGCGTGATGGGCTTTACGAAAACTGTCGCGCTGGAAGTCGCTGAAAAAGGCATCACTGTCAATGCAATTTGCCCGGGCTATGTGCTTACGCCTCTGGTGGAAAAACAAATTCCGGATACCGCAAAAGCGCGCGGCATGACGGAAGAGCAGGTCAAGCGTGATGTATTGCTTGCTGCGCAGCCTACCAAACAGTTTGTTTCAGTCGAGCAGATTGCAGGAACCGCTCTGTTCCTCTGCTCAGATGCGGCTGCTTCGATTACGGGCACCAATATCTCAGTAGAAGGTGGCTGGACGGCACATTAATTCACTGACACAAAACAAAAACGAAAAAAAGGTCACATCATGGCAACTAAGTCCAGTAAGACAGCCTCTGCTGCAAAGAGCAGTGCTTCCGGCGGATCGAAAAAGCGGGTCAATATCGCATTACAAGGCGGTGGCTCGCATGGTGCATTTACCTGGGGCGTGCTGGATAAATTCCTCGAAGATGGCCGTATGGAGATCGAGGGCATATCCGGATGCAGTGCAGGTTCGATGAACGCCGTGGTGTATGCCTATGGTCATCTGAAGGGCAATGAGGGCGCGCGCGAGGCACTCCATAATTTCTGGAAGGCGATCTCGGATGAAGGTCAGAAATTCGCGATCAAGCCTACGCCTATTGAAAGAATGATGGGCATTAACTTCACCAAGATGATGATGTCCGGCTCAATGCGCATGATGAGCAAGATGCTCTCGCCATATCAGATGAATCCGTCGAATGTGAATCCGTTGTTGAGCGTGCTGGAATCGCAGGTGGATTTCGAAGCGCTGAGGAACCATGCACAGACCAAGCTGTTTCTGTCCGCGACCAATGTGCGCACCGGTAAAGTTAAAGTCTTCGATACCTCAGAGGTGACCTCGGCTGCGGTGATGGCGTCTGCCTGTTTGCCTGAGCTGTTTCATGCAGTCGAGATCGATGGCGAGCATTACTGGGATGGTGGCTACATGGGCAACCCGGTACTTTATCCGTTGTTCTATCACACTGAATCGCGTGATGTGATCATTATTCACGTCAATCCGATCGAGCGTATCGCACCGCCCAAGACGCCTTTGGAAATTTCCAATCGTCTAAATGAAATCACGTTCAACTCTGCACTGATGAAAGAAATGCGCGCGATCGGCTTCGTGCAAAAACTCATGGATGAAGGCTGGATCAAAGATGAATACATGCACAAAATGAAGTATGTGCTGATGCATTCACTGCGCTCGGAGAGCGCATTGTCCGACCTTGGTGCCGAGTCGAAGATGGAGAGCGACTGGGAATTTCTCACCATGCTACGTGACCGTGGCCGTACTCACGCCACAGAATGGCTTAATGAGAATTTCGAGCATGTCGGCAAGCGCTCATCAGTCGACGTACAAAAAGAGTTTCTGTAATTCTGGCGCAGCAAGGCTGTGTAGTTCGCGCCGGCCGACCCAATCCAAGGACAACTGGAGCAATCAATGAAAGTGGAGCAAATCCTCAAGCTGCCTTCTATGCCGGCAGCCAGTCCGAGCTATCCTATGGGGCCGTATCGCTTCGTAAATCGCGAGTTCATGATCGTCTCTTATCTGACCGATCGCGAGATGCTCAGAAAAGTGGTGCCGGAGCCGCTGGAGCCCAATCCTGAAGGAATGGTGCTGTATGAGTGGATACGCATGCCAGACAGCTCGGGATTTGGCGACTATACCGAGAGCGGTATCGTGATTCCTTGCCTGTTCAATGGCGAGCCGGTCAATTTCACGGCACAAATGTATCTGGATGATGAACCGCCGATTTCTGCCGGCCGCGAAATCTGGGGCTTCCCGAAAAAATATGCGCATCCCAAACTCGAAGTTTGCTCTGACACACTGACTGGCACGCTGCATTATGCCGGTCAGCTGGTTGCCATGGGTACCATGGGCTACAAACACAAGGCATCGCCCGAGAGCCTTGAGACGCTGGCCAAGAACATGACCAAAACTTCCTGCAACCTGAAAATCATTCCGGATGTGGATGGCCGTCCCAAGATCTGCCAGCTTGTTGCATACAACCTCACGGACATTACCGTGAAAGGCAGCTGGCTCTCGCCTGCACGCCTGTCGCTGACACCGCATGTGAATGCACCAGTTGCTGACTTGCCGATCAGGGAAATCGTGGGTGGCAAACACTTTATTGCTGACCTGACGTTGCCGCATGGTCGTGTCTTGTTTGATTACATCAAAGATCAGGCTCCCTGAGAGCGCAGAGAGAACATCATGAAAAAAAGCGAAGTGTTATCCCTGCCTTCCATGCCACTGCAAAGTCCGACCTTTCCGGTGGGGCCGTATCGTTTCTTCAATCGTCAATACATGACGATCAGCTACCACACCAGTCTCGACGCAATACGCGAAGCCTTGCCGGAGCCTTTAGAACCGGCTGGTGATGTGGTTTCGGTGCAATGGCTGGATCTGCCAGATGGCGAAGGTTTTGGCGCCTATGAGGCCGCAGCACAAGTGATTCCCTGTACTTTCAAAGGCGAGCCATGCAATTTCGTCAGCCAGATGTATGTCAACAATACGCCGCCATTGGCCGGCGGACGCGAGATCTGGGGCTATCCGATGAAATACGGTAATGCGACCTTAAAGGTCAGCGGCGATACGCTCACAGGCAATCTGCATTATGCCAATGAGCATGTGGCAATGGGTACTATGGTCTACAAGCATGATGCGTTCCGTTCTGACTGGTCGCATGAAAAAGAGCTGTTGACCCGCAGGCAGGTGACGTTAAAAATTATTCCCGACATTGATGGCACACCGGCGATCGCGCAGTTAGTCGGCGTGAAATTTGAGGATGTCGTCATCAAGGGCGCATGGAGCGGCAGGGCGCGCCTGTCGCTGACGCCTTTGGTCAATTGCCCGATGGCTGATTTGCCGGTGCATACCGTGTCGGGTGGCCTGCATATGGTGACGGATATGACCCTGCCTTACGGTCATGTGATGCATGACTATCTGGCCAAATAACGCTGCTGCGTCGTCTTTCATGCATCATGTTGCAAAGAGGTCGCGCCTGCTGGCACTTGCCTGTGTTCTGCCGGGCTTATGCTTCGCACTACCGGCCTGTGCCGATCAGTGCGAGGATTTAATCAAAATGGATGGCCTGCTGACGCAGGCCAGGCGTGATTGCCCGTTCAGTTATTACGCTTTTCGCTTTCAGCAGGAGTCCCAGCTTTGCATGGAGAAAAAGGGCAAAGAGCCCGCCAAAAAATTATTCTCCATGGGTCAGTCTACCTTCACCGAGAAAGCCAGAAGCATGGGCAAGGATGCACTTTGTCAGAAGCTGCTGGCAGATTTTCCGATGACGGTGAAGCGCTAGAGCCTATCGCCTGATCAGGCCTGATCGATCGCGGATCAGCATGCCGCATTGATTAAATAAAAGTTAATGCATGAAGGAAGAGCGAGTGCGGTACATGCACAGGTTCTTCCCAAAGTCGCGCACCTGGCCCGCTGCACATGGCGCCTGATTTACAACACGTATAATACGCGCTCGAACAATAGAATACGCCGCTGGAGTCTTTCGACACCAAGGCGGCAATCCTCCCTGCAGACATGGCAATATGTGGTTAGTCGATATCGCGCTCAAGCGTCCCTACACCTATCTGGTGATGGCGCTGATGATCTTGCTGGCCACGCCGCTTGCGCTACGCTCCACGCCTACCGATATCCTGCCGGAGATACGCATTCCGGTTGTTTGCGTCGTCTGGAATTATTCCGGCTTTTCGCCCAAGGACATGCGCGAGCGCATTATCAGTCCTTATCAAAAAGCGCTGACCACGACGGTCAATGATATTGAACATCTTGAAGCACAGTCGATGCCCAATGTCGGCGTGGTGAAGATTTTTTTCCATCCTAATGTCGATATTTCTACAGCGATCGCGCAGGTCACGGCAATCAGCCAGTTCATGCTGCGTACGCTGCCGCCGGGCACGGTGCCGCCTATGATCATTACCTATTCTGCTTCGACAGTGCCGGTCGTACAGGTGGGGCTGTCGAGTGCCGTGCTCTCGGAACAGCAGCTCAATGATATAGCGATCAATCAGGTGCGCACCCAGCTCATCACCTTTCCGGGCGTGGCGGTGCCATATCCTTATGGCGGAAAATTCCGCGTCATCGCGGTTGACCTGGATATGCCGGCGCTGCAGGCCAAAGGGCTGACACCAGCGGATGTGGTCAATGCCGTTAATGCGCAAAACCTGATCCTGCCGGGCGGTACCGCTAAGCTCAATGAGCTTGAGCACGCAGTCCGCCTCAATGGTTCGCCGGACAGTATTGAGGGCCTCAATCAGATACCAGTCAAGACCGTCAACGGTTCACCCACCTATCTGTCAGAAGTCGCCCATGTGCGCGATGGATTCCAGCCGCAACAGAATATCGTCAAGAAAAACGGCGAGCGCGGCGTACTGTTGACCGTGATGAAAAGTGGTCCCGAATCGACGCTGCGCATCGTGGAAAATATCAAGAGCAAGATACCCGAGATCGTCAAAGGCGCGCCCGAAGGACTGAATATCGCGACCATGTTTGATCAGTCTATTTTCGTCAAGGCGGCAATTGACAGCGTATTGCACGAGGCCGTGATTGCCTCTTTGCTCACCGCAGCACTGATCCTGCTTTTTCTTGGCAGCTGGCGCAGCACCTGCATCATCGCAGTGTCGATTCCGCTCTCGATACTGTGCTCGATCATGATGCTCCACGCTTTAGGCGAGACGATTAATCTCATGACTCTTGGTGGGCTCACGCTTGCCATTGGCATTCTGGTTGATGATGCGACGGTCACCATAGAAAATATCGAGCGGCACCTGCATCTTGGCAAAGACCTGTCGACAGCAATCTTTGACGGTGCCAGTGAAATTGCGATGCCGGCGCTGGTATCAACACTTTGTATTTGCATCGTATTCGTACCGATGTTTTTCTTGACCGGTGTTGCCCGTTATTTATTCGTACCACTTGCCGAAGCGGTGGTGTTTGCGATGCTGGCTTCCTATTTGCTCTCGCGTACGCTGGTGCCGACCCTGGCGCTGTTAATGATGCAGCATCAGTCTGCCCTGTTTGCCGGCAAGCCGGGCCGCATGCGGCGTATTTACCTGCGCTTTGATCGCGGCTTTGAAGCGATGCGCACATGGTATCTGTCTGCATTAAGCGCGTTACTGGTCAGGCGAAAGACTTTTGTCGCTTTGTTCCTCGGATTTTGTGTGCTCTCATGCGGGCTATTTCCTTTTCTCGGCGAAGATTTTTTCCCCGAAGTGGATGCAGGCTTATTGCGCCTGCACATGCGTACGCCGACCGGCACGCGCATAGAGGAAACCGCGCGCCTTGCCGATCAGGCTGAAAAAGCAATTCGTGAACTCATTCCGCCGGAAGAGCTCGATACAGTGCTCGACAACATCGGCATGACCATCAGTAGCCTCAATACGGCCTATAACAATGCCGGCACCTATGGCGCTACCGATAGCGAGATCCTGATTTCCTTAAAGCCCGGCCATGCACCGACTTCGACGCATATTGAAAAATTGCGTACTGAGTTGCCCAAACGTTTCCCGGGCACGGAGTTTTACTTTCAGCCTGCGGATATTGTTTCGCAGATCCTCAATTTCGGCGCACAGGCGCCGATCGATATCCAGTTTGCCGGCAAGGATATCAATGCCAGTTATGAACTGGCCAAGGCGTTGGCAAAAAAAATAGAGCGTATTCCGGGCACGGTCGATGTGCGCATTCATCAAAAGCTTGATCAGCCCACGCTGGCGCTTGAGCTTGATCGCACCGCATTGCAGTCGCTGAACCTGAGTGCCAATCATGTTGCGCAAAATTTGCTGGTCTCGCTGGCGGGTAGTTTCCAGACCGCGCCATCGTTCTGGGTTAATCCTGCTAACGGAGTAGTCTATAACTTGTTGATCCAGTCGCCGCAGCACAAAATGAATTCAATCGAGGCGATGATGAGCACACCGGTCTCATCTGGTGCAGGCAGTGCTACGCATTTGCTGGGCAATCTGGTCACGGCCAGACCTTCGGTTCAGCCAGCAGTGATTTCAGAATATGACATCATGCCCGTGGTGGATATTTATCTGAGTGTGCATGGTCGCGATTTTGGTAGTGTTGTTGCAGACATCAACAAAGAGATACAAGCAATGGAGCCAGCACTGAAAAAAGGGCAGAAGCTGAGCTTGCGCGGCCAGGTCAATACCATGAAAACCTCCTATACCGGTCTGCTGGTGGGACTGGTGGGCGCAATCATTCTGGTCTATCTGCTGATCGTAGTGAACTTCCAGTCTTGGATAGATCCTCTGATCATCATCAGTGCGCTGCCGGCGGCATTGGCCGGCATTGCCTGGATGTTGTTCCTTTCGGGGACGCATTTGTCTGTGCCGGCGCTGACTGGTGCGATCATGACCATGGGCGTGGCAACAGCCAATAGTATTTTAGTCGTCTCATTTGCACTGCAGCGGCTGCGTGCGGGCATGCCGCCCTTGTCTGCAGCACTGGAAGCAGGCGCAACGCGCATCAGGCCGGTCTTGATGACTGCTTTTGCAATGGTCATCGGCATGCTGCCCATGGCGCTGGGCATAGGCGAGGGTGCCGAGCAAAATGCGCCGCTGGGTCGTGCCGTGATTGGTGGCCTGATTTTCGCGACGATTTCCACCTTGTTTTTTGTACCCATCGTGTTTGCTGGTATTCATCGTTCGATCGCCAGGCGCGCGCACGCCGCTGGCGCTATCTCTGTCTGAAAGTGCTGAGTAATGAGCCAAGACCGTCATGCTTCTCTTGCCATACGTGGCGAAAATTACCGCCTGATCCGGCGTGTGCGTAATTTGCG
>JACCDX011547121.1_pt1 | contig 11249 bp, 10 predicted proteins | sample 7449681 | NCBI WGS metagenome assembly JACCDX01 (sample SAMN15323450, study PRJNA562643) | freshwater metagenome | isolation source: river surface water | place: USA:Blue River Watershed | collected 2017-08-18 | reverse complement strand
TAGCGCCAAGGTTTCTCCTTCCCCCACGAAGTGTAAAATTGCTTCTGTAATTTGGGCATATGGGTTCTAACCGCAGTTTCAGCGTACTGCTGTAATTTAGGATTTAAGGTAGTGTAAATTTTTAAACCGCTTCGGTACAAATCTACCCCGTGCTCTTTGCACCACGGTTTCAAATATTCACCCAAATAATATTTAAAATAGGGTGCCATCCCGTCCATTTCGGCCGAACGATAGTTTAATACGATTTTTTTGGTTTTCAACAATTCGGTACTATCGTCCGTTAAAAATCCGTATTTGTTCATTTGTTCTAATACCGTATTTCTCCTCTGTAACGATTTGTCTGGGTTGAACTTAGGATTGTATCGATGATTGGCTTTAAGCATGCCAATTAATACCGCCGCCTCCTCAATTTCTAGGTCCAATGGTTTTTTATTGAAGAACTCCTTGGAAGCCGCTTCAATTCCAAACGATATTCCAGAAAAAGGAACCGTATTCAGGTACATGGTTATGATTTCGTCTTTGGTATATCGACGTTCCAACTCTACGGCAATTACCCATTCCTTTATTTTTTGCAAAACCATCAAGAATTTATTCTTGGGTTTGTTAAAGCGATAAAATAAATTCTCACTTAATTGCTGGGTTAAGGTACTCGCACCGCCGTCCTGACCCAGAGCCATAACCGCACGAATGGTGCCTCGAACATCAATTCCTGAATGTTTACGAAAGCGCACATCTTCTGTTGCCTCTAACGCCTGAAATACGCATGGCGCTATGTCCTTGTGCGATGTGTTAATCCGATTTTCCAAATAAAATGAACCCATCAAGGACCCATCATCGCCTATGATTTCAGAACTCAGTGCATTTTTAGGGTTTTCTAAATCCTCTACATCCGGCATTTCTCCTAATGCCCCAAGAGTAGCCAATAAGAAAATTAAAAAAACCGCAGCCGTGCCGCCGAACATAATTTTCCAGAACAATGGAATGAAAGAAAATTCAGAGTTTTTGCCCTTGATCATAGGAATAATATGCGAATATAAGCCTTAATTGCTAGGCCAAATCACTCAGGCTAACGCCAAATTTCCACAGTGTTATTTGTTGCCCTGTAAAAACTCCCAATACGACTTTAAGTCCAATGTTTTGGTGAGCTGAGCATAATTTTCGATCGTGATGGCTCCGGATTTATATTCCATAATGCCTTTGGATAGGAATAAATCGGCTGATCGACTTAAATACGCATCAAAATTGTCCGCCTCGGTAGGTTTAGAAAAATTTCTAATACTAATTACCATCATGGATCCAATGGGAATGGCAGTGGAAATTTCCAAGGTTTCGAACGAGAAGTTCTTTTTTGCAAAATCGCTTAAACTGGAACGGGTTAAGTTTACATTGGTGCCTTTAGGTATTGCGAAAATTACAAATTTTTCGGATTTGCCGTCCCACGATTTATAAACAGATGCACCACTGGATACCACGGTTACAGGATTGTTTACAGTAGAGTTTTCTGAACCGTTAGCCCCGCTAGAATTGGCTGTTGAAGCATTGTTTGCTGATTCTTTTTGCGCTTTCTCGGCTTCTAACTTTCGATAAGCTTCACATATGTCTTTGGCCCTGAAACCAACCGCATTGGTTGGGTAATCAGCCGAAACTTGCTCCATTAAGTCGATGCCTTTTTTCGTATTACCAGACCGTATAAAAGCACTGGCGTATATAAAATCAAATTGAGCTTGGTATTCGTTACCGGCAAACAGCTTGTCTACAAACTTTTTGGCGTTAATTACATCTTCATATTTTTCTTCAACAAAATAACCCGATATCACCTATAACATACTGTCAATGGATTTAGAACCCTTACCTGTGTTGCTCATGTCCGATGTTGAATTGCTCTCTAACATCCGCACATAGATACTTTTGGGGAATTTATCAATCAATTTCGATTTGAAGGCATCGGCTAAGGCGTAGTCTCCTGTAGATCTGCACAATTTTACAATTTCATAATGGGCTTGAGGAGCGTATTCCGATCTGGGGAAACGCGTGATAAGTTGATTGTACAACTCAATTGCAGTTGCAGGCTCAGCCAATCGCGTTTGATAAATTTGAGCCGCATTAAAAGTGGATTTTTCGATTTTTGCAAGGGCCTCTTTTTGGGCCGATGGAGAAAAGGGAAGGGGCGTGTAAAAGCGTTTTTCTTCGGCAGGGATATTTTTGGGCATCGCGCTGCTGTCTGAACCGGTCACTTTTTCAGAATTTCCTGAACCCTTATTCCCACCATCATTTTTATTTCCAGCCAAGACGGGGTCGCCAGTTTTTGAATCTGTTTTGTCTTCAATATTTTTATTGTCTGAAGGATTATTTTCTAAATCTGTTTTCCGATTAGAATACCTCCAATAATCGTCATTGCTTCGTTTTCCCCACAATCGTTCAAAGTCTTGTATGCCTTTGGTTCGCTGAGCGGGTGTATAGAATGGAAACGATGCGCTTCCGCCCATTCCTGGCATATTTCCACCGGCATTCATGGGTGCAAAATCGGGATTTCCTGGAAATCCATTGGGTGAGTTGTTGCCACCGTTTTTGGATTGTTGCTTGGCTTTCTCCGCATCGGCGGCTCGTTGCGCTTCGAGTTTTTCTCTGACAATCGCCTCTGCAATTTTCTTGGATCTCCAATCCGGATCTTTAGCCATCTTTAGCAAACTATCCTGTTCTGTAAAAACCAGAACTTCTTTCAATAAGTCGCCTAAAACATCATTTTTAGTGGTGATGGCTTGAAAATTGGGATGTTTTTCGTCAATAATTTTAAATGCAGAATCGAAATACCTAGCACTACCGGCATATTGTTTTTTGCCGAAATAATAATCTCCTAATGCTAGGTATGCATTGGTTTTTTGTACTTTATCTTCTGTAATATATACCGCTTGCTGGTAACGTTTTATAGCCATCGCATCCCGCTTAGCTTTAATTTCGTTGTGACCCATCGTTAGGTAAATGCTGCTTCGAAAATCCAGATTTTTATCGTCCTTCAACATTTTTGCCAAGATGGAATTGGCTTTACTGTAATTTTCTTGTTGTTCGCTTAAAATGGTTACTTGGGCCATTTTCGACCTAAAGGCAATTTCGTACGGAGGGTTAAACTTGGCGATTTTTGAGAAGTATTGTTCGGCTTTGGAGTATTCCTTTACTTTCAAATGGCATTCCCCCAGAGCAAAAATTAAACGATATCGATCCATGCGCTGATGGGTTTTAGGTAAAGCCTTGGTAAGCGGCTCGATAGCCTGTTGAAAATTGCCTTGTTCTATAGCAATAGCTCCTGTGATTAAATTCGCCTGACCCATCAATTCTACTGGGAAATCCGGTTTTTTAACCAAATTACTAACCAATACCGCTGCATCACCTAATCGATTTTTCATCACCAAACAACGTACAATCCAAAGTTGGGATTGGTAGAGAGAAATGGGGTCTTTAAAATGTTCAATAATGTAGGTAAACAGATTTTCAGCCGCGGTTATTTCGCCCTTCATGAAGTAGGCTTTACCATTTAATAAATAAGCATCATCTACCCATTTAGAACGCGGATGTCTATCGATCATGGTAGAAGCACGTTTGATTACTTCGTCCATGGCTGCTTGATTCCCTTTTAATGTGGCAGCATCACCGTAATTGAATAGCGTGATTGGTTTTCTAGGATCGTCTTTGTATGCTTCTCTGGTTAATTCTACGGCCTCTAACCACTTCTGTTCGGCATTGAAAAATTTGTTGTAATGGGCTAATGTATTATGCCATTGTTTGTAAGACCAACTTTCTTCATTGCCACAACCGGATATTATCATCGCCAAAAAACCAATAATTATTAATCGCCTGTTTAGAAGCGATAAAAAAATGGTGTAGCCCTTGATGATTCGCATTGTGTTATTAAAAACGCTAAATTTGGTGTTTTATTGACTGCTTCAATCAATTCATTATGAAAAAATCAAACAGACGGCGCAAAATTATTGCTAATCTTCGGAATAAGCATCGTTTGGTGCTAATTAATGATAACAACTTTGCTGAAGTCTTTTCTATTCAATTAACTCCGATTAATGTATTGATGGTTTTTAGTAGTTTGTTAGTAGCCTTCACTGCACTAATTATGTTGCTTGTGGCCTACACCCCTATGCGCGCTTTGCTGCCAAGAGCCGTAACTGCCGAAAGTAGACAAGAAATATTATTGCTAAATCAACAAGTTGAAGATTTACGGACTAAATTGGAGGTGAAATACTCCAAACAGGAGACGTTGAATAAGATTCTGGAGGGAAACGAATCGGCCTTCGATTCTACCTCAGTAAGGCCCAATGAATTGAATAAATAATCATTGAAATTAGTATATTTGTAATTATGGCTATGTTTCAAGGCAATTCCGGTAAGAAAGAAAGTCCTGCATCTTCGCAAGGTATACTTAATATAATTGGACAAGGTACCAAACTCACTGGAGATTTGAGTTCCAATGGCGATATCCGAATAGACGGTGCCATAGAAGGTCAGATTAAAGTTTCACAGCGATTGGTTATCGGTAATACTGGAAAGGTTTTGGGTAACATAGAATCCGAATTTGCTACCGTAGCCGGCCATATTAAAGGCAATGTTGTGGTGAAACAAGTATTGGAGTTGAAACCCAGCGCCCGAATTGATGGCGATATCATTGCCGGAAAAGTAATCATCGAGGCAGGAGCTCAATTTAATGGTCGTTGTACCATGAATACCGGCACTGCATCTTCTTCTGCGTCACCGGCGGTCTCCAGCAAAACCGAAGAAAAAGCATAAAGGAGATTTTGCCGTTACAGACGTTAAACAGGATTCTACCCATGAGATGAAGAAATCTCGAGAAACTAAAGAATTAGCAGCAGAATCGAGTAGAGATTTTTTGAAATACTCGTCGATGGCCTTTCAGATGATAGGCAGTATTTTGGCTTTTGTATTCATGGGCTATTTTATAGATAATTCCTGGGCTAAGCAGCATTTTGGCTTTCCTGTTTTTACAATTGTGGGTACTTTGTTGGGAGTAGCGGCCTCCTTGTATTTAATTTTGAAAAAAATTTAAATAACCCCCATAATTACTCCGATTGTGAAATTTGTTACCTACCGAAATTACGCTTTTGTAGCGATGATGGCCATGGCAACCTATATGGCCGATGTGTTTTCGCCGAAAGTAAACTTGCCTTCCTATACCTATGTTGGTTTGATATACCTGTTTTTGGTGTTTGCTTTTTTGAAAATTTGGGTTGGTAAAGCCGAATCATTGGACAATAAAAACAAATGGGTTAGGAGAAGCATGGTTGCATCCATGTTGCGCATGGTGATGGCTCTTCTTTTTATTCTAATTACCTTTATTAATACTGGTAAAGCTGATATTCCGTTTACGGTGTTGTATTGTGTTTATTTTGTTTTGTTTTTGTTGTTTGAAATTTCCGAAAAGCGTATTAACTTGCGCCCCGATTCGTCGGATCAGTCAAAAACACAATAATGCTTGATTTTTCAATACTTTCAGTGTCGCCAAGACGTAAAAATTTTGTAAGAATTTCTCTGTTTTGTGCATTTTTTGGTTTTTTTATTAATGCGTCTGCCACAGAAGGAAGTCATAATCCGACCAATTCAACTACTTCATCGGCAATAAATGTCGCTGATGCGGAGCATGCCACTTCCGCTAGTGAACATCAAACAGAAGCTGCTACACACAATACTTCTGGGGAAGCACATGGAGTTGAGTCTGCACATGCGGAAAAGAAATTTGAACCGGGAAAAATGATCATGGATCACATTGCCGATGCGCATGATTGGCATTTGTGGGGTGAAGGTCATGACGCGGTATCCATTCCTTTGCCTGTAATTATTTATTCAAAATCTAAAGGGATTGAGGTTTTTTCTTCATCTAAATTTAATCACGGTCACGATGCCTATAACGGTTACAGATTAAACGAAGAAGGACATATCGAATCTACAGAAGGTGTAGACGATTTCTACGATATCAGCATTACAAAAAATGTATTGGCCATGTTGATTGGTGTTGTCACTTTATTGATCTTGGCTTTGAGAATGGCAAGTTCTTACAAAAAAAGAGCAGGTAAAGCGCCTAAAGGTATCCATAATTTATTGGAACCTTTAATTCTATTTATTCGTGATGATGTGGCAAAACCATCAATTGGGAACAAATCGGATAAGTTCATGCCATTACTATTGAGTATTTTCTTTTTCATATTTGTTTTAAACTTGTTTGGATTGATTCCAATTTTTCCAGGCGGTGCAAACGTTACCGGTAATATTTCCATTACAATGGTGTTAGCGATCATTGTATTTTTAACAGTAAATTTAAATGGTAACAAATATTATTGGAAGCATATTTTTGTTCCTGATGTTCCAGTTTGGATGTATCCAATCATCATTCCTATCGAAGTTTTAGGTGTGATTCTTAAGCCTTTTGTACTTATGTTGCGTTTGTTTGCAAATATTACAGCAGGGCATATTATTATTTTGGGTTTCTTTTCGTTGATTTTCATTTTTGGAGCAATTAAAACAGAAATTGGATTCGCAGTTACTCCTTTAAGTGTAGGGTTTACTGTGTTTATGAGTATGTTAGAATTACTAGTTGCCTTCTTGCAAGCATTTGTATTTACCCTCCTTACATCCATCTACATAGGTATGGCCGTTGAGGAACATCATCATTAAAATTAAACACAAACAATAAATAACCAATTAACAATTATGAGTCTAATGAACACTCTTCTTCAAGCAGCTGATTTAGCCGCTGCTTACAGTAAAATGGGTGCCGCTCTCGGTGCTGGTTTGGCCGCTATCGGTGCTGGTTTAGGTATCGGTAGAATCGGTGGCAGTGCGATGGAATCTATCGCGCGTCAGCCTGAATCTGTAGGTGACATTCGTGCGAACATGATCGTAGCTGCAGCTCTTATTGAAGGAGCTGTATTCTTCGCGATCGTTGTTTGTCTTTTGATTTTGTTCCTTTAAGAAAAATTCAGGGGTTACTGCTTGCGGTAACCCCTTTTAACATTAAGAAAAATGGGATTAGTAACACCGTCCATAGGACTCGTATTTTGGATGCTGGTAACCTTCAGCTTAGTGATGGTTATCTTGAAAAAATTTGCTTGGAAACCAATCTTGGATTCTATTCGTGAACGCGAACAGACAATCGAAGATGCATTAAATCAAGCCGAAAAAACAAAAGCCGAAATGGCTCGCTTGAGCAGCGAAAACGAAGCTTTGCTTGCAGCAGCGCGTTTGGAGCGTGATGCAATCATGAAAGAAGCTAGAGAAATGAAAGATAAGATTGTAAGTGATGCTAAGACTTCTGCAGACGAGGAAGCAAAGAGAATCTTACAACGAGCTCAAGATGAAATCGAAAAACAAAAATCTGCAGCGATTGCTGAATTGAAAAAAGAGGTATCGATTTTATCTGTTCAAATTGCAGAGAAATTAGTTCAGCAAAAATTGGAGTCATCCGATGCTCAACAAGCGCTAATTGCTCAACAATTAAACCAGTTAAATTAACAGGGCCAATCACCTTATAACCAAATGTCAGACTTTAGAATAGCTTCTCGATACGCCAAGGCTTTATTCGAACAAGCAGTGGAAACAAAAACATTGGATACGGTAGAATCCGATGTTCGTCATTTGATTAGTGTTTGTGAAGAGAATAGAGATTTTGTTCTTTTTCTAAATAGTCCATTAATTAAAATGGCTACAAAGAAAGATGCTATGAATAAAATGTTCGCATCCTACTCACCACTTACGCTCAGTTTATTAATGATTATGGCTGAAAAATTCAGAGAATCATTAATTCCTGGAATGACACAATCGTTCATCGCGTTGGTTAATAAGCATAAAAATATCATGACAGCGGAAGTTACGGCTGCAGTGGAGATGACAGATGCAGATGTAAAAGCTGTGAAGTCATACGTTGCTAAGCAAACCGGAGCTACCGAAGTACAATTGAAACAAATCGTTGATTCCGATGTAATTGGAGGAATTAACGTAGTATTTGATGGTAAAATCTACGATTCTACTGTCTCTAACCAATTACTAAAAATTAAAAAAGACCTACAAATCGCTTAAAAAATAATTATGTCACATATTAGACCTGACGAAATATCGACCATTTTGAAAGACCAAATTTCTGGGTTCGATACGGCTGCAAACCTCGAAGAAGTGGGTACAGTTCTCCAAGTGGGGGACGGTATCGCTCGTATTTATGGACTCCTTGGTGTACAAAGTGGGGAATTGGTTGAATTCTCAAACGGTGTACGCGCAGTTGTTTTAAACTTGGAAGAAGACAATGTGGGTGCGGTATTGATGGGAAGTAGCTCAGAAATTAAAGAAGGTGATAAAGTAAAACGCACAGGTAAAATTGCATCGATCAAAGCCGGTCACGGTTTATTGGGTCGTGTAATCAATGCCTTGGGCGAACCGGTAGACGGTAAAGGTCCAATTAGTGGAGACCTTTTCGAAATGCCTTTGGAGCGTAAAGCCCCCGGGGTATTGTATCGTGAACCAGTTAAAGAACCCTTACAGACTGGTATCAAAGCAATTGATGCGATGATTCCTATTGGTAGAGGTCAGCGTGAGTTGATTATCGGTGACCGTCAGACTGGAAAAACCGCTATTGCTATCGATACTATTATCAATCAGAAAGAATTTTACGAAAAAGGAGAACCCGTTTTTTGTATTTATGTAGCTTGTGGTCAGAAGGAATCTACCGTTAAACAGGTAGTGAACTCTTTGGAAGAGCACGGCGCTATGGCATACACAGTAGTTGTAACTGCTCCTGCTTCTGCTCCTGCACCGTTGCAATTCTTTGCTCCGATGGCAGGTTGCGCAGTTGGAGAGTACTTCCGTGATTTAGGTTTACCTGCATTGGTTGTTTATGACGATTTGTCTAAGCAAGCGGTAGCTTACCGTGAAGTATCGTTGTTACTTCGTCGTCCTCCAGGGCGTGAAGCGTATCCTGGTGACGTTTTCTATTTGCACAGCCGTTTGTTAGAACGTGCTTGTAAATTGAATGCTTCCGATGACATTACTGGTAATATGAACGATTTGCCAGAGAGCTTGAAGGGTAAAGTTAAAGGTGGTGGATCATTAACGGCATTGCCAATCATCGAAACGCAAGCGGGTGACGTTTCTGCATATATTCCAACCAACGTAATTTCGATTACTGATGGACAGATTTTCCTTGAGTCTAACTTGTTTAACTCTGGTGTTCGTCCAGCAATTAACGTAGGTATTTCGGTATCACGTGTAGGAGGTAATGCACAGATTAAATCCATGAAGAAAGTGGCTGGTACCTTGAAATTAGACCAAGCTCAGTATCGTGAATTGGAAGCATTTGCGAAATTCGGTTCCGATTTGGATGCTGCAACGAAATCTGTACTTGAGAAGGGTTCACGTAACGTGGAAATCTTGAAGCAAGGCCAGTTTAGCCCAGTATCTGTTGAAAAACAGGTTGCGATTATTGCTTTGGGTACTGCCAATGCATTGCGTTCAGTTCCAGTTGAAAAAATCCGTGAGTTTGAGGTTTCCTACCTTGAATATTTGGAAAACAAACATAAAGATACCTTAGAAGCCGTTCGTAAAGGCAATATAGACGATGAAGTTCGTAAAGTATTGACCGAAGCTGGTAAGGAAATCGCAAAGAACTACGCTTAATCCCCGTTGTAATTCATGCCAAGTCAAAAAGAGATACGAGCCCGAATTTCCTCAACCATCAGCACACAGCAGATCACAAAGGCGATGAAGTTGGTGAGTGCAACCAAGTTGCGCAAAGCTTCAGAAGCCATTACTAGAATGCGTCCGTATGCGTTGAAATTGCAAGGAATTATGGGTAATTTGCAGGAGAGCACCGACGATCCTCGCTTGGCTGCATTTTTTGAAAGCAGAGAACCCAAGAAAATAGCAGTTTTCGTAGTGACCAGTGATAGAGGTCTATGCGGAGCTTTCAACGCGAATGTTGTGAAGAAAGTTCGTGCTTTGATTCAAGGAGAATACGCCGAAGCCTACAAAAATGGAAATATTACTTTCTTTTGTATTGGTAAAAAAGGTGCAGAGACTCTTAAGCGTTACGGAATAGAAGTGAATACCAATTATTCAAGTCTAGCTGTAGATATCAATGCAGATAAAGTATTTGATGCTATAAATAACGTGCTTAATCAATACCTAGCAGGAGAATTTGATAGCGTTAGTGTTGTCTACAATAAATTTAAAAACGCAGCAACCCAAATTTTAGTTAATGAACCATTATTGCCTATTGTGGCTGATAATACCGTTGCTAAATCTGGAAATACAGACTATTTGTTTGAACCTAGTAAAGTTGAAATTTTATTGGATTTAATACCTCGCAGTATTAAAACTCAATTCTACCGCATGTTGTTGGATTCATTGGCTTCTGAGCACGGTGCTCGTATGGTGGCCATGGATAAAGCTACCGATAATGCAGGTGAACTGTTGCGTTCGTTGCGTTTGGCTTATAACCAAGCGCGTCAAGCAGCGATTACTCGCGAGATTTCAGAAATTGTGGGTGGTGTAGCAGCGTTAGAAGGTTAACACGAATTCTTTTACATAGAAAAGGGCTGGTATCAATTGATATCAGCCTTTTTTATTTCGGCATTCGCATTACATTAACTTGTAATAGACTTTTGTATCGGATTTCTATTTCAATATTATAGCAGCGGATTTCTATCAAATCAAGGTATTTTATTTACCTCTAATATCGCAGAGAAGTTTATGCCAATTCGCGATTAACCTCGATATACTTATGCGTTGCTTTAATTTTCTCCATTAATTGTTCCAAATGGAGTAAATCGGTGATCATTACTTTAATTTTTCCATCAAAAGTTCCACCCTCAATGGCCTCGATATTAATACTCCGCATATCCACCTCCATATCTTTGGAAATGATATCCGTAATTCTACTTACAATACCTACGTCATCAATACCTCTGACATGCAATAATGCTTCAAAGGATTTCTGATATCCATCGCCACGCCAATTTGCAGCGATAACTCGATATCCATACTGACTTAATAATCGAGTGGCATTTGGACAATTAGTACGATGGATTTTTATACCATCCCCAACAGTTACAAAGCCAAAAATAGAATCACCTGGCACAGGATTACAACATTTTGCCAATGAGTAGGGGAGCTCGTAATCTTCACCAATGACAATTTCGGGAGCTTTTTTCTTTTTATTAGTTGAATTTTGGGATGCTGATTTTTCC
>JACCDX011495016.1_pt1 | contig 11251 bp, 11 predicted proteins | sample 7449681 | NCBI WGS metagenome assembly JACCDX01 (sample SAMN15323450, study PRJNA562643) | freshwater metagenome | isolation source: river surface water | place: USA:Blue River Watershed | collected 2017-08-18 | reverse complement strand
TGGAATAGACCAGCGAAGAATTGCGTGCCATGGCCTCAGGCCTTGTAGAGCGGCGGGATGATGTAGTCCTGATCCTTGCTGTTGCGCGTCTGGCGCTGTCGGTGGGCCGTGCGCAGTTCGGTGATCAACTGCTGCAGGCGCCGGATGTCGGCGTCGATGGCCAGCGTCGTGCCGCCCTGGCCGTACAGTGCCTGTTGCAGGCGCAGGCAGATCTCGCGTATCTCGGCATTGCCGGTGCGCAAGGCCACTGCGTCGAGTGTGTGCAGATCGGCATCGGCAAAGTACTGGCGTCCCCAGCCAATCAGGGCAAGGCGAAGGGCAGGGAGATTGTTGCCGGAGCAGCTGTTGATGAAGTCCTTGAAGGCCTTGTTTTCCGCTTCGGGTGCGATGCTCTGGCGATACATTGGTGCGGCCACGGGATACACCTTGGCCGGGGCAGGACGTGGCGCACGTGGTTTGAAGCGCACGAAGGTCAGCGCGAAGATCAGGGCGGTCAGCGCAGCAGCCAGAGTCAGGATCCACAGCGGCGTCGTGGGAGAGCTGACCAGCGCCTGTTCCTCGGCCGCCGCGGCCGCGGCAGCCGCTGTGGAGGCCTCGAAGGTCTCGCGCGTCGGTTCTTCCATGTCGGCATTGGACAGCAGCAAGGCTTCGCTCGTGCTGCCCGAGCGCGCGGCACCGACGCTGATGGCACTGTCGGCCAGGGTCGCGTACTTGACCTCGCTGGTATCGATGTCATACCAGGGGATGCTGACGCCTGGAACACGCACGGTGCCTGGGGCCGTCATCAGGAAGGAGGTCGACTCCGTGCGCTTGCCCACGATGCTGCCGTCAACGAAAGTGCGATCAATGGCTGCCGGTTCGGGATAGGTATTGACCCCATCGATCTGTGGCGCTTCCAGTGGCGGCAGGGCCGCGCCATCCAGGCCCTGGGCCTCGATCTCGATGACGCGGTAGACGGAATCGCCCACTCGCACATTCGTGAAGTCGTTGTCCCAGCGCTCGCGCACGGTGAGTTCCGAGGCGGGCAGCCAGAGGGCATCTGCAGGATAACTCGCAGGTTTCTCGGTGACGTTGATCGTGTGCCCTTCGGCGTAGGACGTCACAGTACGAGTGTTGAGGTTGCGGAAGACGTAATTGCTTGAGCTGTCCGTCACCTCGCCGCGGAACATGATGTCTGGAATCTCCAGGGTGCCGCTGCGCTGCGGGAAAATGGCGTACTGCTTTTCGTAGACGCCATAGCGCATGCCATCCACCAGGGTTTCGTACTGATTCGGCGTGCCGATCGTCTGCACCACCGCGTCCGGCAATTCCAGTTCGGTGAATATCGGATTGCGAATTCCGCTGATGGTGTAATAGAGGCGGATGGAGAAGAGCAGCTGTTCCTGGACGTACACGGTGTCCTTGCTGACCACCGCTTCCATGAACAATTCCTGGCCGGACAAACCGGTGGCTGTACGTGGTTCTACCTGGATGGTCAGGGCAGGCGTGGTTTCGCCGGCGACGACCAGCGGGGGAATGGTGACTTCGCCCTCATTCAGCGGAAACAGCGTCAGGTGATAGTCGATCCGGGCATTCATGCTGTTGTTGACGCTGCTGATCTGACTGGACGTGCGCGTCGAGATCACCTGAAAGCCGGCTTCCAGCGGGCTGAGGTCCATGTCGACGCCGCCGGACTGCCCCTCGACACGAATGGTCAGGATGACCGTTTCGCCGCGCACGATCTCTGTACGATCCAGCGTCGCCGTGACTGGCTGCGCCTGCACCAGCGTGGAGAATACGCAGAATAGGGCGGCCAGCAGGCCGGTGCGCAGAATTACCATATTTGCCCGTCCGTCTGTGTTGATGAGCGGTTGTCCAGCTGACGGCGGCGGTATTCGAACTGGAACTTGCGCTGCATCAGCTCGCCCGGATCGTCGTCGATGCGACGCAGCCACTGCTCCAGCGATTCCTGACTTTCCGTCTCGGCGTTGCTCTGGTTCGGCTGTTCCCCAGGCTGCTGTTCTTCCTGCTGCTCCTGTTCGGAGTTCTGTTGCTGCTCGGTTTGCTCCTGCTCTTCCGATTCTTCGCCTTCCTGCTGTTCTTCCTGCTGCTGCTGATCCTGTTCCTGTTCGGTCTGCTCGCCTTCCTGCTGCTCTTCCTGCTGTTCCTCGTTCTGATCCTGTGGCGAGGTCATGTCGTCACTGGATTCCTCGTTCTGTTCGTTTTGCTGCTGCTCCAGCAGTGCCGCAACAATCTCGCGGTTGTGGATGGCGTCGGCATGTTCCGGGTCCAGCGCAATCGCGACGTCATAGGCGGATATGGCCGCCTCGAAGTTCTGGGTCATCGCATAGGCATTGCCCAGGTTGTAGTGATTGTCGGGGTTGGTGCCCGGGTCGAGGCTGTAAGCCTGCACGGCGCCGGCAAAATCGCCTGCTCGATAGGCAGCCGTGCCGCGCCACTCGGGCGATTCGAACAGCGCCGCTGCGCCCACGACATCCTCCTGTGCGAAGGCTTCTGCGCCTTGCTGATCGCGGGTCTTCCACAAATCAGTCCACTCTGCAGCCTGCACCTGCTGTGTCGGCGTGAAGAGGGCGCCTGTTGCCGCCAGGGCCAGAGCGATGCTCAGCAGCCAGCCGCGGCGGAAAGCCATGGCACCCAGAGGCAGGATGAGCAGCAGCAGCCAGGGGCCGGCTTCGAACCAGATGTCGAAGTTCTCTTCCACGGCGCTGAGTTCATCCTCGTCCAGGAACCCGTTGTCTTCCAGCAGATAGTCGAGGTCCCTGCCGGTGAGGTCGAGATCGGCATAGCGTCCGCCGGTTCTTTCGGCAAGGTCCTGCAGACTGGTGCGATCCAGGCGGGCCACCACGATCTGCCCGTTGGCGTCGCGCAGGAAATCGCCACCTGCGGCTGGAATGGTGGCGCCCGCATCGGTGCCGACGCCCAGGATCAGCAGGCGATAGCCGCTCTGTGCCAGCATGAGTTCCAGATCGGCATGATCGCGGCGCTCGACCCCGTCCGTCACCAGCAGAATGGTGCCGGAAGTGGCGCCGGAGTCTGCAAACAGTTGCCGTGCCTGTTCGATGGCGGCCACGGTATTGCTGCCGAAGGCGGGCATCATGTTGGGATTAATGGAAGGCACGAGGGCACGGATCGTGACGGAATCTTCTGTCAGCGGTGTCACGACATGGGCATCGCCTGCGTAGACGATGAGCGCAGTCTGGCCTTCGACGCGACGATCGAGCACATCCAGGATCTTGCGCTTGCTGATGGTCTGACGGTTGGGTTCATAGTCCGTGGCGTACATGGAGAGGGACTGGTCATAGACGATGACCATGGCGTCCTGACGTGCCTGCACTGGTTGCGGGATCTTCTCCCAGACCGGCCCGGCCAGCGCCAGAATTGAGAGCACCCAGAGTGTCAGGAGAATCACGAGCGGTGTGCGTTCGGCGGCGCTCTTTGTGTTGTCGAGCAAGTACGGCAGCAGCTCCTTGTCTATCGCTCTGTCCCAGGCACTGGCGGTTTCATTCAATCGCCACAGATAGACCACGAACAGCAGGGCAGGGATCAGGGCGAGCAGCCACAAGGGCCGCAGGAAGTGGAATTCGTTCAGGAAGAGCGCAAGCTGACCGGAATCTGGCATCACTGACCTCCAGTGGCTGTCTGTCCGGCATTCGTGCTGGTCGGTGTCGCCCCGGAGCGGCTGAAGAGGATGGCCCAGGGGAAGCTCAGGATGGCCAGCAGGAAGCTGAGCAGCACCGCGAGCCCCAGTGGCCAGTAGAACAGCACATTGATGGGGCGGAAAGTCTGCTGATCCTGTTCGATGGCTTCGAGGGTGTCGAGTTCGGCGTAGATGTCGATCAGGTCCTGCACATCGCGCGCGCGGAAGTAGCGGCCACCTGTGGATTCGGCGATCTGCGTGAGGTTTTCCTCGTCCAGTTCGGCGGACGGGTTGATGGCCCTCGCGCCTTGAAAGGAGCGCTGCACGAGATTGTCGGCACCCATGCCGATCGTGTAGATCTTGATGTTCTCTGTCTGCGCCAGTTGGCCTGCCTGCAGCGGTGTGACGGCACCGGCGTTGTTCACGCCGTCCGTGAGCATGATCATCACCCGGCTGTCAGCGGGGCGCTCGCGCAGGTGTTTCACGCCCAGGCCGATGGCGTCGCCGATGGCCGTGGCGGACTCCTCGATCATGCCAATCTCCAGTTCTGCGATCAGCTTGGCGACCGTGCTGCGGTCGAAGGTCAGCGGGGTCTGGATGTAGGCGTGTGCGGCGAACAGGATCAGACCGAGTCGATCGCCTTCTCGGCGTTCAGCGAAGTCGCTGACCACGGCCTTCATGACTTCAAAGCGAGAAAGCTGAGCATTGTTCAGCACCATGTCGCGCGCTTCCATGCTGCCGGAGATGTCCACGACCAGCATGAGGTCGCGACCGGTGGACGGCAGCTCGATGGGTTCGCCCACCCACTGCGGCCGTGTGGCGGCGACCACCAGGGCAATCCAGATGAGAGTCAAAAGGATCAGCTTGATCAAGCGATTGGTGTCGGAGCGGACCGAATCACCCTGCAGCTGGGACATGCGCTGGAAAAAGGGGACGTACAGGGCGGCATCCTGGCGCGCCGCCCGCCCGAAGAAACGGTATACCAGCAGCGGAAGGGGCAGTGCCAGCAGGGCCCAGGGCCAGGTGAACTCAAGCATGGTCAGACACCGGCGTCGTGGACGACGCATTCTTGGGGGACTTGTCCGAGGCGATTCTAGCCAAATAGAGGCTGCTGATCCATTGATGCGCCATCTTGTAGAGGCGCTCGGGGTCGACCTCCCATTCCCTGGCGAATCGGCCCTCGCTCAAGGTCCGCGCCAGGTCGTCATCAAGCAGCGAGGCGTCGCCGTGGTTGCGCAGGAAGCTTATCCATGCGGCTCCGCCCAGGCTGGCAAAGTTTTCCTGGGGGAAGTTCTTCATGGCGACCCGCCGCAGCACGGCGTTGACGTCGCTCACGAACACCAGGTTCCGAGCGGCTATGTCCTCAGGGGAGCTATCCGCTGACTGCCGGCGCAGCGCCGCCATCTGTTTGTCGAGCTCGGCGATGGCGAAGCTGCGGGCTCTTGCCAGTTTCCAGCCTGCGTAATAGCGCCGTGCGAACCAGACAACCGCGGCGCACAGCAGGAAGAAGAGAATCCACCAGCCGGGCGCGGGTGGCCAGAAGCCTACCGGTTCGGGCAGGTGAATGTCTGCGAGCTGGCTTAGAGGGTTTGCACTGTCCATTGTCGGATCTGCTCAACTACATACTGGTTGGTTCGGATTGTCAGGTAGGGAATCTGCAAGCGCGTGAATTCGGCTTGCAGAGCTTCCATGCGGTTCTTGAACAGCGTGTGGTAATCACGTCGCGCTGTCGGGCTGTAAGAGTTCAGCGTGCCTTTGCTCATGCCGTCAGTGATCGTGTAATAGCCGGGAACGGGAAGGTTCTCTTCCAGTGCATCGTAGATCACACAGCAGACGACGTTGTTGTGCCGCGAAAGCTGGTTCAGGTACTGAATGGCGGTCGCGTCCAGGGTGCTGAAGTCACTCAGGATGTAGAGGGTGCTGCCTGGCTTGGCGATGCGTCGGATGTCCGCGAGGGCCTTGGTCAGACCGCCGGGCGCCGTGCCTGCCTGGGCTGCCGCCAGTCGCGCTTCCTTGTCGGCCAGCCGCGCATTGAAGGTCTGCAACTGGTTCAACAGATGCAGTGCCGAACGTCGGCTGCGCTTGGGGCGCACGAGGGACTGCTCGGTGTCGGAAAACACCAGGCCGCCCACGCGATCGCCATTGTCGATGGCCATCCAGCAGAAAATCGCCGCCGCCTGAGCCGCGATCACTGACTTGAAGGCCACCTGGGAGCCGAAGAACATGCTGCTGGACTGATCGATGGCGATGATGACAGGACGCTCGCGCTCCTCGCGGAACACCTTGGTGAAGGGAGTACCTGTGCGTGCCGTGACTCGCCAGTCAATGGTGCGGATGTCGTCGCCCTGCTGATAGGGACGAAATTCCTCGAAGTCGATGCCGCGGCCGCGCATCTTCGACATGTGCAAGCCGGAGATGCCCGCGATCGAACGTGCGTAGGAAACGTACTCCACTATCTTGGCCGCGTGGCGCTGGATCAGCAGCTGCTGCAGGCTGATGACTGCGCCTCTGCTCTGGTACAGCGCCTGCTGTTGATCGCTCTGCATGGCAATGGACATGGTAATGACGGACTCGGTGCATGGCACTCAGGGTGCCTTCTTGTTGATGTTCGCTGCGCCAGACGTTGCTCAGGCCGCAGGAACCCGCTCCAGGATCGTGGTCAGTACCTTGTCCGGTGTGATGCCGCTGGCTTCGGCCTCGAAGCTCAACAGCACACGGTGCCGCAGGACGTCAAAGAACACGGCCTGGATGTCATCGGGGCTCACGAAGTCCTTGCCCAGAATCCAGGCGTGTGCACGGGCACAGCGATCCAGGGAGATCGTGCCGCGGGGGCTGGCGCCGAATTCGAGCCAGGTTGCCAGGTCATCACCATACAGTTCGGGGTGACGAGTCGCCATGATCAACTGAATGATGTACTCCTCGACAGCCGGGGCCATGTGCATGGCCAGGATCTCCTGGCGAGCGGCGAACAGATCGGCCTGGCTGATGATGCTGGGCGCGGCGGGTGCCTTGTTCTGGGCTTCGTTGCGCACGAGCTGGAGGATGCGACGCTCGGCCTCGGTGGATGGATAACCGATGGACACGTGCATGAGGAAGCGGTCCAGCTGAGCTTCGGGCAGGGGATAGGTGCCTTCCTGCTCGATCGGGTTCTGGGTGGCCATCACCAGGAACAGCGGTGGCAACTGGAAGGATTCGCGTCCGACACTCACCTGATGCTCGGCCATCGCTTCAAGAAGGGCAGACTGCACCTTGGCCGGTGCGCGGTTGATTTCATCGGCAAGCACCAGGTTGTGGAAAATGGGGCCGGGCTGAAAGCGGAAGGAGCCATCTTCGGGGCGGAAGATCTCGGTGCCGGTGATATCGCTGGGAAGCAGGTCGGGAGTGAACTGTATGCGGTGGAAGTCGCCTTCGATGGCTCTGGACAAGTCCTTGATTGCCTTGGTTTTCGCAAGGCCGGGTGCGCCCTCTACCAGCAAGTGTCCGTCGGCCAGCAGTGCGATCAGCAGTCGGTCAACCAGTCGCTCCTGCCCGATGATCTGCTGCGACAGCCAGTCCCTGAGTTCTGTAACAATAGCGTGATGACTCATATTTTTTCTCTGTTTCTTTTTAGTTAAATGCTTGATCTGGTTGGGCGAAAGTCAGGGATTGTAACCGTTTTGCCTGCGAAGTCTAGGGAGCGTGAGGAGCAAGTTTGTGGCGGTTTGTGCGCCGCGTCAACGAGCGTTTGTGTGCGCAGACGCTTGTTGCTCGATCGCCTATAATGCCGGCGTCTTTTGACAGGTGCAGCCGGCAAGGGTGTCGGCAGGCCGACAGGAAATCATGCGCAAGCTGACCATAGACATCTCTCTGCCTGCCGAGCGTTACGAGGCCTTGTACACGGGTGTCGTGAAGGACGTGCAGGCGGTCTCCCGCGAGGGAGTCAGGGTCCGGTTTCCCGGCATGATCCTGCAGAAATTCCTGCAGCACGATGGCGTGCACGGAACTTTCGTCATCGAATTCGATGACACCAACAAATTCAGAGCGATCACCAAAATTGTATAGTCTTCTGCGACCCCTGCTGTTCACGCTGCCTGCCGAGGCCTCTCACACTCTCACACTGCCGCTGCTCGACATCGCGGCAGGCACAGGGCTGATTCGACTGTTGGCCTCACAGCCTTCACACGCCACGGCGCGTGAAGTGATGGGCTTGCACTTTCCCAATGCGGTGGGGCTGGCGGCCGGTCTGGACAAGAACGCCGACCATATCGACGCCCTGGCGGCACTGGGCTTCGGTTTCATTGAAGTGGGCACGCTGACGCCCAGGCCGCAGCCCGGCAATCCGCGTCCGCGCTTGTTTCGCCTGACGCCGGAGCGCGCCATCATCAATCGCATGGGCTTCAACAACAAGGGCATCGATCACGCTCTGGCTGCCATCGCGCGCAGTCGCTTCCGCGGCATTCTCGGCATCAACATCGGCAAGAACTTCGATACACCCGTGGAGAAGGCCGCCGACGATTACCTGATCTGCATGCGCAAGTGCTACGCGGCGGCGAGTTACATCGTCGTCAATCTGTCATCGCCCAACACTCCCGGGCTGCGCAGTCTGCAGTTCGGAGATGATCTGCAGCGTCTGCTGGGTGTGCTCAAGGCTGAGCAGGCGGCGCTGGCCGTGCAGCATGGTCGCAAGGTGCCGCTAGTGGTGAAGATCGCGCCGGATCTTTCGGATGACGAGATCAGGCTGATTGCCGGTGCCCTGGGCGACAATGATATCGAAGGGGTCATCGCCACCAACACCACACTGGATCGCAGTCAGGTGCAAAGCAGCGCCTTCAAGGATCAGGCCGGCGGGCTCAGTGGCGCTCCGCTGGTCGACAAGTCCACCCATGTGATTCGTGTGCTGCATGAGGCATTGGGTGGCAGTATTCCCATCATTGGTGTCGGTGGGATTCTCAGTGGCGATGACGCTGAAGCGAAGATTGCTGCAGGGGCGAGTCTGGTGCAGATTTACACCGGATTCATCTATCGCGGACCAGCCTTGATTGCAGAGGCGCTGGATGCCATTGAGGCCATGGCATGACAGACAGGGTGCTGTTTTTCACAACCCAGGGATGTCATCTGTGCGAGCAGGCGCAAGCGATGCTTCCAGGCGTGCTGGGATATGCCAATCAGATGCGTGCAAGCACGAACCTGAGTCGGCTGCATTTGCAGTATGTCGAGATTGGCGAAGATGCAGCGCTTGTGCAGCGTTATGGATCAAGAATTCCAGTGCTTCTCATGGAAGAGACCGGGCAGGAGCTTGGCTGGCCTTACGATCAGGCGCAGCTGTTCGGCTTTCTGACCGGCATGCAGAGCTGACACCAAACGCATTCACTAGGGCAGAGCGAACAGTCTTCTTGCGTTTGTCGTCGTGTGACGGGCAATCAACTCAGCATCCAGTTTCATCGCCTGAGCTGCTACCTTTAGTACTTCCGGCAGCATGGCAGGCTCATTGCGACGGCTTTTCGGTCGCGGACGCAGTGTGCGTGGCAGCAGATACGGTGCATCGGTTTCCAGCAACAGTCGATCCAGCGGAATGTCGTGCAGGAATTCCAGCATGTGCGCGCCGCGCCGTTCATCGCAGATCCAGCCTGTGATGCCGATATGCATGTCCAGATCAAGATAGTCATAGAGTTCGTGACGCTCGCCGGTGAAGCAGTGCACCACGCCACCGGCGCTCAGGGAGTCGCGCTGATTCCTCAGGATCGGGAGAAAGCGCGAGTGCGCATCCCGCTGATGCAGGAACACCGGCTTGCCGAGGTGTGCAGCAAGTTCCAGGTGCTGTTCGAACACACTTTCCTGAATCGCGCGTGGCGAGAAATCCCGGTTGAAATCCAGTCCTGTCTCGCCTACCGCCTTGACAGAGGCATGTGCGGCAAGCTTCGCAATTTCCGCGAATGCCTCAGCGTCGCAATGTTGCGCCTCGTGAGGATGCACGCCGGAAGTGGCCGATAGCAGGGCAGGGAATTGTGTGGTCAGGTCGAGCGCTTTCGCCGTGGAGGCAGGACTTGTGCCGGTGACCAGCAGGTGCAGGATCCCGGCGGCGCGCGCGCGTTCCAGCACCGCATCCAAATCGGTGTCGAAGGACTCGTGGCCGAGATTCGCGCCGATATCGATCAGCGGCGCAGCGATGGAATCAGGCATTGCCGACGACAGCACCCAGTTGCGAGGCCCAGCGAATGCTTTCGCGATAGCTGCTTTCCAGCTCGCGGGCGCCGATGTTCATTTTCGCCAGCGCTTCCCATTCGATCCCCTGCCAGTCGGCCTTTTCATAGGCGACTACTGTCCTTAGCACTTGTCCTATGGTGCCGCTGCCGCTCATCAGACCATCGACCACTACCTGTGACAATGGCATCGATGCAATGATTTCCTTGAGTTCGACATCGAAGAAAGCGTCGAGGTTGGAGAGCAGTCCAGTGGTGAAATAAGGGTCGCTGCTTGAGGAGTTCGTGAAACACTCAGCCAGCAACTGACACATCTTGGCCCGGGTCATGGCAAGGACAGAGAGGGCGTTGGGCTTGTCGGCCATATTGCTCAGCGAAAGCAGTGTGGCCCAGCTCTTGACCTGGCGCAGACCCAGCATGGAGACGGCGTGCTGCAGGGAAGTGATCTCGCGCCGCCCGGAAAACGCTGCAGAGTTCACCAGCTTGATCAACTTCACGCTCAGCACCGGGTCCTTGGCGATGATGCCTGCAATATTCGAAAGTTCGACGTCCGGGTTCTGCAGCTGCGCCAGCAGATTCAGCACCACCAGTTTGCTGGCCGGGACCTTGTGTCCCTTGACCTGCTCCGGCTTGCTGAGGAAGTACCCCTGAAACAGCTTGAAGCCAAGCCCCTTGCAGAAGTGGAACATCTCATGGGTTTCGACTTTTTCGGCCAGCAGCGTGACGTTGAAGGGCTTGAGAAGTTCGACGTGGCGCTTTATTTCGGCTTCATCGAAGGCGAGCACATCGATCTTCACGATGTCCGCGATATGCAGGGCGGTGTCCCACTTGCTGTCGTAAACGAAGTCGTCGAGGGCGATGGTGTAGCCTGCTTCCTTCAATGCCTTGAGATTGCGATTGAGTTCATCGTCAACTTCCAGTGTCTCAAGCACTTCAATCACGAAGCGCTTCTTGTCGAAGGGCGGGGGGTTGAGAATCAGATTGCGCGTGAAATTGATGTAGGCGGGGTGGTTCTGCACCACCTCACTGATATCCATTTCATTGAAGGCATTGAGGAACACCTGCGATGTTGCGGAATCGCCATCGAAGACATTGGCCTGGTTCGTGTTGTCAGAGCGAAACAGCAACTCATAGGCGGCCACCTTGATGCCTTCGTCGAAGATGGGCTGGCGGGCCAGAAGAATATGCTGTTCAGTCATCACGAATCCCAGGCTGAGCGAAGATGGCTGGCATTGTAGCCGAACATGCTTCTTTTGACAGGGCCTTGAACAAAATAGCAACAGTCAGTGTGGTAGACCTCACGCGGGTGCTTCGCCATAATACCGCGCCATGCGTGACGCAAGGCCATTCCCGTGCCAGCCACGAAACTTTCGCGAAGGTAACTGAAGTGAGTATTTCCAAGGCAAAGAAGGAGCTCAACTGGGCCGAACTGGGG
>JACCDX011468623.1_pt1 | contig 11251 bp, 9 predicted proteins | sample 7449681 | NCBI WGS metagenome assembly JACCDX01 (sample SAMN15323450, study PRJNA562643) | freshwater metagenome | isolation source: river surface water | place: USA:Blue River Watershed | collected 2017-08-18 | reverse complement strand
CGGTACCTTTCCTGACTTCCAAGCTTGTACAGCCATAAAGATAGCCAACCAAGACTTACCAATGGCAGGATAAGCAAGAAGTATACCAAACTGACCAGGAGTAATACCAGCAGGTAGATAGTTATCAAAACCTGCGAGATTTGTCTTAACGCCCTGTACACCTTTATCACTTAACTCCTTTACATGAACAAAATGTGCTGTTGCATCTTCAATATCTGTAGCATCAATATCCCTGACATCTGAACTAATTCTTTTTAGATCTGATGTTTTAGCAATAATTGTATTCAATGCCTCTATTGGTTGATGATCATTTAATTGTTTTGCACCAACCATTAAAACGTTTTTAAGATTGTCTTCTAGATATTGAGTTCTTAGTTCTTCAAGATGGTGCTTTGTACTTCCTATTTCTCCAACAGGACTGAAATCTCTAAACTTTTCTATTAGCAATTCTTTTGTTGGAACTGTGGAATTATTTTCATAATATGTCCTAACAAAGTCCCAAACATCTTTATGACTTCTAAATAATGAATCTGGATTTGCTTGAAACAAAACATGTATCTGCTTGTCATTTAATACTGCAGATATTACTTTTGCTTCTAAGTCAATGCTCATCTATTTAACCATTCTTTTGCTTGTTCTCTTAGTATTTTTCTAGTAGCATCATCTTCCAACTTTGCCCTTCTAGAATCATACACCTTGTCTGCGTTATTTACAAACCACTTCCAAGATGGGGATGCAGATACATTTACATAATATTCAAGTAACTCATAGCACTCTTCAACGCCATAAGACTCAATCAAAGCATCTGCAGCCCATTGTTGTGTATGGACATTTATATTTTCTTCTTTTAAGTTTTTCTGTTTGATTAAGCTTTTGTATTTAGAAATAAGTGCGAACCTATATTTCTTTTCTACCACAATTAGTCTTCTAATTCTTTCTTAGCTTCTTCAACCTTTTCAATGACTTTCTTTTCAACAAAGTCGTATACTCTGTTCACAGCCTCATCAACTGCTTCTTCTGCACGAACAAAGTCTGTTACACCAATATCAATTCGTAAACTTTGAAAATTTCCTAAATTAAGAGTGTAACCTAGTGTTACTGACACATCTGTCTTTTCTGACACTTTGGCTCCTTACCATGTGTTTTCTTGCCAAGTAGGTATGTACCTACCATCCGATGTCTTCGTATAGAGCATTATAGCATCTCCCATCTTAGAACGCAAATCCTGTTCAGTTGGCACATTAAGTGGTGTCACTTTGCCATCAGCCCTAGGTCTTCCAAAATGAATTCCTGTCATAATTTCCCTTATTTCAAAGAGATGGTCTTCAGAATAGTATGCCTTAATCTGCAAACCTCTCTTACCCTCTATATTATCAGGAATTGGCGGAGGAATCAAGCCAGACGCAATATATTTACCAAATTGTAATCTTGATCTATTTAATAGTTTTGCTGCATTTGCTACAGTATAAGCTCTTTTTCTGAACTTTTTAAAGTCTGTATATAGCATTGTTTGCATTTTACCCTGACTAGCATTATAAAATTCAACAATATTACTTGCCCTGTTTGAATGAACTAGTTTTACTAGATCTCCATTTATAAAAAATAGTTTTTTTACAGGCTTTATTTCTTTATCAGTTTTATCTGACATTTATGCCTCTTTACGGTCTTTCTCCAATTGCTATAATTGATACATTTACAACTGGATCACCATTCACAGTTCCAGACTTAAATAGTTTAACATCACAGCCATTGCTATTAAGGTTTGTGATCACGGCATGAATTGGTGGGGTTTCTCCAGATACTGTTTGAACAGATACAGTGACTATTGGTGTTGATGAAAAGTTAAAATTAAATCTAGTAATTAAGTCTGACTGTGTTGAAAATTTTGGAGAAAGTGTATTAGCGGCAGCATAGAACGTTAAGTTTGCTGTAGCTGTTTCAACTGTCCTTGGTGGATTAGTTGGATAAGAAATCTTTGATTTATTTGCTGACTGCAAACTTACAATAGAGTTTATAGAGTTAATCTCGTTTGCCATTGTAAGAAGATATGATATATCTAATGGCTGACCTCTATCTGGTAATGTTGGCATTTTTTCTCCTAATAATACATTATATCATTTACTAAAGCGTTATGTCTAGTTCAAATACAGTTAAATATTCTCTTATTTCTGATATTTTACTATCTAAATCTGACATACTTAGACCACTTAGGCCATAAGTTGCAATCAGTCCTAAAATTTCAACGTGTGTTGGTCCATTATTTCCACCTAAAACATCTATAGTACTTTTAATTATGCTAGTATTATCAGTTAAAACCCTGTCATGATACTCATAATGCCCAGGCTCTGTTCCGTTATACCATCTTAAAAATATATCTGTTTGGTGCTGTTTAAAGTTTTGAGAATGATTATGTGCAATAGAGGCTGAGACAAGACCAGCATCATAATTATATATTGTAGGAGTTTCCCATGTAACATCAAAAACTTCATTATTGTCAATACTATATGTGTGTGTTACATTTGACTGTAGTGGTCTATATTGTCCTAAGCTTTTTATTGTATATAGTGGAGACCATGCTGACACCCTGTTTCTATCCTCAGATACTAGCCTAAATTGAATAGTGTGATCTCCATAAATGTCTGGTGGTGGTAATTTTTCAACTGGAATTCTAATTTTTGACATTACGAAACTCCAAATCTATATTCTATATAACTTATAGAGTTTTCCCTCTTTAGAATTGGATATGCGTCTTGTGTCTTTATATATTCAGCAGCAGTTAATCCATATAGTGGGTTAATTGTTGAAATATTTTCAAGTCTTAATCCATCAAGGGATACAAAAAAGTTTTCTGGATTAGTACTATCAATTACTGAAACATAAATTCTAATCTTATTTATATTGCTCCAAGAAAAGTTTGCAGATGGAGTAAAGTCTGATATTTGCTTTTCAATAATTAAATATCTTCCCTCTGAAAAATCTGACTGAGTAGCACTCATTGCTACACTTGCACTTGGAGATCCTGGAACATTGTTGTAAAACTCTAATACAAATCTAACTCCTCCAGTTGGGGCAGTATTATTTCCTACTACCTTACTTAATAAGGAAAAGGCTAACTTAATCTTATCTGTAGGAAGATTATTTCCCATATTAATATTTACAGTATTATTTTCTGCATAATAAGAGTTCTCAGAAATATTAAAACTTGAATCAATTGATGCAGAATTTCCATAGGAGAATAATGATTTTGATAAATATCTAGGCTGTTCATTTCTATCTGTTCTTTGCGAGAACTCAAATGCTGGAGAATCACTTTCTACAAAAGAAAATGGAGTATCTAGTGCAGGATGTTCAATTGTTTCAATTAACTCAATATCTCCTGTATATCCTATTGGAATATCTCCAAAGTATGGTACAACTGAGGAAGAGTTTGAAATTCCATAAGACCACGATTCAGAGTTTGTGAAAGTTGACAAAATCTTGCTGTCATATCTTTCTGCAAGAATATTAGATTCTGCTGGATATAACCCAATTTCTGTAATTTTAAATCTTTGATCCGTTGGAAGTTGTGCCTTAAAGATAATTTTTTCAACACCATCTTCCTTTATTAAGCCTTTTGATAAAACAGGAACTCTAGCAACCTCAAAATTTAAAGAATCTTCGTTTTGTAAAAAGGTTACTGAAGAGGAACTTAACAATGCATTTCCACCAATACCAACGGCTATATGACTGGCAAATTCAGGTGCCTGATTTAAAAGGTATTTTGCAATTAGGTTTTTTCCAGTATCTGTAATCATTCTGTCACCTCATATATTGTACCATCTGAGTTAATTTGGACCTGTGCTATCTCATCATCAATAGTATTGTCAAATTCAATAACTAAATCTCCATTTGTATCTATATAAATATTTCTTTTTTCAATTTCAACTACCGTTGTTCCATCAACATCTATATATGAATTAGTAGTAAAAAGATTATTTCTTATAAAATATGCTTCCCCTGGAATTTTTGAGTCAATATCTATGGTATAAACGCTAGTCATTGGGGTAGACTTATTCATAATAGAAAGCTGTTTTGAGGTATCAAATCTAGTCTTTATTTCTGATAAATTAGATATAATAGAGTATTTTTGATTTACACCATCAACTGTATTTGATGTAACAACCTGCGACAATTCTATTGCAGACAACTGTTCAAAAGCAAGTCTTTTAATAGTGTCAGCAGGTGTCTGTTGAACTAAATCAGATATTCTGGTAACATCTCTTCCTGGAGTTTTTACCACTCCAAGATCTTTTGCTGTTGGTGGTGGCGGTGGTGGCGGTGGTGGTTGTGGCGGTGGTGGTCCACCATTTCCGCCCTCGTTGCCTCCATTACTTCCTGATCCAGTTGGCAATATTACTGGTGGTGATGGTGGTGCAGGGTTTACCATTCTTTGCTGAGATGCTGCTGCTTTAGCTGCTGCAACATCTCTTGCATCATCTTTTCTTGTTTGAGTAAGTGCCGCTGCATTAACAGTTTTCATTCCACCAGGACTTACTGGTGCAGTTGATCTTAGTATGGCCATTTAAACCTCCAGCAACCTTATTTGACTTGTAACATCTGAATAATTTCTTTTATAGTTTAAAGATATTACTACAAACCTTGTATTTTCATCTACCATTTTAATACCATTATCAATATCATAGTCAACTTTGACAATATCCCCTAATTGAATATGAGGTATTGAAAAGGCATCTACTTCTAAAATTTTTCTTGGCTTTAGAGTTTTTCCTATCATCCATGACATTAGGTTTCTTGCAGAATCCTCATTTTGAATATATACTGAATCTAGGGAAAATGCTTTGTTTCCATAGAGGGACCTACTACTTTTTATATCTGCATATATCTTTTGAGATATTTCTGGAGATTGAATTGATCCATCAATAATCAAAGGATCTGCCATATTTGATATTTGTTTAAAGTAATCATCAACACTTAATACGTTTGATATATTTTGAGTAAAAGTAATTCCTTGAATTGCAAGGAAATTTGAAGACTCTTCACTTAAAGAAATAGGCATATCTGTTGTATTAAATATTAAAAATTCAGCACCGTATGATCCTGGTAAAAATCCAGATATTGTATATGTTTTCTCTGAATTAAAAATAGGAACAAGTTGTGCTATTAATGCAGGATATGCTTGATCATATTTAATGTTAAAGTAGGCACACTCACGAAGAATTGTTCCAAATTCTTCAAAGTATATATCATAACCTGGTGGCTTTTCTGATCCAATAGAAGATAGAAATGTTGATTGAATTATTCCAGACATTGCATATTTTCTTAATGCCTCTGAAATAGTTATGCTTGTATCTCCAATCAAAGATAATGAATTGTTTAATGTGGAGCTAACAGTAACTGAGTTAGAACTTCCAGATCTATTCTTTAGTGCATAAATGTTTTCAAACATACATTTTGAAGATGCTCTTACAAAAAGTGCTGCATTAAATCCTGAATTACTTTTTACTGATGGCAGTGGATTTGTGTCATCTACTGTAGCAATAAGTGCATTATTTAAATATAAATAAAATCTATATGTATTTTCACCAATCTTTTCTGATTCAATACCCAAATCATATACTGTAGGATTTGCCTGATTTAATCTAGCCTGACCAATAAAGTTTCCAGAGTCAACCAATATTTCTGCAGTGCTTCCCCATAACTTTACTGGTATTGCAAGATTTTCTTTTCCAGATTCCGCATTTTGCTCTTTTTTATCCAATACTTTGTAAAATATTATATTATGAAGTACCTCTCCACTTGATGCGAAGTTTGTAGATACACTTGCAGAATTATTAAAATAATTTAAAACATCTTTAGATAGTGCACATATTTCAAAGTAATATCCAGAGTTTGTATTTTTATCAAGCATGTAGGCAATTCCACCAGATGCTGCTGATAGCTCTGATTGTTGATTTATTGTATTTGTTGTATTAAAATATGTGGTTGCATTCTGAGGATTTTGATTTTTATCATCTATCTTATTTCCAATAATTCTCATTCTTGCACCTACATGCATATAATCATTGTCAAATTCTTTGTATATGTATGTTACCAAATCTCTAGGAATACTTAAATTTAATCCCTGTGGTTGTGGCGAGAAAGTTTTTGTTCCAGATATTACTAATGCTGAAGACTGAACTGTTGATTCATTTTGATTAGCGGTTGACGAATTAGATTCAGACCTTATTGTATTTCTAAAGAAATTAACAATCTTTCCAGAAACATCAACCTTTCCATTTGCAATATTATCTTCTCCAATTGATGATGTTTGAACACTTCCTAAATATGGATATTTTATTAAATCTGTTTGGGTTGTGCTAAATATATATTTAGAGTCCATTCTAAAAGACTTTCTATTGTCTATATTAGTCCAATAATTATTTAATCCAGAATAGTGGTTTACAACCTGTGTTCCAAACTGTCCTCGTCCATGGCTTTTTACTGAACCATTTTTATATGTAACCCCAGCTTCAACACCTTCTATTGGATCTGCCGAAGAAAGTTGTTCATAATATGGCTCAACATATATTCTTAATCTTCCAGACTCCCACATAGATCCATTGAACGGTAGTCTTCCAAAATATTTTTGATATTCTTGATTGTTTGTTATCCAAACATTTCCAAATCCACTTACAGTAAATTCTTTAGCATCATATCTTATTACTTCTCCATTTGCATACAAATACCCTTGGAATCTTGGAAGATAAAATGCAACGTCTGCACCAATGTCAATTATGTTATTTTTTATTTCACGATTTTCTACATATGGAACCACGTCTGATAAATCTGTGTTTAATGTAACAGCACCTAAACTATATCCCTCTTTTTTAACAGCTTCATTACTAGTTTTTAAAGACTCTTCGTCTCCAACTTCCCATAATAGTGATGACTTATATCCATATGTTCTATCCCTGCCATCTATCATTTGTGCCTGTTCAAGCTTAGAAATATCTCTTTGAACATACCTAGTGGTATAGTTTATCTTTCCATCATTTATAATCTTTGTTTCTACCCCAGATATATTTTCAATATTTGGAACAATTGATCCTGACTTTTGTCCATACAAACTAATTAATCTATCTGATATAGATTCATCTGAGTCACTAATACTGATGTCTGGCATTAAATATTCTTTTGGCATTACAACAAAGTTATTGTATTCATCAAAGAACATTGCGGTTTGAGTAGACTGTGCAAGTCTTTGTAAAATTTCTGCAACTGATGCATCTGGCTCTACAAAGAAGAATGGAATTACTGGATCATTTGCAGTTGAAATTCCTTTAAATATATAGTTTCCGAAACCAATATTATCAAGCATTGTTGCAACTGCCATAGTAAGTGTACAGTTTTGAATAAATAATGAAGGTGCATTTGCTGTTTCAAGCCTAAAGAATGCATCTCTTAAGTTTACTTGAATACTATTCATTGCACTATTACCACTAATAGAATTTTCAGAATATAGTGTTTTTACTGGTATAAATTTATCATATCCATTTACATTTAAAACAGTTTCATAAAAATCAAATTTTACTTGTGGTCTTAAAATATTAGCAATAATGCTTCCTTGTCCAGTTTCTTTATTAAATAAATTAGTTTCTGTAAAAGCATTATTATGATTTGATAATTCTATTTCTCCAGTAGCTGCAGCCAATCCACCAACTGGTAAGCCATAGTCTGTTGCAGACACTTCTTTATTTAGGCTATAGGAAACTACATAGTCTGTTAAATTACACTTTAATCTTGGAGACATTTCAATTAAATCAAAAGTAGTATTTTTGGCATACATTGTTTCAACATGTACTCTTAATCCTTTTATAAAAGTAAATTCTCTATATACCTTCTCAGACCCGTCCATAAAATACATTGGATCTACTAGCTCTTCTATTATTGATATTCTTTTTGTATCATCATTTTCTAGTAAAGAAAATCCATATTGTGCATTTGATATATTCCACTCTTGTTCTAAAGTGTCCCATATATAAAGTTCTCCAGCCTCATTTAAATAGTCTCCAACTACATATGCTTGTCCATTAATTGCATTTATAGGTAATTGTTCTGCATAATTAAGATATCCAATAAAGTGAAAATCTGTTCTAAAGTTTTCTGGAACTTCTATACCGTATCCAATTTCTACATATCCATCCCAAGGAACTATTCTAGATGTATCGCTTCTTTGAGAGTTTTCGTCAAAAGTTATTGCATCAATCCAATTGTTATCTGAGTCAAGATACTGAATCTTCCATCTTTTAGGAATGCTTGATTTATTTAAGTTTTGTAATGGATCAACAATTATAGAGTTGTCAACTCTTACTGATGCACTAACTACCTGCTCTCCATTAATACCAGTTGTGTCTGGGGCAGCTAGATTTGTCTGCATTTTAACAACAATTCTATTTGTTGCCACCTCTTCTTTATAAACAACAAATGGTGCTACGTCTTTTATGTCGTAGCCTATTGAAACACTTCCTGAAAGAGAAGATATGCCAAATTCTTGACCTGCTTCTTTTCTATACGATGTCCAATATTTAAACTGATCTTTTCTAGATGAATAGTAATATCTAGGTCTCTTTCCAGACCTAACACTATCTACATACTTTCCATCAAAAAATAGCATCTTGTTAATTCCAGATCTTGGTCTAAATGGGTTAAAGCATTCTTTTAATGAATAATAAAGCTGTCTTTCCTTTTCATCAGAAAGGAATATTGCTGGTCTAGTTTCATCAGCCTCTAAATATTCTGAAGCATTTTGAGAATCTAGTCCTCCAGTATATGCTTCTAGGGCATCGTTTTCGTCATAATAAGACAATAATTCAATGCTTCCAGAACCTTTTCTAAATCTATAATTTCCATAGTTCTCTATATTTGTTAAAATATTTTGATTCCATTCAGCAATAATTAAAGGGTCTATAGAAATACTATTTTTTGTTTGTATGTGATCAATTAAATCATCATCAAGAAACATTTAAACCTCCTCAAACGAGGCGGAAATGTTCCAAAGATCGTGATTAGACTGACCTCTTTTTACAATTTTAAAATCAAAAGCGGTAAAAAATACTTCAATAACATCTGAATATAGTGATAGATTTTCTATATCATATGGGTCTACTGAAGAAAATGATGAAGGCTTGTCGTATGCTAAAAACATATAAAATGAACCAGTATTATTTTCATACCAACTTAGCAACTCTTCTCCACCTGCACCACCATCAGCAGTATATTGTGTTAGTCCTGGACTAGTTATAATTCCACTTGAATTAAATGATGCATTTCCACTGTAAGATCTTGAAGGCAATAGGGTCCAAGAAACAGATAAAGATATCTTATCCGCAATATGGTAAGAACGCATATGTCCATTTACCATTCTTTTTCTATTTTCAATTCTATTTGGAACAATAGCTATTTCAGATCTATTATGGTCTGACAGTATTAAGAAGTCTTCTTTTTCTACCCCTTCAATTTGAGGAACACCGTTAATGATGCCATCTGAATTATTAGATAAAATTATAGCCTGTGGTCTATTCCATTTTTTTCTAGAACTTAAATATGCACTGCTAACCATTAGTATCTAATACTCCTAACATTTCCTCTATTGGTTTGAGACAACTTTGCCGCAACCACATTAGCAATATCATCTGGAGAGGCATTTGTTCCAGACACATTTACATTAATGTTATATGTATCATTATACATTACTGAGGAGTTTGTGACAGATGATGCTGTTGCACCAACTGTATTGTTTGGAACAGAGTAAGATGGGGAAGAAAGTGATGGGAATGCTCCATCATTTATCATTTGTAATAATGGCATAAATGACTGTGCTGCAGACTTTCTAACAACAAATTCTCCAGGAGTTAGTAATGCTGGAACTCTATCAATGTTTCCTTTTCCTGGAACCATATTTCCAAAAGCCATTTTTAATGCTGGTGGTGCTTCATTTGAACCTTTATAGTTTACGTTTCCACCAAAAGCCATCATCTTAACTTTTCCACCATACATGACTCTTTGAATACTTTCACCATAAGTTGAATTATATAGATCAACCATTTGATTATATGATGCTCTATAGTTGCTTAGATCTTGTTTTTCTGAAGCTTTTAGCTTTGATCCTTTTCTTTCTAATTCAAGAATGTTCTTTCTTTGTTCAAGTAAAAATAGTCTTGTTTCAACCTTTTCTCTTTCTCTTGAATTAGCAAGTCTTTGTTGTTCAATAGCATATATTTGATCTTGCTGAGATTGTATTAAGATATTTCTTTGATATATCTGTTCTTCAATTGCATCAATGTTTGCTTGAATTTGTTCTCTATTTAATAGTTGACCATTTACCTCTACCCTAATATTCTTCAAATCTTCTTCTTTTTGTTTTTCAAGAGCAGCTCTTGTATCTTCTATTCTATAGTTTGCCTCATTTGCAGTAATTTGAGACATTATTTGAGCAGCATTAGAAACATTTCCTTCTGCCAAAGCTTTTGCTAAGTCAATTCTTGAACTTTCTTGCTCTTTTAGTCTAGAGTTAGACTCTGCAACTCCATCCAGTAAATCAATTCTTTCATTATATTTCTTGTTTATTTCATCTTCTTTTTTTGATATTTGAGAAATAGCTCTATTATTTAAATCAATAGATCTTTGATCTAAATCATTTTGTCTTTCTTGTAATTTAATTACATCTTGATATCCCCTAGATTCAAGAGAAAGTCTCTTATCAACCAAATCAAATCTATTCATTAGGTTAGAAATCATATCTGAGAATCCACCGCCACCACCGCCATCACCAGTACCATCTCCAAATACTCCTTGAGCCAATTGGTCAAATATGCTTTGCACCTGCTTTTGTCCCTCAGAAATTTGTTTAGCAAAGTCTTGTCTTGCACCAGCGTCATCAATTCTTCCTGCAGACATATCTGCTCTAAGTGTAGCCATTACCTGCATTTCTGTAATTACAACAAATTTTTGAATATCTGGTAATTTATTAAACTGGTCATAACTAATTCCCATTCTATTTAATGAATCTGTAAAATCTTTACTTTCAACAAATGCTTTTTTATAAATGTCTGGATTCTTTTCAAATTCTGCCCACTCTAAACTTAATTTATTAATTTCTTCTGCTGACGCAGTATCAAGATTAATTATCATATCTAGTTGAGGTATTTTTGACAATGTTGCTAATTGTGTTGACACCTTGTCAATACCTACCTCGTCTAAACCAGCATCTGAT
>JACCDX011056214.1_pt1 | contig 11253 bp, 5 predicted proteins | sample 7449681 | NCBI WGS metagenome assembly JACCDX01 (sample SAMN15323450, study PRJNA562643) | freshwater metagenome | isolation source: river surface water | place: USA:Blue River Watershed | collected 2017-08-18 | reverse complement strand
TGCCAACGCTGCCTGGGCAAACGACATACCGGCGACTGAGGCATCCCCCCCCGCCCCCAACTCCTTCATCGACGCATTGAACTTCGCCGCCCCGCTCGTGCCGATCTCGATGTCGCCACCTTCGATCTTGATGTAGCCCCCGCCGCCGTTGAGCACGATCTTGCTGGGTGCGCTGATGACCACATCCGCGCCGGTGCTCTGCAGGTCGATGGCTTTGAGCGCGGTCAGCGTGAACGGCCCGCTTTGCGCTTGGGTGTTGACGCTGCCGCTGGCCGCATGCAGCTTCATGCCGGTGTCTTGCACCGCGCGCTGGCTGTCTTTGGCCTCGCCCCGGGTGAACAGGCTGATGCCACTTTTCACGGCCCAGGCCTGGTGGCGTTGCGCCAGCAGGTTGGTGTCTTGCCCAGCGGTCAGCGTGCTGCCGCCGCCCATGCCCAGCACCTGGTGGGCGGGGGTGAGCGTGGCGATGGCCGCCGCCGCGTTGAGCACCAGATCAGGCCGGTCGGTGACCGGGATCTGGCCTTGGCCGCCGTCGATGGCCACGATCTGGGCGTCTGCATTGCCCGGTACTGATGCGCCTTCGGCGCCGCCCACCTGCCCCGCCAAACTCTTGAGGCTGGCTTGCAGCGCCTGCTGAGCAGGCAGCTGCTCGGGCGCGGCCTCGTTGGGCAGCTTGGCCTTGTGGGTTTGGGCGTTGGCGTGCAGGGCCTTGAGCAGCTCAGCGTGGGCCTGCAGCTGTTGCCGGGCCTCGCGGGTGTCCATGGGGCGGCCTTGGGCGCCAGTGGTGCCGCCAGCACGTTGGTGCGTGCTCAATTGCAGCCCCGCCGCCGCGCGCACCGCGCCTTGGGCCTGGGTGTTGAGCTCCAGGCCATGGCCGCGCGGCTGCAGGCGCAGGTTGTCGGCCTGCTGCAGCAGGTGGCCCATCTGCAGCCAGGTCTGGTGCTGGGTGGTGTGGGCCACCACGCGGCCTTGGCCCGGGGTGTCGTCGAACACCAGTTGGTTGTGTCCGCCCGCGCCGCTTTGGCTGGCGTCCAGCGCCTGGCTCTTGAAGCCGCTGAGCGTGGCCGTGTGGGCATGGCCTTCCAGCTCGCCCTGGCGGGCTGCGCCCGGGAACCACGCCGGTGCGTTGCCGGTGGCGCTGGCGCTGCCTGCGCCCACCTGGTTGCCTTGGGCATCGGCCTGGCCTTCGCCGTTGTAAGTGCTGCCGATCACCACCGGGCGGTCGATGTCACCTTCGATGAAGGCCACCAGCACCTCTTGGCCCAGGCGCGGCGTGAACACCCCGCCCCAGTTGGCCCCGGCCCAGGCCTGGCCCACGCGCACCCAGGTGCCTGCGGCATCGGTGGCGGGGGCGTTGTCGGCATCGGCGGCGGCGGTGGGGTGGCTCAGGCGGTGGGCGCCTTGGGCGCCGCGCTGCCAGGCAAACTGCACCTTGATGCGGCCGTCGCGGTCGGTGTGCACGGGGGCGTCCAAGCCCACCACGATGGCGGTCTGGGTGCCGTGCACCACGGGCTTGCCCGCCACCAGGCGCCCAGGGGCATCTGCCGTGGCATGTCCAGCAGGGGCGGCCAGCACCCGCACAGGCACCGCGCTGCGCTGGGCCCACAGTCGGGCCTCGTAGACGGGCTCGTCGCTGCCTTGGGCGGTGGCGGCTGCGGGGGTGTCGGCCCAGGGGGTGTCGCCCAGCAGTTGCTGCAGGCCAGCGCGGGCATCGGCGCTCAGGTTGTTGCGCACGCGGTGCACCACGCCCAGCACCACGAAGTCGCTGCTCGCGCCTTGCAGCAGGTCGGCATCGTGCTCGGCATGGTCGAGCAAGGTGAAGGTGGTGGCCGGCGCCAGGGTGCGCACGGTGCCGCGCCCTTCAAAGCGCTTGCGCTCGGCCTGCAGGCCTTGCAGCTGGATCAGCGTGCGGCGTTCGGCCTGCTCGGGGCTTTCGAAGGCGTAGGCGCCAGGCTGGTCGGCATGCACCAGGGTTTGGGCCTGGGCGTGGCCGGCGTCGATGTCGGCGCTGGCTTCAATCTGGGCCACGGTGCGGTGGTCGAAGCTGGCCAGCGTCAGGCGGGAGGGCCCCAGGCGGCGTGCGGCATGCCAGCGCGTGAGGCTGTCTTCGCGCAGCACGGCGCCGGGCTGGGTGTAGCGGATGCGCGGCTGGGCATTGGGCCCGAAGGCGCCGTTGTGGTCGGCGATGACCAGGGTGTGCTGGCCCAGGCCCGGCTCAGCGGGGCGGCCTTCGTGCTCGAACCAGCAAAACAGGCCCTCTTCGGCCCACAGGCGGCGCAAGAAGCCCAGGTCGCTTTCGTTGAACTGGGTGCACAGCGAGCGGCGCGCAAAGGTGCTGCGGTCGGCCACGTCGATGCGCCAGGCGGGCTGCAGGCTGCCCTGCCCCTGGTGGTCGGCAAAGATGGCTTCGGTGATGTCGAGCACATCCATGTCCTGGAAGACCCAGCTGTCGCGGCCATGGGCCAGCCAGGCCAGCCAGGGCTCGATGCGCAGGCGGTAGCGGGCCATGCCGCCATCGGCGCCCAGCAGCTGCATGGCCGTCACGTGGCCGTGGAAAGGCCGCAGGTCTTGCCGGCTGTGGGCCGTGAGCAGCTCCAGCAGCACGGGCTGGCCCAGCAGCTCGTGGGCGCTGAGGTCGGCACGCGGGCTCAAGGCCAGCAGGTCGATGGCGTGGCCAGCCACGGGGCTCAGGCCCGAGGCCACGGCTTGCGCAGGCCAGGCCACGCCCGGGCCGATGGATTCGGCGATCTCGGCGCGCTCTGGCAGCAGCACATCGGCGCCCAGCGGGGTGTGCAGGCGCAACAGGCGATCGGCCTGGTTGGAGAACAGTGAAGACACGCCGGCGAGTGCCTGGCTCGCCCAATCGCGCGCCTTGGCCCCCAGCGCTTGCTGGATGCTGGATAGGTCCGTCATGGAACCGCCCTGAAGTTGACGTCTGGCGGCCGTTCGAGCGGCCGCTTGTGACGCGGACGTTACCGCATCCCAACCTCGCGCTGAAGGCAGGCCACCCGAAAGGAGGGGCGTCCAGGGGCATCAAAGTGCAAGCAGTTGTTTCGCCTGCGCGCGCGGGCCACGATCACGCTCGCTGATCGGGCCTCTGCAATGAAAAAGGCCCCGCCGGTGAAGGCGAGGCCCGAGGTCACGTTGAGGTGACTGCCGTCGATCAGGAGTCGAAGGCGATGCGGTTGCCCGAGCCCGGAGGCGTGCAGGTGTAGGTCACTTCCTGGCCAGCGGTGCCAGCCAGGGCGCGCAGGGCCGAGTCAGACTTGCTCGATCCGTCCTTGGCCTGGAAGGTGCCCGTGCTGGTGTTGAACAGGTAGCCCTTGCGCACGCCGCCTTCCACCACCGAGGCGACCAGGTCGCACTCGGTCACGTTGCCGCCAGCTTCCTTCGAGACGAAGGGGGCCTTGGCACGGGCGATCAGCAGGTCGATGCGGCTGCTCACTTGCGACGCATTGCTGCTGTTGAGGGTGATCTGCTGGCCGACGATCGGGGCCAGGTCGCCATCAAAGGCCAGCATGAACTGCTCGACATCCTTGCGGGTGTTGGTGCCGGTGGTGCCAGCCGGGAAGCCGGTGCCGATCTGGTCGCGGAACACGATGGCGTGGAAGAAGCGGAACAGGGTGTCGACCGCGCCGTCGTGGGTGAAGCCGTAGCCACGCACCTGCTCGCCGGTGTTGCCGGTGCCGGCCAGCGAGAAGAAGGTCATGCTGGGCGAGCCGAACATGCCCACGCGCTGGTACAGGTTGCGCAGCGGGGCGACCTTGACGGTCTGCGGCAGGCCTTCGAAGGTGCGGAAGGTGCCGGTGCCAGACAGGCCTTGCGCCGGATCCAGGGTGTGGCAGCCGTTGCAAGTCTGCGAGGTCTCCAGGAAGGAGATGTTGAGCTTCACCCCATCAGAGGGACGCGGGCCCACGTAGAAATCGCGGCCACGTTGCTGGGCTTCGGTCAGGCTGTTGTCCAGGTTGCGGACGGCGTTGGGCGGCAAGTAGGTGTTGAGCTGGTAGTCAGCAAACTTTTGCATCAGCTCCTTGGAGGCCACTTCCGGGTTGCCCAGCAGGCCCTCAAAGGCCACAGCGAAGTTGATGAACGAGGTGTTCGAGCCACGCACGTCATCGCCATAGATGCCGGTGGCGCGGTCACCACGCCAGTGCATGGCGCCATGGTTGCGCATGCCCTTGAGGGTCTGCGTCATCATGGGACCCTTCATCGGGTGGAAGTTGTTGGGCTTGTCGTCGCCGTTGATCTTCGACTTCACACCAAACAGGATCTTGGCGATGGGGAACTGGTACGGGTCGGTGAACTTGCCCGGGATGGCCGCCGTGGTGACGGGGTCATCGGGGTTGCCCAGGTCCCAGGCGGTGGCATCTTCGTCGCCGAAGATGTGGCACGAGGCGCAGGAGCCTTCGCCGTTGGCCGAGCTGTTGAACGCGTCGTACAGGATCGGGCGACCGGCGGTGATGTTGGCCGGCTCAGGGTTCTTCAGCGCGACACTGGCCACTTCGGCCTTCGACGCCAGGTTGATCACCTTCACGGCGTGGTCGAAGCGGGTCATCACGTACATCTGACCCTTGGACTCGTCGAGCACGATGCCGCTGGGGCCGCCGGTGCCCGAGACCTTGATGTAGCCCGCGCTGGCGTTGCGCGGGTTGAAGGTGTCGTTCTCGATCTCGGCGGTGCTGAACACACCGATCTTGGCTGAACCATAGGCAGCGACGTACATCGTCTTGCCATCGTCAGAAACCACAGGCTCCAGCGGGATGGCCAGCGAGTGGTTCTTGGTGGTCTTGTCAAAACCAGCGTCGTGCACCAGCTTGCTGTAATCGATGTGCTTGTTGAGGTGGCGAGCCTTGACTTCGCCATTGGCGATCACGGTGATGCGCGACTTGGCCAGGTTGCCTTGCAGCGTCTGACCCGGCGCATACGTGCCCGGACCCTCGAAGCGCGCCATGTTGTTGGCGTCGAAGTTGGTGACGTACAGCGCCCCAGTCTTGGGGTTGGTCACCATGTTGAACAGGATGTTGCCCACGCTGCTGTACGAGGCCTTTTCGGTCAGGCTGTTGGCATCGAAGGCGAACACATCGCGGTCAGGCAACTGGAACGGCAGGGCCTTGGTCCAGTCGCGGCCGATGCTGTCCTTCCAGGTCTTGGCGGTGGTGTCGTATTGGGCGATCAGGCCGGTCTCAGGGGCGTTCTTGCCCTGGACGTTGGTGCGGGGGCCCATCATGCCGCCCGGGTAGGTCACGCCCTTGACCGAGCAGGTCTTGTTCGTGACAAACCCGTCGCAGACGATGTTTTCGTCAACCACGGCCGTGCGGTTGCCCGACTTGAAGGCCGCCACGTAGACGTTGGTCTTGTCGGGGCTCACAGCCAGGGCGCGCGGGGTGTCCGAGAAGAAGCTGAGGATGCGGTCAGGCGTGCCGCCCAAAGTGGCGCCGAGGTTGCCCGGGTTGAACACCCAGACGTCGTTGCGGCCAATGCCCGGGGTGGTCAGCTTGGGATCGCCGGCACCGGGCACGTTGGCGATCGACGGATCGGTGCGGTGCTGGCCGCGGTGGGCCGTGGTGATGAACGCGCGCTGAGGCGAGCCGGCGAAGACGATGTCACGCGGCTCGTCGCCCACCAGCAGGGTGCGGGTGACGCGTGGCGTGCCGTCCAGGGTCACGACGCTGACGCTGTCGGACAGGTGGTTGACCACCCACACTTCGTTGGCGTTGCGCACGGCCACGGCCACGGGCTCCATGCCCACGGGCACGCGGGCCACCAGGGTCAGCTGGCTGCCGTTGATGTTGAACACGTCCAGCGTGTTGTTCGGGGTGTTGACCGCGAACAGCTTGGTGCCGTCGGCCGACTTGGCCAACGGACGCACGTGGCCCGACTCGAACTCGTAATACGAGGGCGATGCGGCGTGGGCCGACATGGCCAGGCCAACACCCAGGGCGGTGATTTGGAGCGCTTTGCTCAGGGCAGCCGAGACGCGGGCGGCGCGCAGGGCGGTGGAGACGTTGTGGATCATTTGGGCTTCCTTGGCAGAGGGAGTCACGCGCAGTTACTTGTGAACAGACTCTAGGGATGGACGCCCAGATGCGTTATTCAGGAAATGGCTATCGGTCTGTCATTTCCTGTCACCCCCCCCGCACATGAGGGAGGAAGTCATGTCAAGTCGCGCCAGCCCCCCCTGGGGGATGCCCGCAGTACCCCCAGAAAGGGTTAACCGGCGACAGGATTGGGCGGCAGGCGCCGAGGGCCCGGCACACCGCGCTCGACCTGGTAGACCGCCTGGGTGTGCAGCTTCGCGGCGGGCTTCACGGGGTGGGCCGTGGCGCGGAAGGTGCACACCAGGCGCGATGGGGTGAGGTCGAGCAGGGCGTAGCCCCGCTGGTCGCTGCGCAGGTGCAGGTTGTCGGGGTTGAAGCGGCGGATGAGCGCGTCGATCCACTCACTCAAGCCCTTGCTGCTGATGGACGAGGCCACGAACTCGCTGGCCACCACGGGCGAGCTCGGATCAGCAGGATCCAGGCGCAGGCGGGCCGCCACATGGCGGTGGACATCCCCCCCGAGCAGCACGACATCGGGCACACGGGGCTGGGCGATGGCCGACAGCAAGCGCGCCCGGGCAGCCGGGTAGGCATCCCAGCCGTCGGTGTAGCGCACCGGGCCCATGGGGCTGGGCAGGGCCGCCGGCGCCACCTGGGTGGGTTGGGCGATGAGCTTCCAGGCCTTGGTGCTGCTGGCCAGACCAGCGGCCAGCCAGTCTTCTTGCTCGGCACCCAACATGCTGCGCTCGGGGGCATCGAGCGAGGGGCAGGCCCAGATCACGTTGCCGTGGGCCGCCTGGTGCCAGCCGGCGCACGTGGGGGCATCGCGGAACTGGCGGGCATCGATCAGCCAGAAGTCGGCCAACTGGCCCCACTCGAAGTGATCGTGCATGCGCAGGTGCGCGCCGCGCGGCATCCGTCGGGGCGAGAGTGGCAGGTGTTCGAAGTAGGCACGGTAGCCGGCCGCCCGCAGCTTGAGGAGGGCTTGCGCATCCACCTCGGGGCCGTAGGTGCCGGCGTAGCCGTTGAGCACCTCGTGGTCGTCCCACACCATCAACCAGGGGTGGGCCGCATGGCTGGCACGCAGGTCGGCATCGAGCTTGTAGCTGGCGTGGTGCAGGCGGTAGTCAGCCAGGGTGAAGTCGGCCTCGTTGTGCGGAAAGCGGTGCGGGTGCTGCCGTTGCCGGGCGTGGGCGGGCAACTCGGTTTCGTAGAGGTAATCGCCCACGAAGACGACGAGGTCGATGTCTGCCTCGGCGATCTCTCGGTGCACGGCAAAGCTGCCGGCCTCGAGGTGTTGGCACGAGGCCAGTGCCACGCGCAAGCGCTCGACCCGGGCGTCGGGCGCCGGCGCGGTGCGGGTTCGGCCCACAGGGCTGAGTTGCCCGCCAGCCTCGAAGCGGTAGTACCAGGTGCGGTCGGGCAAAAGGCCGCTGACATCGACATGCACCGCATGGGCCAGCGTCGGGTCGGCCACAGCCACGCCTTGCTGCACGATCCGCTGGCAGGCGGCATCGGTGGCCACCCACCACCGCACCGGCACGCGGTGGGCCGGCATGCCGCCGTCCGGGTTCATCGGGAGTGGCGCCAGCCGCGTCCACAGCACGACGCTGTCTGCACGGGGCTCGCCACTGGCCACGCCCAGGCTGAAGGTGCCCTCAGGCGCCCGCCAGCGCTCGGCCGGGTGGGGGCGGCTTTGCGCCTGGGCCACATCGGCCTGCCATTGCGACAAGGCCAGTGCGGCCGCACCTTGCTGACAGGCCCGGAGGAAGTGGCGACGTTGCATCACGCGGCGGATTATGGCGTTGCGCTCCCGCCGGACTGCGCCAAGTGGCGCGCCAAAGGCGCACAATGGGCTGCGCACGTTGCCCTGGGGTGACAACCCCAGGTGGCCCACCACCGACAGGAGTCCCGGATGCCCACCCGCCCCGACAGCCCCGATCCCGCAGGGCCCACTGGCGATGCCAACCCTTTTGCCACGCTGGGTGAGGGCATGGGCAAGGGGCTGGCCTTCTTCCAAGACTGGATGAAGGCGGCCGGCAGCGCCTTGCCGCATGTCGCCGGCGCCGCCGGTGCGGGCACGGGCATCCCCGGCTGGACCACGCCCACGCTGGATCCGGCCGAGCTCGACAAACGCATCCAAGAGTTGCGCACGGTGCAGTTCTGGCTGGAGCAAAACGCCCGCATGATCGGCATGACCATCCAGGGCCTGGAGGTGCAACGCATGACGCTCAGCACCTTGCAGGGCATGAACGTGTCGATGGACCAGCTCAAGGATGCGCTGAAGGTACGCCCCGAAGCCATGCAAGAGATGTTCAAAGCGGCCCAACCGTCGCCGCGCGCCACGGCGCGTGAGCCGGCCACTGAACCGGCTGCCGGTCCGTCGGTGGCCGCGGCCGCAGAGGCTGATGCGGGACCCGCGCCCAAGCCCGCCACACCCCGGCCCACCTCGGCGTGGTTCCAGGGCGTGCCGGACGAGCCAGAGCCAGAGCCTGAGTCTGGGCCAGGCGATGCGGCGACTCGCGCGGGCGACGCCGCCCAGGCCGCCAGCGAAGCCGCAGCCGAGCTGATCAACCCCATGCGCTGGTGGGACACGCTGACGCAGCAGTTCTCGCACCTGGCCTCGCAAGCGGTGACTCCAAACACCCCCCTCCCCCAAAAAACGCCCCCATCTGACGCCAAGCGCCAGGCGAAACGCCCCCCCCGATCGACGGCCGCGCGCGCAGCCGCTGGCGCGCCTTCGGCATCCCCCATGTCTGAAGACGCGCCTCCGCAGGCGAACCCCAACCGGCGTCCCGCCAGGAAGGCCGCCCGCTGATGCCACGCCCGGAAACCAGCCTGCGCTTCATCCACGCGCACGGCACGCACCCCCGCCCCGAGCTGGCCCTGGAGCTGGTGTGGGCGCAGCTGGTGCACCAGCTCGGCCTGATCGGTACCCGCTACCCACGCATGGCCCCCACGCTGGGCTGGTGCTACCTGACGGAAGAGCTGGCCCATGGCGCCGATGTGATCCTGGCCGGCCTGCGCGAGCGCCTGCCCGACGTGGCCTGGGTGGGCGGCGTGGGCGCAGGGGTGCTGGCCACGGGCGTCGAGTACATGGACGAACCCGGCCTGGCCGTGATGCTGTGCAACCTGCCGCGCGAACAGTTCGCCATCTTCCACGGCCGACACCCGCTGGCCAGTCCCGGGCGGCCCGGCAGCCCCGCCGGCTGGCGGGCGTTTTCTGCGATGGTGCATGCCGATGGCCAGTCGCCCGACATGGGTGAGCTGATTGGTGAGCTGGCCGACCGCACCGATGCCGGCTACGTGTTTGGCGGCATCTGCCTGGGCGACCCACAGGGTGCGTCCGACGGCATCCAACTGGCCTTTGACCCGCGCGACGTCGCCGCCACACCGCAGAACGGCCCGCACCCGGGCGTGTGGCGAGGTGGCCTGTCGGGCGTGGCCTTTTCCGACCGGGTGCGCCTGGTGTCGCGGGTGACGCAGGGCTGCGAACCCGTGGGCCCCTCGCGCGAGGTGACCGCCGCCCATCACAACGTGGTCTATGAACTCGATGGCCTGCCCGCGCTGAGCTGCCTGCTGCGCGACCTGGATGTGACGGTGAAGGCCGGCGAGGTGGATTGGCAGCGCGACGCCCTGCCCAAGGTGCGGGCCACGCTGGTGGGGCTGACCGATGCCGACCAGGACCTGTTGGCCCACGGATCGCACTTTGGCGCCGACACGCGGGTGCGGCACATCTTGGGGCTGGACCCGGCCCGCCGGGGGATCGCCGTGAGCGAGCACGTCGAGTCCGGCATGCGCCTGGCGTTTTGTCAGCGCCACGTGCAAGCGGCGCGGCAAGACCTGATCCGCATCTGCGCCGAGATCCGCGAGGAATTCGACCCCATGGATCACCCCGGACACCCGCCCGTGGGCGCCGTGTACGTGAGCTGCTCTGGGCGCGGGGGGCCGCACTTCGGCAGCCCGAATGCCGAGATGTCGCTGATCGCCCACGCGCTGGGCGACATCCCCTTGGTGGGATTTTTCGCTGGCGGCGAGATCGCGCGGCGGCACATCTACGGCTACACCGGGGTGCTCACGGTTTTCGGAGGCTGATCCCGCCACGGGGCGCTCCCCCCTTGTGAGCGCCCACCGCGTGGGGATGGTGCGCCGGGCGTGGCCGACGCACACTGGCGTGAGCCGCTGCAGGCTTCAGGGGTGCCCTGGCCGGGCCCCTGCAGCGACACATCCCTTCCAGCGTCAGGAGCCACGCATGACCCCCCGCACCACCAGCCGTCCGCGTCCCATCCCGTTTGGCGCACTGAACGCCCCCGAGCCCAAGACGGCCCCTGCCCCGCTGCCCGCGCGCTTCAGCGACACGGCGCAACGCCGCGCTCCCGCGCCCATCCCCTGGGGGATGACTGTGGGCACCGCAGCCATCGCTGCCCCACCCTCCGTGGTCACCGCGGAAGACCCGCGCGCCCTGTACGAGGTGGCCCGCCGCTGGCAAGGACAATCGGTGGCCGACACCTTGCCCGCCACGCCCCCCGCACCGGCACATCGGGTCGCAGCCGCGCAGCCGGCCCCCCTGACCGGCGACACCCACGCCCGCTACACCGGCCAAGGCTCGCTGTGCGTGCGCTCGTCGGTCACGGGCCGCCACTACCGCTTTGCCCGGCATGGCGACACCCTGCGCATCGACAAGCACGACCTTTCGCTGCTGCGCCGCATCGCCGACATCGAACTGGCCTGAGCGCGCCGGACGCCGCCGTATAGTGCACAAGCCCCTGTTGCACTGCACGGCCCCTGCCGCCCCATGCCATGTCGTCAGTCCCCACGCCACCCACCACCCCGACCGACCGCCGCCGACGGCAACAGCAGGTCGCGCAGGCGCTGGCCGCCGTGCTGCCGCCCACTGGCCTGCTGTGGCAAGACGAAGCCGTCACCCCTTACGAATGCGATGGCCTGAGCGCCTACCGCCAGCGCCCGCTGGCCGTGGCCCTGCCTGAAACACCCGAGCAAGTTGGCGCCGTGCTGCGCGCCTGCCATGCGCTGCAGGTGCCGGTGGTGGCGCGCGGCGGCGGCACGGGGCTGTCGGGTGGCGCCCTGCCCCATGCCCTGGGCGTGACGCTGTCGCTGGCGCGGCTGTCGCAGGTGCTGCGCATCGACCCGGTGGCCCGCCTGGCGGTGGTGCAGTGTGGTGTGCGCAACCTGGCCATCAGCGAAGCCGCCGCCC
>JACCDX011885402.1_pt1 | contig 11254 bp, 8 predicted proteins | sample 7449681 | NCBI WGS metagenome assembly JACCDX01 (sample SAMN15323450, study PRJNA562643) | freshwater metagenome | isolation source: river surface water | place: USA:Blue River Watershed | collected 2017-08-18 | reverse complement strand
TGGTGTCGGGCGGTGCGGCCGGTCTGGCCGGCGCGCTGGAAGTGGCCGGGCCGCTGGGGCAGCTCACGCCCTATGTGCCGGCCGGCTACGGTTTCGCCGCCATCATCGTGGCCTTTGTCGGGCGCCTGCACCCGCTGGGCATGGTGCTGTCGGCGGTGCTGATGAGCATGTTCTACATCGGCGGCGAATTGGCGCAGTCTCGCCTGGGCCTGCCCAAGTCGATCACCGGGGTGTTCCAGGGCCTGCTGCTGTTTTGCCTGCTGGCCTGCGACACGCTGGTGGCCTACCGCATCCGTTGGGACACGGGCTTGGGCGCGGCCCGGAAAGGGCAGGTGGCTTGATGGAAACGTATGCACTGCTGATCGCAGCCACTCTGAACGCTGGCACGGTGCTGGCGATTGCCGCGCTGGGCCTGCTGATCAACGAAAAGGCCGGGGTGGTGAACCTGGGCGCCGAGGGCATGATGCTCTGCGCGGCCATTGCCGGTTTTGCCGCCGTGGTGCACACCGGCAACGACTGGCTGGGTTTTGCCGCCGGCATGGGCGCTGGCGCGCTGCTGGCCGCCGTGTTCGGCCTGTTGGTGATCTGGCTGGGCACCAACCAGTACGCCACCGGGCTGGCGCTGAGCCTGTTCGGGGTGGGCTTCTCGGCCTTTGCCGGCATCGGCTATGTGCAAGAGAAGCTGCCCGAGCGGGTGCAGCACGCCCTCCCGCTGCTGGCCGACATTCCGCTGTTGGGTCAGGCGCTGTTTCGCCAGCACCCGCTGGTCTATGTGGCCATGGCGCTGTGTGTCGGCCTGATCTGGTTTTTGGACCGCACGCGCACCGGGCTGGTGCTGCGCGCGGTGGGTGAATCCCCAGAAGCGGCGCATGCGCTGGGTTATCCGGTGCGCCGCATCCGCCTGGTCGCCGTGGTGACGGGTGGGGCACTGTGCGGTCTGGCGGGCGCCTACATCTCGGTCATCTACACGCCGCTGTGGGTCGAGGGCATGGTGGCTGGCAAGGGCTGGATCGCGCTGGCGCTGACCACCTTCGCCACCTGGCGGCCGGCACGCGTCTTGCTGGGGGCTTACCTGTTCGGTGGCGTGACCATGCTGCAGTTTCACCTGCAGGGCGCTGGCGTCGAGGTGCCCAGCGAGGCCTTGTCGTCCTTGCCCTATGTGGCCACCATCGTGGTGCTGGCGCTGATCTCGCGCAACCCAACCTGGATCCGGGTGAACATGCCGGCCTCGCTGGGGCGGGCGTTTCATCCGGGTTCATAATGCTTTTTCCTTCAACCCACCTGTTCATCAACCCAAACCACTTTGGGGACAGATCTTCAGCTCTGTCCCCAACACGAAAGGACAAAACATGACAGATTTCTCCAAGCGTTCGGTCATCAAGCTGGCGGCACTGACCGCTGTGGCCGCGGCAGCCCTGGTCGGCTGTGGCAAGAAAGAAGAGCCCAAGGCCGAAGCGCCTGCCGCCGCACCGGCGAAGGCGGAGCCCCTGAAGATCGCGTTTGCCTACGTCGGCCCGGTGGGTGACGGCGGCTGGACCTTTGCGCATGACAACGGGCGCAAGGCGGTGGAGAAAGAGTTTGGCGACAAGGTGGTGACCTCGTTCGTGGAGAAGGTGCCCGAGAGCGCCGACGCCGAGCGCGTGATCCGCGACATGGCCGGTCAGGGCAACAAGCTGATCTTTGGCACCACCTTTGGCTACATGGAGCCCATGCTCAAAGTCGCGGCCGACATGAAGGATGTGAAGTTTGAACACGCCACCGGCTACAAGAGCGCCGACAACATGCGTACCTACGACAGCCGCACCTACGAAGGCGCCTACATGGCCGGTGTCGTGGCTGGCAAGATGACCAAGAGCAACACGCTGGGCGTGGTCGCCTCCATTCCAATCCCCGAAGTGATCCGCAACATCAACTCCTTCACCCTGGGTGCGCAGTCGGTCAATCCCAAGATCAAGACCAAGGTGGTGTGGGTGAACGAGTGGTTCAATCCCCCGAAGGAAACCGAAGCCGCCACCGCACTGATCAACGGTGGTGCCGACGTGCTGATGCAGAACACCGACTCCAGCGCCGTGCTGCAGACCGCCGAAAAGCTGGGCAAGCGCGCCTTTGGCTGGGACAGCGACATGACCGCCTATGGCCCCAAAGCCCACCTGGGCTCGGCCGTGATCAACTGGGGGCCGTACTACATCAAGGCCGTACGGGATGCGCTTGAAGGCAAGTGGACCGGCAACCAGGCCGCCTGGTGGGGCGTGAAAGAAGGCGCCATCGACTTCGTGTCGATTGCGGCCGATGTGCCCGAAGACACCAAAAAGAAACTGGATGAAGTCAAAGCCGGCCTCAAGGACGGCAGCTTCGCCATCTGGAAGGGCCCGATCGTCGGTCAGGACGGCAAGGAAGTGCTGGCCAAGGACGCGGTTGCCGACGACAAGTTCCTGGGCGGCATCAACTTCTATGTCAAGGGCGTGGACGGCAAGATCCCCAGCGGCAAGTGATGCCTGTCTGACGGATGCCAAAGGGCTGCTTCGGCAGCCCTTTTTGTTCGCGCAGGGGCGCGCTCCTACAGGGGGTTGTCGTACGCGGGGGGCGCACTTCTGCATGGTTTTCGCTGTAGGAGGCCGCCCTTGCGGCCGAATGGAGCGCGTAATATTCTGACCAGACACGGGAGTACCCACCATGTTCAAAGTCCACGCCGTTGCCCCGCACCGCCTGCCCGAGCTGCTGCGGACCATGCCCAAGGCCGAGCTGCACATCCACATCGAGGGCTCGCTCGAACCCGAAATGATCTTCGCGCTGGCGCGCCGCAATGGCGTGTATCTGCCCTATGCCAACGTCGAGGCCCTGCGCGCGGCCTACGCCTTCACCGACCTGCAGAGTTTTCTGGACCTGTACTACGCCGGGGCCAGCGTGTTGCAGACCGAGCAGGACTTCTACGACATGGCCTGGGCCTATTTCGAGAAAGCCAGGGCCGATGGTGTGGTGCGCGCCGAGCTGTTCTTTGACCCGCAGACCCACACCGCGCGGGGCGTGCCGATGCAGGCCGTGATCGAAGGGCTGGGCTGGGCCTGCGCGGACGCACGCGCCAAACTGGGCATCAGTGCCGACCTGATCCTTTGTTTTTTGCGGCACCTGTCCGAAGACGACGCGCTGGCCACGCTGGACGAGGCCATGCCCTGGCGCGACCGCTTCATCGGTGTCGGCCTGGATTCAAGCGAGGTCGGGCATCCGCCCGAAAAATTTGCCCGCGTGTTCGCACGGGCCCGGGCGATGGGGCTGCACGCGGTCGCCCACGCAGGCGAGGAGGGGCCCCCGGCCTACATCTGGAGCGCACTCGATGCACTGAAGGTCGAGCGCATCGACCACGGCGTGCAGGCCATCCACGACGCGGCGCTGATGCAGCGGCTGGTCGATACGCAAACGCCGCTCACGGTCTGCCCGTTGTCGAACATCAAGCTGTGTGTCTTCAAGGACCTCGCACAGCACAACCTCGGACAGATGCTGGACGCCGGGGTCAGGGTGACGATCAACTCCGACGACCCGGCCTACTTTGGCGGCTATTTGCTCGAGAACTACCTTCAGACCTTTGCGGCGCTGCACCTGAACGCGCAGCACGCTTACCGGCTGGCGGCGAACAGCCTGGAGGCGAGCTTTGCGCCCGAGCAAGACAAGCACCGCTGGATGCACGAACTCAAGCAGGTGTTTGGACGCTTCACCGAGAACGACTGAGGTGCCTGCGTTAAAATTGCACCAAACCCGCGCCCCGGCGGGTTTTGTTTTGTTCAATCCCGGGGCCATGTAGAGGAACACCATGTACAAAAACCTCGCAGCCACGCTCGTGGCCGCCTGTTTTTTCTCCCCCCTGTCTTTTGCCCAGTCCACGCCGGTCACGCCACCGGCCCATTCTCCCGTGAAGGCCGGTTTTGTCTATGTCTCTCCCATCACCGAGGCGGGCTGGACGAAACAGCATGACGAAGGTCGCAAGGCTGTCGAGGCGGCTTTGGGCGATAAGGTCAAAACCACTTTTGTGGCCGACGTACCCGAAGGCGCGGACGCTGAACGCGTGATCCGCGATCTGGCCAGCCAGGGCCACCAGATCATCTTCACCCCCAGCTTTGGCTACATGGAGCCCACGCTCAAGGTGGCCAAGGAGTTTCCGAATGTGAAGTTCGAGTCGGTCACGGGCTACAAGACGGCGCCGAACGTGGCCACGTCCAATGCCCGCTACTACGAAGGCCGCTACCTGGCCGGTGTGGCGGCCGGTCGCATGACGAAGACGAACGTGGCGGGCTACGTGGCGGGCTTTCCGATTCCTGAGGTGCTGCAGGGCATCAACGCCTTCACGCTGGGCATGCGTTCGGTGAATCCCCAGGCGACGGTCAAGGTGGTCTGGCTCAACGCCTGGTTCGATCCGCCGCGCGAACGCGAGGCCGCGATGACCTTGTTCAACCAGGACGTGGACGTGGTGGCTTTCCACACCGGCTCCACGGCTGTGATGGCGGCAGCGCAAGAGCGCGGCAAGATGGCCGTGGCCTACCACTCGGACATGCGCAAGGTCGGCCCGGATGCGCAGATCATCGCCGTCACGCACCAGTGGGGCGATTACTACACCCGTCGTGTCAAAGCGGTGCTGGATGGCAGCTGGAAAAGCGGCAGTGTCTGGGGTGGCGTCAAGGAAGGCATGATCCGCGTCGGCGACTTTGGCCCCAAGGTGCCGAAGAAGGTGCAGGACGAGGTGCTGGAGCTGCAAAAAGCTGTGGGCAGCGGCAAGCTGGTGCCGTTTGCCGGTCCAATCACCGACAACGAGGGGCGTGAAGTTCTGGCCAAAGGCCTGCGCCTGACCGATGAGCAGATCTTGAACATGAATTACCTGGTGCAGGGGGTGGTGGGGAAGGTCGGTCGATAGCCCCCACTAAAATCATCGCATCAACCAAGGACGCACGATGAGCATCAAGAGCGACAAGTGGATTCGCCGCATGGCCGAGCAGCATGGCATGATCGAGCCTTTCGAACCGGGCCAAATCCGTCAGAACGCGGCCGGCCAGAAGATCGTGAGCTACGGCACGTCCAGCTACGGCTATGACATCCGCTGCGCGCCCGAGTTCAAGGTGTTCACCAACATCTACAGCACGGTGGTGGACCCGAAGAACTTCGACGAGAAGAGTTTTGTGGACATCAACAGCGATGTCTGCATCATTCCGCCCAACAGTTTTGCGCTGGCGCGCACGGTCGAGTATTTCCGCATTCCGCGCAATGTGCTGACGGTGTGCCTGGGCAAGAGCACCTATGCCCGCTGCGGGATCATCGTCAACGTGACGCCTTTCGAGCCCGAATGGGAGGGCTATGTGACGCTGGAGTTTTCCAACACCACGCCGCTGCCAGCCAAGATTTACGCGGGTGAGGGCTGCGCCCAGGTGCTGTTCTTCGAGAGCGACGAGGTCTGCGAGGTCAGTTACAAGGACCGGGGTGGCAAGTACCAGGGGCAGGTGGGCGTGACTTTGCCCAAGACCTGAGTTTTTGGGACTGTTTCGTTTGCTTCGTTTGGCACCGGCCGGGGGACAGGCTGGGGCCGAACTCCTCATGCTGCGGGGTACGCAGAAATCGTCGTCCGGCCCCAGCCTGTCCCCCGGCCTCTCTTGTGGCTTGAACGTCCCTGATTTCTCGGGGCTTGCTTTCTTGGTTTTCATCGGGCAGCAGGCCCTCATGGATCGCTTGGGGCGGTGTTCGGGTGACGATTTCTGCGTACCCCCGCAGCATGAGGAGCCCGGACACCGCCCCAAGCGATCCTGCCCCGAAGGGGCCAACAAGCCGTAAAAACGGCCGACACCCCCAAAATGCGACAATAGAGGGCAATGACCATCCCGTACTCTCAATTGGAGCTAGCCCCCTCGCTGGCCAAAGCCGTGGCCGAAATGGGCTACGAAAACATGACGCCCATCCAGGCACAGGCCATTCCCGTGGTGCTGACCGGTAAGGATGTCATGGGCGCGGCCCAGACCGGCACCGGCAAGACCGCCGCGTTTTCGCTGCCCCTGCTGCAGCGCCTGCTCAAGCACGAAAATCCTTCCACCTCGCCCGCCCGCCACCCGGTGCGCGCCCTGGTGCTGCTGCCCACGCGCGAACTGGCCGACCAGGTGGCCCAGCAGATCAAGCTTTACGCCAAATACACCCAGCTGCGCAGCACCGTGGTGTTCGGCGGCATGGACATGAAGCCGCAGACGGCCGAACTGAAAAAAGGCGTCGAAGTGCTGGTGGCTACACCGGGTCGCCTGCTGGACCATATTGAAGCGAAAAACGTCGTGCTCAACCAGGTCGAATACGTCGTGCTCGACGAGGCCGACCGCATGCTGGACATCGGCTTTCTGCCGGACCTGCAGCGCATCCTGAGTTACCTCCCCAAGCAGCGCACCACGCTCCTGTTCTCGGCCACTTTCTCGCCCGAGATCAAGCGCCTGGCCGGCAGCTACCTGCAGGACCCGGTCACCATCGAGGTGGCGCGCCCGAACGAAACCGCGTCTACCGTCGAGCAGCGCTTTTTTGCCGCGTCCGACGACGATAAGCGCCGCGTGATCCGCAAGGTGCTGAACGACCGCGGGCTGCAGCAGGCGTTCATCTTCACCAACAGCAAACTGGGCTGCGCCCGTCTGGCGCGCAGCCTGGAGCGCGACGGTTTCAAGACCGGTGCGCTGCACGGCGACAAGAGCCAGGACGAGCGCCTGAAAGCGCTTGAAGCCTTCAAAAAGGGCGAAGTCAACCTGCTGGTCTGTACCGATGTGGCCGCCCGTGGCCTGGACATCAAGGATGTGCCCGCCGTGTTCAACTTTGATGTGCCCTTCAACGCTGAAGACTATGTGCACCGCATCGGCCGCACCGGCCGTGCCGGTGCATCGGGTCTGGCCGTGACGCTGGTGGCCCCGAGCGACTCGCGACTGGTCGGGGACATAGAAAAGCTGATCAAGAAAAAAATCGAGGTCGAGTCGATTGAGCTGGGCGATGACCGTCGCGGCCGCAGCGACGAACGCCGACGCCGGGATGACCACGATCCGCGCGATGTGCTGGATGCTCCGCGCGAGCCGCGTGAACGCCGTGGTTTCCGTCCGGCCCCTGCGCCACGCGATCCGTTCTTCGACAAGCCCTACGAGCCGTCCAGCGCCGAGACGCCGCCCGTGTGGGAATCGCAGCGTCCTGCAACGCGTCCGGGCGTGTCGGCCAACATCAAGACCAAACGCAAGGTCGCGGCCCTGTTCAAGCCCGGCGAGTAAGTTCCGGGTCCTCCTGTCGTCCTCGGGCTTGACCCGAGGACCCACAATGCCGCGATGGATGCCCCGGTCAAGCCTGGGCACGACAGGGGCTGACGAGGAGGTCGCCTGGGCAGGATGGGGTGATGGCCAAGCTTGGCGCATCTTTACCCCTGCTTCAAATGGCAGTCTTGTTCCGCTGTCAAAATCGGGGCATGTCCGAAGTCCTGATCCCGATCCCGACGCCACTGGTGCAAGCGTTCACCCTCGCCGGTCTGCTGTCGGCCAGTCTGCCTTCTCTGGCCCAGACGGCCCCGTCCAGCGTGACCGACCTGGGGCGCATCGAAATCCGCAGCAACCGCGACAACGTCACCGAAGCCCGACGCGAGTCCACGGCCAGCAAGATTGTCATTGGCCGTGAAGAGATTGAAAAACAGGGTGATGCCACGATTGCCGATGTGCTCAAACGCCTGCCGGGTGTCACCATGGGCGGCCCTCCGGGACGTGGTGGCCCGATCCGCATGCGAGGCCTGGGCAACGGTTACACACAGATTCTGCTCGACGGGGAGCGCATGCCGCCGGGTTTCTCGATTGAGCAGCTCACGCCCGAACAGATCGAGCGCATCGAGATCTTGCGCGCCCCCACCGCCGAAACCGGGGCCCGCGCCATTGCCGGCACCATCAACATCGTGTTGCGCGAGGGACGCCGGGGCGTGCCAGACGACCTCAAGCTGACGGCCAGCAGCGAGCATGGTCACACCTCCAGCCAGGCCAACTGGGTGCACAACCTCAAGACAGAGGCGTTGACCGGCAGCTTCACTTTGTCGGCCATGGACACTTACCGGCCGGACGAGAGCACCACGCTCACCGAGTCATCGTCTTTTGCAGACCGGGTGCGTGATGTCAGCAGCCTGGGGCATCGCCGCGCGGTCAATGCCAACGCCCGTTTGCAGTGGAAAGGGGAAGAGGGCCGCAGTCTGACGCTGATGCCGTTCGTCGTGTATTCTGAGTACGACAGCCATGGCCGCATTGCCGTGCGCTCTGCAGCAGGCATGTCGGATACGGCCCAGACGCAAAGCAACAGCCGTTTCTCGATGGCAAGGCTCAATGGCCAGTGGGCGCAGCGCCTGTCAGCAGATGACCGGCTGGAGTGGCGTTTTGGCGTCGGACAGTCCAATTACGACTACCGCATGGATCAGACGGGGGCTTCGCAGGTGAATTCGGACACCGGCAATCCTCTCTTGCGCAACGGTTACGAAACCCAGAACTTTGTCGATCACAGCAGCAACCTGACCGGCAAGTGGACGCGCGCCCTCGACAACGGGCATCAGATCGTCAGTGGGCTGGAGTTCGAGCAGGTGCGTCGCAACGAAGAAGGCAATGCGGCGATGTCGGACGAAGGCGGTAACCTGCAGGCACGTACTCGCCGCTGGGCGCTTTACGGCCAGGACGAATTCAAGATCAATCCGCAATGGTCAGCCTACGGCGGCCTGCGGTACGAAAGCCTGCTGACCGAGGGTACGGTCAATGGCGTGCTCAAGAACAACGAAAGCGGTGTCTGGACGCCGCTGATGCACGCAGTCTTCAAACCCGATCCGCAAAAGCGCGATCAGGTTCGCATGAGTCTGACGCGCAGCTATAAGACGCCGACGTTGCACCAGTTGGTGGCTCGCTATGTCCCGTCCCTGGGCGACAACACCTGGACGCAACCGGACCGCACGGGCAACCCTGACCTCAAGCCCGAACTGGCCACGGGCGTGGACATCGCGTTCGAACGTTACCTGGAGCAGGGGGGAGTGCTCAGCGCCAATCTGTTCCGGCGCAACATCAGCAACCTGATCCGCTACACCACCACCTACAACGGCAGCCGGTATGTTTCGTCGCCGACCAATGTGGGCGATGCGGTCACACAAGGTGTCGAGCTTGAAGCCAAGTTCCGCCTGAACCAGTGGATCGACGGTGCCTGGCCGATCGACGTGCGCAGCAACGTCAGCTTTTTCCACTCGCAGGTCAAGGACGTGCCAGGCCCCAACAACCGGCTGGACCAGCAGCCTTCATCGACCGGCAACCTGGGCGGCGACTACCGCCTGCGCAGCCTGCCGCTCACGGTGGGCGGCAACTTCAACTGGAACCCGGCCTACGACACCCGCCGTACCCTGGAGCAATCGGCTTACCAGGGCGCCAAGCGGGTGCTGGATGTGTATGGCCTGTGGCGCCTGTCGTCCTCGGCAGGCCTGCGCCTGACGGTGAGCAACCTCACGCCGCTGGACTATGTGACGGGCTCGACTTTCAGCTCGGGGGCTCAGACCGAATCGGCCCGCACTACGGCACGCAACTGGCAGAACGTGCAGCTGCGGCTGGAGCTGAAGATTTAAGCCATGCCGTTGCGGCGGGCCAGTTCGACGAACAGGCCCGAGTGGTCCAGATCGGCCAGGCCGTGATCGATGGCTTCGCTGTACAGGCGTTCAAACAGCTCGGTGATCGGGGCGGCAAACCCCAGACCGGCCGCAGTGTCGAGCGCATTGCGCAGGTCTTTGTGCTGCACCGTCATGGTGGCGCGGGGGGCGAAGTCGCGGTCGACCATGCGCTGACCGTGCAGTTCCAGAATCCGGCTCCTGGCAAAACCGCCGCCGATCGCCTCGCGCACCTTGGCCATGTCGGCGCCACCCTTGGCGCACATCAGCAGGGCTTCGGACACCGCACCGATGGAGATGCCCACGATCATCTGATTGGCCAGCTTGGCGAGCTGTCCGGCGCCGTGCGGGCCCACATGCGTCGTGGTGCCCAGGTGCTGCAGCACGGGCAGCGCCTGAGCCAGATCGGCCGCTTCACCACCGGCCATGATGGCCATGGTGCCGGCTTCGGCGGCCACGGTGCCGCCCGAGACCGGCGCGTCCACATGGCGCAGCCCCATGGCCTGCAGGCGCGCGGCGTGGTCCCGCGCTTCTGCTGGTTTGATCGAGGCCATGTCCACCACCAGGGCGCCGGGTTTCATGGCTTGCGCTGTGCCCAGCCCGAACAGCACCTGTTCCACCACCGGGCCGTTTTCCAGCATGCTGATCACGATGTCGGCCCCGCGCACCGCCTCGGTGGCGTGGTCATGCACCTGGGCGCCCAGCGCGGCCAGCGGCTCGGCTTTGGCGCGGTTGCGGTTCCAGGCGTGGACGGTGAAGCCGGCCTGGCACAGGCGGGTGGCCATGGGCAGGCCCATGCGGCCGGTGCCCAAAAGGGCGACAGTGGAGGGGGATGCAGGGGTGTTCATGGGGGGCTCTTTCGAATGCCGGGATTGTCGCGGGTTTGGCATGTCCCTTTGACGGGCTGTGACAAGATGCACAGCCGCAACCGACACCTAGGAGACAAGATGGCCCTCAAAGACGCTGCCTGGCACGACCGCATGTACAACAACCGGGCGCTGGTGCCCGATTTTGCTGACCACTTCGCCCACTGGCGCACTGCATCTGAGCAGGCGCGCCAGCAACGGCGCTGCCTGCTGGGTGTGCCCTATGGTGATGGCCCGAACGAAACACTGGACATCTTTCCGGCCAGCCGACCCGATGCCCCTGTGGTGGTGTTCATCCATGGCGGTTACTGGCGCAGCCTGGACAAGGCCGACCATTCCTTTGTGGCCGAGCCCCTGCTGGACATGGGCGCCTGTGTGGTGGTGGTCAACTACGCCCTGTGCCCTGGAACGGATGCGGTGCCCGTCACGATTCCCGACATCGCGCTGCAATGCGCGCGCAGCATCGCCTGGGTCTGGCGCCACATCGCAGCGCATGGCGGCAACCGCAACGACATCTCGGTCATCGGCCATTCGGCTGGCGGCCATCTGGCGTCCATGATGCTGGCCTGCCGCTGGCAAGAACTGGGGTCTGATCTGCCCAAGGATCTGGTGCGAAAGGCCATGTCGATTTCGGGCCTCTTTGATTTAGAACCGGTGCGCAAGACGCCTTTTGTGCAAGGCGACCTGCGCCTGACGCCCGGCCAGGTCAAGCTGGCCAGCCCGGCCCTGTGGCGAGCGCCCA
>JACCDX010531100.1_pt1 | contig 11255 bp, 10 predicted proteins | sample 7449681 | NCBI WGS metagenome assembly JACCDX01 (sample SAMN15323450, study PRJNA562643) | freshwater metagenome | isolation source: river surface water | place: USA:Blue River Watershed | collected 2017-08-18 | reverse complement strand
GAACCAGTAACACCTTTGATATTCTTAGTCATCAAATTCCAATTTGTATCTATGTCCGGTGATCCGGTAACAGATGATATATTATTTGTATAGATATATGAATTATCATTATACGAAACCATATCATAATAGAAGTACATCATCATAGAATCCCACTCACCCATCCAATTAACTGATAAACCACTTGGTCCAGTCGGTCCTACCGGTCCTTGAGGCCCAACAGAATAGGAACCTGGTCCCAAATTTAGCAAATTACCAAATCCATCATAATATAAATCGGTTGTACCATGTATAACTTGAACTAATCTACCATAAGAACCAGAAACTGTAACACCAGTAAAATCATAACTCATAGTTCTATATATTAACTATCATGAGCCCAAAATCATTTAATATATAATAAAAAAATCAATTTATATGCCTTTAATATATTCAACATATTTAAATGAAACTTTAAATTGGTCTGACTTTGAATACTCTTCCGGTAAAAAATGGTTAAAATGGGAAGAAGTTACATTAAATTGGGAAAATGTTGATTTAACTTGGGATGAAGTTTTTATTTTACTAGAAATTGTTAGAAGAGGTGGTGGTAGTAGTGGTTATCCATATAAGGGTGAATATGAAAAGAATAATCCGTGGAGAAAACTAAATGAGGATATAGGAAAAGAAAGTACAGATAAAGTTATAAAGGTTTATTGTAGAGTTAGAGGAATTGATTATGAAAAAATAAAAAACCCAAAAAAAGATATTAGAGTAACTGTTAATGAATTTAATAGATTTTTAAATGAAACAGTTAATGTAAAAATTAATTTTTAAAAATAATATATAAGTTATGGAAGAAAAAGATGATATATTTAAATTTGAAGATTTTCTAGGTGGTAATAAAATGGAAGATCTTAAAAAGATGAAATCAAACCTTTTAAAAGAAGGTTTATTTTCAGATAACGAATCTGTTGAAGACGAGGAGATAAATCAAGATTTTAATCCTTATACAAATAGTATTTCTAACAAACCATTGGAGACTGAAGATGAGTTAAATTATGAAGACGATATAGATACAGAGGATAAATTTTATGATGATGAAAATGACTCATATGTTTTATATAAAGATAAATCCGAAGATTTTATTTGTGATATAGCAATTGAAGGTGTTAATCAAAATGATACAGAGGTAAGACTTATCATTGAATCAGATGATTGGAATCTAATGTTTATAGGTGAAGTTAAGAACGGAAAATGTATTATACCTATTAAGAAATTAAGTATCTTCAATGAGGGTCAAACAGGTAATATAAAGCTTGAGGTGAATGCAGATGGTAGTCTATTTACGCCTTGGGAAGATGAATTTGTTATTAAAACATCTAAGAAAGTAACTGTTAGTTTAAATGAAAATAAAAAATCATCGAAGGAAACTGGAGTAAAAGTAAAAGTAAATAAAAAGAGACCTTAATTTAAGGTCTCTTTTTTTAGAAATGAAATTCAGGTAAAATATCTTTATCTAAGTTAGAAACTTTTATTAAACCAGACTTCATTATTGTATTAATAACCATTTCGCCAGTAATTGATTTAGTACATTCGAATTGTCTTTCAGTTCCTTTATGATCCGGACACCAATTCCAATCACCAGCATCTAATCTATATCTATTATAACAACCATTACATACAGAATCATTAAAAATTCTAAATACATTATCACCTTCAAACTCGGAAATTGGTTTACTAAATCCAGATATCAAAAATGTTGGAATTCCCAATGTCCAAGAAACCCAACTTAACCCAGAACCAACTCCAATAAAAAATTCACAAGATAACATTGTTTCCATAAGATTTTCCATTGAACCTTCTGGTAATTTAGTACAACCCACTGGATGTTTATTACCCATATAATCATCATTTTCCTTTGAAAGTATCATAACCTCATATCCACTTGCCTTTAAAAAATCAACTACTTCTTGCCACCCAGTTGGATTATTCCAATATTTTGTTTGAGCTGTCGAATGAATTGCTATACCGACTCTTTTTTTCTTTTCTACTTTTGGTAAATTTATTTTAGCCTTAACATATTCAAAGTCTAAACCTAAAATATCAGCAGCTGTCTTACCTAAAGGACTTTCTTTAAAATCATTTGGATTCATACTACTTTTAAATGTATCATCATCGTTATAATACCATCCGATTGAATACATCGCGTAAATACCATCCACAACTTGACCTGGTTCGATAAATTCAATTTCTGGATAAGTTTCTTTAAATAGATAATTCCAGAATGTTGAGCAATAAACTTTACAATTCCATTTTTTTCTAAACTCATCTACATACGGAAACCAAGCTAAAGTATCACCAATTGATTTGGAATCTAGTGTTATAAATACTTTTTTATCCGTTGCGTCATATACACTATCATATATCAATTCTTCTTCACAATACACTTTACATTTCCACTTTTGGAAATATTTTTTATTAGTTTTTGTCCACATGTTAGAACTTAAAGATGTTCTATGCTCACACAAATCATCAGAATTGTAAAATTCAACAATAAAGTTGTGTGGATTATCAGATTTAATTTCCAAGAAAGCACCATTCACATAATGGTTTATAATAGTAAATTCCGAATAATTACTATTTATAATATTACTACTATAACTTAGATTTTTATAAAAATCTAATACTTCATTTTTAAAATTAAAGAATTCTTTTCGGTATATGTAGTTATTAATAGAATTTGCAATTTCAGGATCTTTGACACAATGGAATCCCAAAACTACATTTTTATCATATGGTATAAAAGATTGTTTAAGATGACCCTTTTCATATTCATTCATATCCAAATATTTATAATAGTTATTTACCTGACTATTATAAAAGAATTTAACATCATCTAAGTTTAAAACATTTACTAAAAAGTAAAACTGTTTAGGTTTTATATCATACTTCCACAACAAACAATTTAAAATCAGTTCATCGTGCATAAATTCTTTCTTTCTTATTTCATTTATTTTATCAGAATGACAAACATCTTTCCATTTTTTAAACAAATTTAAATGAGATTGATTAAATAACATTATATTAGTTACTCCTTGAGGATACTTTTGATTTGGTAGATTTAATGCGGCTGTCAATAAAGGACCCGGAACATAACTACCTTGAACTAGAGTATAGTCCCAAGCAGACTTCTGAAAAATAGGACCATCTTCAATTTCATTAAAATAATCAAACACATTATTAATATTGGATCTTATTTGAACATCAGCATCTAAGAAAACAACATTTTTATATCCTCTTTCTAATATATCTATAAATATATTTGGTTTTATAAATTGCATGAATTGACCATCATTTACATCACCTTCAATATTCATTCTTATATTAGTGAGATTTTTATATTCTAAATTAGAATCATAATTTATAGAATAATGATATATTTTTTCATCTGAATATTTATCAATTCCTACTATCAATTGCTCAATCAAATTTTGAAACTTTTCATTTGAAAAGACTAAAAAACATTTTGTCTTACCATCAAACTCTTGATCATGTATTAGTTTATGATTTGAGTATATCTTTAAATATTTTTTTTCATTTATAGAGTTTTGATAGAAATTATGAATTGATAAGTTTATCTTTTTAAATTCATCTATATCAAAGTCACAAGTTAAATTCACAAAATCCATATAAAAAATATCATAAAATTGAATAAAACAATTTTCTAATTTAATACCACTAATATTCTCAATTGTCAATGAATCTGATAACAATTGAACTTTAAAATTATTTCCATGCATAAATAACACCCATTTTATTTTGTGGAATAAAATCAGAGTCATCTAATTTATTCCATTTATCAAATTTATATTTAAACCCATTTAATGCCAATTTCTCAATTATCTCCATAACTCTATAATCATCATTTAAATGAAATTCTATTAAAAATCTTTTTATTTTACTCATTGATTCCTCATCAAATGATTTGAAAACTTCATACTCAGCTCCTTCTATATCTATTTTGAATAAGTCAATAGTATCTTCTTTTACATATTCTTTTAGTAATGTATTTGGAGTAATACAATTTATAACCTTTTTAATTCGATCACTTGTTCCTATTACACTAGTATAATCTATACTGGATACAACTGATATACCAGGTTGTTCCCAAAATTCAATTTCACCATCATATGAATATATTGCTTTATCTATAACAGATACATTTTTATTTATTTTAAAATTATTAGTTAATAATTTTATATTATAACTATCAGCATCAACCAAATAAACTTTCTTGTTTCTTATTAAAAATGGAGTACTCAACATTCCGTAGTTTGCACCAACATCAACAAATGTATTAATTGAGTCTAAATCAATATTAAAATTTTTATACATCGAAAACTCATCAAAATCACAAAACTCATTAAATTTAACTTCTTCTTTTTTAAAGCTTTTAAACTTCTTACTAAGCGGATGTTTTGAATTAAAATTTTGAACTAGTATATTTTTTCTTATAGTTAAATCATCTTTGTATATCTCCAAATAGAATCCATTTTTAGCTTTACTCATATTATTACTACAAGGTGGTACAATCCACCAGGTTATACCTTTCTGTAAAGAAAACTCTTCTGATTGATAGATACATAAATCTGTGTAGTAGTCAAAAATTCTTAGATGTATTTTATCTATATCATATGAATTATTTGTTACATAGAATTTATCTTCATTTGGATCAAATATAAAATCTATATTATTATAATTATATGCCAAAATATCAATTTTATTATCTTCGAAAAATTCATATTTGTCATTATAAACAAATATATCATTAATTAAACCTTTTGATATTATATCATTTTCCCAACAATATTCTAAAACATTATTAACGACAAACATATCTTCAATATTTTTATAAAAAGTTATGTTTTCTAGCATAAAATCTATGTTACAGAAAAATGAATTAGAGCTAACTAATCTATCTCCCCATTTACAAGTAACAAATTTATATTTATAATCATTAATCCAATCATGAAATCTCTGAATATTTGTTATTTCTATATCATATGATGTTTTCCAACACCAATCAATACCCATTACCTTCAAATGATTTAATGATAATTCGATTAGATTACTCTCCGCCACACCATGTGAATATTTCCTATCATCAACTATATTTAATTGTTGATATATGTAATAATCACACATTTCTTGCACATCTTTATTAACCGGTGAATGACTAGCCAATACTAAATATAAATTTTCTTTACTTAATTTAGTAATAGTGTCTATCAATATATTATAATCTTCGTCCGAAGAATTATAATAAGTTACTATAAATCCTTTAATATCTGTCTTCATGTTCTACTTTATCTAAAATCGAAAAACCAGCAGTTTGTTTTGTGATCGGTTTTTCAAATATTCCTGTTTTATACCCATTTAACTTTTCAGAAAATAGTAAATCGGTTACATTCCACTTTGATTTTTTATACATATCATCAATAATACTAAAACTCTTTTGTGGTATTAAATACGCATGAGCTCCATAAAATTTATCAACCACCCAATAATTTTCATATTTCTCAATAATATTAGTATTGTTATGATATCCAAATGAGAACATTAATAAATCGTTTTTATTTAAAATATCACAGGCTAATTCTAAATGATTTATAAATTCATTAATATCAATATCAATCACAGCATCACATTCAAATATTAAAATAAAATCTGACTCGGATTTAACTCCTCTATAAAAGGCATCTTTATGTGCTAAGTAACATCCATAATGACCAGGTGTTAATTTACCACCCGGTTCCATACTGATTTTATCAGGATATTCACAATTATCCGATGGTGGTAAATCTAACCATCTTTTGTTAACACAAGTAGTATATTCAATTCCAAACCTTTTTAATTGAACTAAAGATAGCACTGATTTAACTTCTCTATCAGAATCAACATCTGTTAACATGTGATATGATGATATTTTCTTGTTATTTTTTGACGAATGCTTAACATCTATAATACTTTTAATTATATTGATGTTTGTTAATTTATCATTTGTTAAGTATTTAATATTATTATAATTGGAAAATTCCGCACCATACGTTGGTAAATTATACATCAATATTGGCATATTATATGATATAGCTTCTATAACAGAAAGTGGTCTATTTTCTAATTTTGAAGTGAATAAAAATAAATCCATACAATTATAAAATTTATGAACATCATTTCTTTCATCCCATATTACACAATTAGACGGTTTATTAGCTATTAAAGGCTCCCAATAAGATTGGAAATTACCAGCCATATTACCAAAAAAGTGAAAAGTTACATCATAATCTAACATACTCTTTGCATATTCAAATATTTCGGATTGATTTTTATTCTCATTGAATAATCCAACATTCATTATATGTTTATAATTCGGATTTAAACCCAATTCTAATAGTTTTGAACTTCTATCTAAATTATTAGATGGTTCCATTTTAATAACTTCATATGAATTAATTATATCTTTATATTGCATATAATTATAATTAGAAACAAACATAGTTTTATCCGCTATGAATTTTTTGTTTTTAAGATCAAATGATGTTCCGTGAGTTGTTTCTGTTATATAAAAGTTATAAACTTTTTTTAGATCAATAAAAATTGAATCTAATAAATCAATTCTTATGAAGGATTCTGGAAATTCTTCAAAATGAATTACATCCGGTTGAATATCTTTTATTAAGTCAATAATTACTGACTTATTCTCGGGTAAAGTAATAAGATTACTTTTTAATAGGTTTTCTATTTGATTTCTTTGAACAACTAAATTACCACCAGTAATATTATTCCATTCTACTAGAAAAATATTCCATTCGGTTAAAAGTATTTCAATTTTTTTCAAAAGAAATTGAGGTAAACCACCAGTTGATAGATGTGGTGTTATAATTAACATTTTTTTCATACTAAGTATTTATATTTAATATATAATATTAAGTTTTTGTATAAAAACAAAAATCAAAAACAAAATATAAAAAACATGAGTACATTAAAAACTATCAATGAAATAGATAACAACTCTATGCTAAATGATATGTTTAGTAAAGATATTATTATCTTTGAAGATATACAAGGCAGTAAAATATGGGTAAATTGGGATGGTGTTAACTTTAACATTAGACCTAAATCTATAAATAATGAAAATATCAATCTAATAGATTTGGCAATGCAAAACTATTATAACCCAGCAATAAATTTCTTTAATAATTTGGATTTAAGGGTTAAATCACTTTTGAATAAAAAATGGTGGTTTTGTTTTGAATACTTTCCAGACAATCAACCAGCTAATATTGAATACGATAGATTACCTAAGAATGGTTTAGTATTAACAAGCATTTATAAAAATTCCAGATATGATCTTAAAATTGATGAACTAAATGAATACTCTAGGCTATTAAATGTCGATATGATACCTATTGTTTTTCAAGGTAAATTAACCGAGAAAATGATAGAAGCCATTAAATACTTTTTAAATACAAGCGAAGAAGATTTAGAATATGTTTTTGGTGATAAATCATTTGCATTCTTTTTTTACAAAATACTAAATCCTCTTTCTGAAAATTCTTTTCTAATGGATACTGATTTTCAAAAGAATATGGAAAAATTGATAGTTCGAATAGAAGATAATGATATATCTTTTCAACTACTAAACCCACTTTATAAAAGAATGAGTGAAAATAACTCAACAGACTATGTTGAAATATACACATTATTGTTGATAAACTTTTTGAATTTTTGTCAATCAATTAATATAGAAGATATTAAATTAAAGGGTAATACAAAGGATGAGGTATATATTTATCTAATCTCAAAATTATACAACATATACATCGGTGATGTTAAAGAAGATATTATAAATTTTGATTTTACAATACCTGAGTTTTTTAATAAAGAAAAGTTTAAAATAAATAAAGAATTGATTCCGAATAAAATGACCAAAAGTTATATAAATGAAGATGATAAATTAGAATATATCTTTAAAATAATCTTAGGTTCTTTTAATAAAAAGAGAAAAAAAGCTATTGGGGTTTTTACGGAAAACACTGTTAAACTTTTTAACTTATTTGTCGATGATATATCAAAAACAATTGATTTCTATCTTAGAAAGATACATGAATTGGAATTAACAAAAAATGGATTATTAGATTTTGATGAATTTTTTGATATATCCTATAGTGTTGATGCTGAAGGTCAAGTCTATCCAGATGTTTTTACAGAAATAGAAATTGATTCTAATGATAAAAAGAAAAAGGGTAAAGATGGTAAATTGACATCATTGATTGACGATAAAGGAATTAAATAATGAAAAATATCAATTTAAATATGAATTTAGTAGAGGTCAATACAACAACAAAACCTCTTAGAGTTAGTTGGAATAGAGAAATCGCTACTGATTTATCTTCTTATCATGGTTTAAATGTTGATAAACATTTAAATAATATAATAAAATCCGAAATGAGAAAAAGAAGTATAAATAAAATTTGGAAATCTAAAGAACTAAGATAATTAATTATGATATAATATCTATGAATTTAAAAGTCTTAGAAATTGAGAATAATAAAGAATTTAAATCAACCATTAGGGAAAAATTAGAATCAAAAAAATCTAGTTTACAATTCTTACCTATTTGTTTAGATGAATTATCTAAAAATAAAAATTTTGAATATAAACAAGTTAAGTTAAAGTCGTCATATATAATTGACATAGTGCACAATCTCATTTTAAAATATTATTTTAAAAAAGAAAATAAATTTAATTTAATGTCCACTATATTAAAAGATAAATATGGACATCTCTATAACTACTATATTAATTATTTATTAGATAATAAAATATTAGAAATGGTGTCAAATTATCAAGCTGGTAGAAATGCTAGAATTTATAAAATAAATGATAAAATTCTAAAAGGTAGAATAAATCGATATAGAAATACAGATAAAACATTACTCAAAAAATATAAAAATAACGTTAGTCAAATAGAGGAGTCTGGTATAAAAAATAAACTTATAGATGATGATATTAAATCAAAATTAGTTAATGATCTTTTTTATATAGATATTCAATTTGATAGATCAATATTCTACTTAGATAATCTAAAAGATAATGATGGTGATATTTACAATAGAAATAAATATTCAGTTGAGTGTATAAATGATAAACATATATTCTATCATTTCGATAATTACGGTAGAATGCACACCAACTTTACAATATTAAAATCATTTATTAGAAAAAATTGTCTTTTAATCGGTGGTGAAGAAACTAGTGAAATTGACATTAATAACAGTCAACCGCTTTTTTTGACAAAGATAATATCAGATAGTAACTCAAAATGGATAAATGATGATGAGTTTGAGTTATTTAAATATTTAACTATAAATGGAAAATATTATCAATATATAATGGATCATTTAAAAGATTCAAATAAATCCATGGTTAAAGAAATGACGTATAAAGTTCTTTTTGGAAAAAATAAATCCAATAGTAAAGCTGATAAAGTATTTGCTGAATTATTTCCAACAATACATCATTTTATAAAACTATATAAAAAAGAAAAGGGTGATTATAAAATTCTATCCTATGAATTACAAAGAGCGGAATCTAATTTAATATTTAACAAAATAATAAGAGAAGTAACGACTTTATATCCCGAAATAAAATTAGCCACCGTGCATGATAGTATTATCATTCCTAAGAAATATAAAAATATTGTAGAAATAATATTTAAAAATAAATTATTTGAAGAATTTAATATTTTATAATTTAATATATAACAATAAGATATTAATATATAAAATATGAATGGTCTAGAAAATACACAATCATCATACATTATTCTATCAGCTGATAGATTAAACGAGATTATTTCAGTTCTTTATTCAAAAGAATACCAAATACTACCAATACAATGTTATTATAAGGGTAAATTTGAAGATTCTGTTATTGCATGGGGTCCTGATAATGAATCTCTGAGAAGAGATTCAATTTTCTTATTAGATCATTTTCACCAAGAATGCGCAATTATTAAATATAACGGAGAACAAACTATTAAAAAAGTTTTTTTTAATGGATCCGAACAACCACTAAATTTAATAATGTATAACACAGATTCTGAAAATAGATCTTATCTCCATAATGGAGTATCATTTTCTTTTGTTGAGGCAAAAAGATATTGGAAACCAAAATCTGCGGAAGATTTAAAAATTGGAATGGTTGTTGAATATATGAATAATAATAAGTGGTTTGAAAAAAAGATACAAAATCCAAAAGATGAATGGGATAAAATGTATAAACTACTATTAAAATATGACAGACTACGAGTTTCGGCATAAAAAAGACATCAATTAAGATGTCTTTTTATTTTATACTAAACCAACAATATTGTCTATGCCAAGAAAAATCAGTTTCTTTTAAGAAAAATCTCAAATCATTTGGAAAAGTCATTAAAATGATACCTGATTGATCCGGATTATTACCTCTACATACAATAATTTTATCAGGATCAATTCCTGGTTCTACAATAAATAACATACCACCTATCATACCATTCTTATCTAAATTATTAATAAGTGATGGATATTTACTAATTACATTAGTCCCAACTAAAACACATTTTCCGGGACCAATTCTACCATATTGTGCAATTATATTAGAAGCCATCATTATTTTAGTAATCAATCTACGAGAATTAATTTCATCATTTTCCGAATTAGTTTTATTAGGATCATTAGTTGATATAAATGTTAAAGATGATGTTGGGAGATTATATAATGTTTTACTATTTTGAGTTTGTTTTTCTAAAAAGTCAATAACTTGAGAATAAACATCTTCATAACTAATAAATTGTTTACCAGTAACATTCATAGACATTATTTTAGGAGCAGCAACACCCATATATTGAGATCCACTATTATATTGAGAAGAAATATCTATATCTCTTCTTTCTGGGAAAATATGTCTATTTTCCCATTCAGACTCATCTTTTTCATCTAATAAAATATCTATAGCTAAATCTCTATTACGAGATTTTAACTCTCTCATATATTCCTCATCCTCTTCAGATCTCATATCCATATACATAATCTGTGCTTGTGGAAGAGATTTTTTATTCAGCTCTTCTTTGAAGTTAGTAATTAACTTAATTTTATTTAAAAAGTCCATTAAAAATTATCACATTTATTTTTCATTCCAATTTTTTGCACAGTTGATGAAATATGTTT
>JACCDX010020970.1_pt1 | contig 11256 bp, 17 predicted proteins | sample 7449681 | NCBI WGS metagenome assembly JACCDX01 (sample SAMN15323450, study PRJNA562643) | freshwater metagenome | isolation source: river surface water | place: USA:Blue River Watershed | collected 2017-08-18 | reverse complement strand
TATGAAAAATGACAGACTTGAAATATTAAGTGAATTAGATAAATTGGAGAAAGAACATTTATCTGATAAGGCCAAGACTTTAAGTGAAAAAAATAAATTCATCCAACAAATTAAAATGGGTCTTGGTGAAGAAATTAGGAAAAATCCTAATAAAGTTACCATAATTAAAAAACCTAAAATGGTGGGGTTTATGGAAAAAATTAAGAAAATTATATTTTATGTTTTTAAAATGTTTTAAAATATGGATTTAGAAAAAATAATTGATATCGCGAGTTTTATTTATAACTCGGAAGAAATACCTAAAGAGGGTTTGAAAATCACGTATGAGTTACCCATGGACGTACACAAACAATTAGATAAAGAATTATTTGAAAATACCGGTAGTAAATCAGAACCAATTTATAATGAAATCATTGAATTAAAACTTGATGATATTGTCTTTAATTTTTTGATTAAAAAATAGTGATGGATATAGAGAATAGTGAATTAATTGTTGATGATTCTAATATCATCCAATATTGTAGTTGTGACAGATATAAAACATCGGATAAAAGAACTTTTAACTTCTGTAAGGCGATGAGTAGTCACACTAAAAAACATAAGGACTATTATAAAAATTATATTGATTCTATATTGATTGGTCATAAAACTAAATTACCCAAAGAAGAGGTAGAAAAGTATAAACCAATATTAGAATTAATATCCACTGAAAAACCTAATTTAAAATTAAAAATTGATAATTTTATTGATGATATTGATAATATATCGTATATGATTGATGAATTCGGTAAATGGTATCCCATCAATAAATTAAATACTAATTATTCAGACCTTTCGGAATTACTGACTTATATATTGAATAAATTTTTTAATAATACATCTACGAATTATTTTTTCACCAAAATATTGAAAAAAGATGTGGGGTATTTATTCTTAAAGAATTATGATAAATCCGATACATTCTTATTGAGTTTAAAGAAACAATTAGAAACTGGTAGACATTTAACTGTGGAACAATTATTAATGTTAAATAACCATGTGGATATCATTGATCACGATTTTTTTATTAAGGAGGCCTTGGAAAAGGTATTCGCGAAAAAAATTAGTTTAACATTGGATGATTTAAAAGGATTTGTTAATAATACCATTAAGAATTCACAAGAAGGTGAATTGATTGAAGATAATATTGAAAAGATTCTAATAAATAACGGATGGGAAATCATCCATAGAGGTGGTGACGGAGATTTTATTGATATGAAATTTGGTATAGACTTAATAGTTAAAAAAAATGATATCTATAAGTTCATCCAGATTAAAAAAGTTTGGGATATATTACCGATTAATTATAAAAGTAAGGATTTCTATAAAGTTACCGGTAAAGTAACTGATGTTAGGGATGATTCTGTCGATATATTGGCCTTGGGTACGATAGATGGTAAATATATACTATCAGAGAGACAGAATACCGTTATAGAGAGACTTAATGATCAAGGTGAGTCTACATATCACCTAAGTAATGATAACGTATTACCGTCCCCAATTAGTGGCGTTTCTTTTATATTAAAACCTTTTGAAGGTTTGGTTAAATTTTAATATATTTTTTAAAATATTTGACTAAGAAGAAAATTTTAATTATTTTTAATAAAAAAAACATGATACCTAATTTAATCATTGAAAATTACTTAGATAAGATTAAACCCCGTTATGATGACGAAGTTTTTTCTAAAATATTACAAGAGAGTTTTGATAAAGAACTTACTGAAGAATCGGCCATAGAATTCTATACCAAAAAAAATAATGGTATTAAACCTATTTTAAAATGGGTTGATAATCCAATTCAATTGAGAGATTTATATCCCGGAGAAAAGATAAAACTATATTCTAGTTATTTTAATATTAATTGGGTTTATTTTTATTATACTTTCATTGATAATATCAAAGAGAATGATGTTAAGATTAAACCTGAATATTATGATGTAGATAAGAACGAAAATACTTATTTAGATTCTAAGTTAGTTTTTAATATATTTTCAAACACATTTGGTGTATGTGAAATATCCGGTATTGATGAGGAGTCTAAAAAACAAATTGATTATAAAGAAATTGTATTAATTAAGAAACCTAAAAATATTTCATTAATTGATGATAAATTACATTCAATTAAAGGTCCGGCCTTCACGTACCAAGATCAAAGTTTAAGATTTTATTATTTGGAGGGAATTAATATTGACGAAAATATTTGGGTTAAAACTATTAAAACCGCCTTAAATAATCCCATCAGTATTATTAATGATCAATTAAAAGAATCTGAAAAAGAAGATTTGAAAAATTATATTAGTCAAATTGAAAAAGTCATTGGTCATCAAGAAGAATTTTCAATAAATGAAGTATTAACCATAACTAATATTGAGAAAAAATCTAAAATCATTAAGTACATAGGTTATAATTTCTTAATAGATAGTAGTAATGTTATTAATGAACGTTCAGTTACAACACATAAAGGTGATCTAGTTAATTATCAATTATTCGAAATAAACTTAGGTTTAGAAATTGATAAGATACCTTCCAGATTCGTTAAAGTTGTTTGTTGGAGTACTGGTAAAGAATATGTAATACAAGTGGATCCTAGAAATAAACAATGTGAGACCGCGATAGGAGCGATCGCCTGGACATGTCTTAAACCAGATGGTACTCATTGTACAGAAGAAGAATATTTACAATTAGAATTTCAAAGTTAAAAAAAATGGGAAAAATAAACAGTAAGTTATATGTAAGACACGGTGATGTTTTCATATTTAAAATAGATAAAAAAATATCTACAAATAACTTCACAAAACAAAAAGAAGTGGTATTGGCTTTAGGTGAAGTAACCGGTCACTCACATAAATTAAGATCGATGGACAGTGATATTCTAATCGGTGAAATGGGTGAATCCAATTCATATATATTTGAATTGACTAATCCGGGTAGTCTAAGTCATGAAGAACATGATGAAATAAAACTTGAACCAGGTCAGTATATATCTATGATTCAAGTTGAATATGACCCAATTGAACATACACGTAAAGTAATCGACTAAATAATAATAAACCCTTAAAAATTAAAACTATGACACAACAGTATGGACCATTAATTTTAGTATTTTACATCTTTAGAGATGTTTTATCTAACACCGAACTTAGAACACAATACGCGAAAAGTGTTCAAACACATTTTGATTCTAAAGGTGATGACGTTAGACTTTTTTTCATCCCAACAGATACGGAAGAACGTTTAGAGTGTATCAACCCTAAGTTTATTGATGATAAAAATACATATGAAAAGTTAATTAATGACTTAGAAGAAATTAAAAGAATATTTGACGTAGGTAGTGATAATGATGTTATCAATGTCGAAGAAACTGACTTAACAAATTAAATTAAAAGAGAGTTAACCACTCTCTTTTTTGTTATGGTCTAGTACACCCCCTATAAACCCTATCTGTTGACCATCCGGTTACCTTTTCTATCTTTTTATATAATAAACTTTTCATATGGGGACCAGATTTACCGAAAAAAATAATACTTTGTAATTTAAATTTTTTACAAATATCCATTAAAGTATCGTGTAGTCTACCACATTCATATTCATTCTTACAGACAATAATATCCATATTATCGTCATCATCCTGGATTATTAATTTATTTACCACACAACAAATTTGTTTGGGTGTAGTGATTGGTAATATAACTTCTTTAAGTATTTGGATACAATTTAATCTTTCTTTTCTCCTAAAAACTTTAAACGTTTCTTCAATTTTCCAATTAGATCTTTCCAGTATTAACCATCCGGGTTCTATTTCTCTATCCCTTATAATCCTATTAAATCTATCCCTCACTACCACATCACCTTTACTAACTTTTTTAGATTCTAACAATATCAATTCATAAGTGACTGATTTTAATTTAACACTATTAACTATTTTTTTAGGTATTAAAACTTCATTTTTTTTAACCATATTCAAATAATTATTTTTAATATCTTCCAATGAATTAGATTTTAATAATACCTTCCCCCTTTTTCCGTTTTTATATAAAACAATTTTATATGACATATTTGTTAATCCGTAAAATAATAATTATATTTGTTCAAATAATTTTTATTTAAAAAAATTTATATGAAAGAACTTTTTAGTAACGTGATACCATTTTATTCTACACTCCAATGGTTAAATATGAGATCGAACGGTAAAAATAAAATGATGGTAGGTACGTCAAAATTAGAATATAGTCCATTTAATGAAAAAGTGAAGGTTGGTGGTTTGGAAAACATATTAAAATCAATATCCGGAGAAGAATTAGGTGTATTTAATTTTGATAGAGATATTAAATAATTTTACTTATGAATCAAATAGATGATAAAGGACAAAAACAAGGTTATTGGGGATACTTTAGTTATGACGATATATTATGGTCTAAAGGGAATTTTATTAATGATTTAGAAGAGGTATGTTGGGAAGATTATTACCCTTATGCTAAGTTACACTGGAAAGGTAATTATAATAACGGTATTGGACGTGGTATTTGGGAGTGGTATGACAGTGATGGTGAATTAACAGATAAACATTTTCACTTATGAATGAATATAAATTTGTTTTTTAATTAAAAAAATTATAAATTTGTACCATATTTAAAATATTAACTTTAAAAACTAAAAATTATGAAAACAGTTAACACACAAGTAGTATTACTGCTAACGATTTGCAACTTTGAGCCGTTTAACCGAATATTAATTTAAAACAATAATTAACTAATATGAATAACAATGAAATAGAAAATGACTTCAAAGGTGATGTTAGTATTAGTAAAATTATTTATCCAACAAGTGTTCAAATTGAAAAATTGTTAGATAAATGGACTGATAGACATAGTGAAAGTTGGGATTACGAAAGTGATAGAGAAAACGTAAGGAAAACTATAAATGAATATATAAGATTAATTAAAAGAAAAAATAAATAATTTTATTGATACTAACTATTATATATAAATAACTTTTTATAATATTTTTAAAATCAATATTTTAAGTATGAAAAAAAAGAGTTTATTACAAAATTGTAGATAAAAATTGTATGATTTGTTTTTCAAAAATAAAAACATTATATTTGTCTTTAATTATTATTTTAAAATAATATAGAAAAAGATATGAAGAATTATTACGAAATTTTAGGGGTCAATGAAAATTCGACTCAAGATGAAATTAAAAAATCATATAGAAAATTAGCGGTAAAATATCATCCGGATAAAAATCCTAACGATAAATCTGCCGAAGAAAAATTCAAAGAAATTAGCGAAGCCTACGATACGTTATCAGACACTAATAAAAAAAGTCAATATGATAATAGTAGAAAATTTGGGAATATGGATAACATGTTCCAATACTTTGAATTTAATAATGGTGGTATGAGAAGACCTACAATCAAAGGACAAGATTTAAGGATTAATATTGAATTGACTTTGGAAGAGATATTTTCTGGTATGACTAAAACTATTAGATATAATAGAAAATCTGCCTGTAATAGTTGTCAAGGTACTGGTGGTAAACAAGATACTTGTTCTAATTGTAAAGGTACTGGTACTACTAGGGTTGTACAAAGAAGTTCATTCGGTATGACACATATTTCAATGGGTTTATGTAATAACTGTAAAGGTACTGGTAAAATTGTTGTTGATCCTTGTAAAACATGTAGTGGTGAAGGATGTCTTAATACAGAAGAAGTGTTGGATGTCAATATACCTGAAGGTGTTTTTGATGGTATGTCTTTTATTAGACAAGGATATGGTAATCACATATTGAATGGGACACCTGGTGACTTATTATTAACAATCAGTGAAAAACATAACGAAGATTTCTTTAGAGATAATTTAGACTTACATACCAATGTGTCATTAAGTTATCCAGAATTAATATTAGGTGTGGAAAAAGATATTAAAACTATCGATGGTAAGATTAAAATAAAAATACCGGAAAGAAGTAAACCTAATGATATATTAAGAATCAGACAAAAAGGTATGAAAATGAATGGTAATAGAGGTGATCTAATGTTAAGTATTAATTTAGAAATGCCAAATGTCGTGACTGATGAATATAAAGAAGTATTGGAAAAATTAAAAGAATTAACCGTTTAAAATAAATAAATTATGGGAAAAAGAGAAAAAGAACACCGTAAAAAAGTACAAAAAAGAAACGAAAAAATTAAACAACAACAATTGAATTTTCAGAAAGAAGTACAAAAAATGATAAATTCAATCAAAGAAAAGGAAGAACAATTAAAAAACAATAACCAATAAAAACAAATAATCATGAATTACGTAGACGTATCAACTCAAACAGAAAAATTATTTAATCGTTTAATCGATGAAGCGGATCTTCAAAGAGTTATTAACATTAAATTATTAGGGTGTAATGAATTAAAAGTTATCACTAAACCGGTTAAAGCCAATGACCTCCTTAAATTTATGACAGATAATGATTTAATCATTTTAGTGAATGAACTTATATTTGATAAATTGGAAGAAGATCAAAAAGAATTAATCGCCCAAGAATTGGTTGCCCATATTTCATATGATTTTGAAAAAGGTAAAATGGTTATCAACCAACCAGATGTTAACACCTTTTCAAGTGTACTTAAAAGAGTAGGTTCAGATAAATACCTTAGAATTAAAGAAATCGTTAGATTAGCCTTCGAACAATTAAAAGATAAAGAATCTGAAAGTGGTGAACCTAAAAGAAAAGGTAACGCCCAATTAACACACTAATAATCAATAAGACAATTAATCCCATACCCTTAATTGGGTATTGGGATATTGTACCTTCTTAAAAAATTATTATATATGTCCGAAAAAAATAAAAATTCATTTAAAGAAGGTAGAGATTTTTATCTTGATAAGGGTAAAATTATATTAACAGAATCTTATTTACTCAAAAAAGGTAAATGTTGTGGTTTAGATTGTAAATTTTGTCCCTACTCACCAAAATCTCAAAAAGATAACCCAATAATTAGGAAAGGATTGAAAAAATAATCCTTATTAAATTTTTAAATTCAATATATGACCTTCAATAAATTAACTCAAGAAGAAATAGATTTCACTAAATCAATTTATCTAAATAAAAAATTAAGTTGGGATGAAAGGATGGGTAAGTTAGTTAAATTTTTTGGGAAATCAGAAAGAACTATTATGAATTGGTGTAGTAAACTCGGTTTAACAGAAAGACCAGGTTCAGAACCAGAACAATATATAGAAGCGAAATCACGTATCTTTAATAAAAATAAAAAACGTTTTATTATAACTTGGGGTCAATCAAATACTCCAGTACATAAAAAGTTCTTAAAAAATATTGAAGCCTACGCCAAACACATAAAAGCCGATATCCACGTTATTGCCGGTAGATATAAAAACCCTACATCATTAACTCAAAATCTACATGAGAGTGAAGAAGTTTGGGATGATAGTATTGTAAAGTATTTAGATGCCAATAGACACGATATACACAAATATGTATCTATCCTATCTGATGTTAAAATTCAACCTACTGCGGTTAATCCTATGAATGGTATGCAGGCATTATCTGGAGTGAATTCTTGTATCTTTGGTAGTCCTAAAGTACAAATGGAAGTGATACCGGTATTAGATGTTAATTTACCTAAAATGATGTTAACCACTGGTGCGATAACTGAAAATAATTATACTGATTCTAAATCTGGTAAAATAGGTCAATTTCACCACACTTTTGGATTTTGTATCGTTGAAATAAAAGATGATGAAATTTTTTACGTAAGACAAGTTACTGCCGATGATAAAACTGGTTCATTTAGTGATTTATATTTTAATGTAACCAATGGTAAAGTGACACGTCAAAATACGATATCTGCCATTGTCTTAGGTGATATCCACTATGGTAATCACGATCAAGAGGTTATTGACTCTACATTGAAAATGTTAGATAAACTTAAACCTAAACATGTAGTTTTACACGATGTTTTTGATGGTAGTTCTATTAGTCATCATGAAATGAAGGATCCATTCTTACAATATGGGAAAGAAATTCATGGTAAAAATGATTTAAGTAAAGAACTTAGTCTTATGATCGATGGACTTAAATCTTTTGAAAAATTTGAAAATGTAGTTATCGTGAGAAGTAATCATGACGATTTTTTAGATAGGTGGTTAAAAAATGAAGATTGGAAAAAACAACCTACATTAAAAAATTCTAGATTATATATGAAATTATCCGATGTTCTATTAGAACAATATGCCGAAAATCCTCGTAAAATTAAAGGGGTAATACCGACATTAATTAATAGGAGATACCCTAATTTCATAACTTTAGATAGGAATAGTTCTTATAAAGTTAAAGATTGGGAATTGAGCCAACATGGAGATTCAGGTATATCGGGATCAAGAGGTTCTTTACAACAATTTAGAAAATTAAATACTAAAATAGTTGTTGGACATTACCATACTCCGGGTAGAAAGGATGGTGCGTTATCAGTAGGTACATCGACTAAATTACGTGTGGGTTATAATATTGGTCCATCATCTTGGTTACAAAGTCATGTGATAATACACAATGACGGAAGAGTTCAACATATAACATTTGTTAAAAATAAAGATAGTAAATCTGAATTTACGACATTTAAATAATATTATTAAAAATGAGTGATGAAATTAATAAAATAAATGTATTATCGTTATTCGATGGTATGAGTTGTGGACAGATAGCACTTAACCGAGTAGGTATTAACTATGAAAACTACTTTGCTTCTGAAATAGATGTATATGGGGTTAAAGTATCGACACACAATTACCCAAACACTAAACATTTAGGGGATGTTAAAAAAATAAATTATAATGAATTACCTAAAATAGATTTATTAATTGGTGGTAGTCCTTGTCAATCGTTCAGTTTTGCTGGAAAACAAAAAGGTATGACTACAAAAGATAATGTGGAAATATTGACATTGGAACATTATTTAGAATTAAAAAATGACGGCTTTGAATTTCAAGGGCAATCGTATTTATTTTGGGAATATATGAATGCTTTAACGATTTTAAAACCAAAATACTTTTTACTTGAAAATGTAAAAATGAGTAATAAATGGAAGGATGTATTAACCAAAGCAATAGGTGTTGAACCTATACTGATTTGTAGTAGTAGTTTTTCCGCACAAAATCGACCACGTTATTATTGGACTAATATCCCAAACGTGGAAGTCCATAATAATTCTAATATTTTATTGAAAGATATACTTCAAGATGATGTTGCTGATAGATATAAAATTAAACTAGAAAGAGTTGATACATTAATGAAGTTTTTAAGTAAAAATTATGAAATATGTGGTAAAGTTCCGACATTAACAACTGAATTAGCGCACAGCACTGGGAAGAATTTTTACCCAAAGGCATTAGCTGAAATATATGATGTATTAGGGTATTACAGAAGATTAACACCTATTGAAGTTGAAAGATTACAAACTGTACCAGATAACTATACAAGTGTTGTTAGTGATACTGAAAGATATAAAATGTTAGGTAACGGATGGACAGTAGATGTAATCGCACATATATTTTCTTTTATAAATTTATAAATAAAATTTGATTTTCTAATAATTATTACTTATATTTGTGGGAGATTATACTGGGGTCGACATGGTTTTGACAGCTAAGTTAATGATTAGGTATAAGCACGTAGTGAGATGTCATCTATCACTTAAATACATGGTGGTAAAATTAAATGCAACAAGCATTACAAATGAAGTCGGTTCTTTAGCCGACATCTTAATGGTTGAAAATTTCAATCTATTAGGAGTTAACAAAGGTGCAGAAGCTGAATTAGCCCTTTCTTAATATAAATCCGGAGAAGTACAGTAACCGGATCTGAACAATACAGCAACTAACTATGGTACTAGTTATAAAGTAAAAGACCGACTATTTTGTTATTATGATAGTTAATTCAAAGTAACTTATTTGTCAATTTAGAAAAATTGAATAAACGTGTAGAAGACCAGTTATTGAGTAGTTTGGACGAGGGTTCGATCAAAAGGTCGAGTTGAGAAGTGATTCTCACCACTAAATTGGATGAATTCAAGGAAATCTAAGTCTGTGAAGATATGACAACCTTGAGCCAAGCTAAAAGTACACTTTTAGAAGGTGCAGAGACTACTGGAGAGGTAAAGTCCTCTTAATTACCAGGGATAGCGTCCAACATCTCAAGTAGATGAAGAGATAGTCCGAACCTACGATGAAAATTGTAGAAAATTGCCCCTCCGACTCCACTAAAAATCCCCCTTAAATGTGGGGATTTTTTTTATTATGAAATATTTATTATATATGGATCATAAGATTATAGAATATACATGTGAATATTGTAATCAAGTATTTATTTCTTCAAAATTAAAAGCTAATCATATTAGATGGTATCATAAAGAAAACAAATATACAGCAAATGGGTTACAACGATTAAAGGAAAAAACTAAGATAAATAATGATAAAAAATTTGGTAAAAAAATAAAAGAAAATGTTAATTGTTTTGTTTGTCAAAAAAATATAGATATTGAGTATAGAGTAGGTAAAAAAAAAGAAAAATATTTTTGTGGTAAATCTTGTGCTAATAAAAGGTCTAATATTTTAAATCAGGAATCAATTGCAAAAATAAGTAGTAGTTTAAAAAAATATCATAGAGAAAATGATATTATTTTAAATAATTGTAATAAAAGAATTTTCACTTCTATCGGTGAAAAAGAAATAAGAAATTTTTTCATTAAAAATTTCCCCAATGATGGTTGGACTTTTGGTGGTAGGATAATATTTAAAGATGAATCTATTGTTAGAGATTTGTATTCTGATTCACTTAAAGTTATGGTTGAATATGATGGTATTTGGCATTTTAAAGATATAAAAAATCAGTTAGTAATGAAACAAAAAAAAGATTTATTAATGGAAGAGTGGGTATTATTGAATGATTGGAGGTTAATAAGGGTTAAAGAAGAAATTTATAAATCCGATAAAGAAAAAACAATTGAATTAATTAAAAATTTAATATATAATTCAAGTGAAAAGATAGTAAAATTATATTGATTTAAAGATAATAAATTAAAAATTATATATTTATCTTATGGGGTCATAAACCTAAATATTAGTTTTATTGACCATGTTAAAATAAAAAATAGGTATGGTATCAGACTTATCTAATACGAAAACCATTAATTAAAAAAAAAAT
>JACCDX010692437.1_pt1 | contig 11257 bp, 10 predicted proteins | sample 7449681 | NCBI WGS metagenome assembly JACCDX01 (sample SAMN15323450, study PRJNA562643) | freshwater metagenome | isolation source: river surface water | place: USA:Blue River Watershed | collected 2017-08-18 | reverse complement strand
GGCCATTGTGGCCGGCGGCTGGCGCGGGCTCGTGTGGACCGAGCGGTCTGCATAATTCGGGCGGATCGGCTCGAATTCAGGGCTTCGTGCAGTTCAAAACACTCCGAACACGGGTTGTTAGCTCAGTCGGTAGAGCAGCGGACTTTTAATCCGTTGGTCGCAGGTTCAAATCCTGCACAACCCACCATCACCCTCAGGTACGTACTCGACAGATGGTTTACAGAACGTACCGATCACATGGTTAACACTTTTGGCCCAAAGGGGTTCTCAAGTGGTTCAACTTTACAGCTATCTAGATCGAAGTATCCCAAATCGTAATCCATAAAACTGACCAACCAGACACGGTCTTCGACCTGGCGCACGCCCACGTTTTGGCCGGCAAAGACGGTGCTTAAGTGGATTTTCTTGCGGTCGATGCAGATCCGGCCACAGGCGGTTACGGTGATAGTTTTATCGTGGAAGGGGTATTCCACGTCGGGCAGCCCCCGGTACTCTCGAGTTGAAGTTTGGTACAGGTCACCTGGGCGTTTCATCTCCAAGGCCTGATGAGGGCGCTCGTAGTTGTATTCGTGGATAAAGTCCTCGAACTTGTCTTGTTGCTGCAAGAAGGTTCGGGCAGGCGGTTTGGTGGTGGCTTGTTTGAGCGTCAGATGCATGCGCTCGTGCCGGCCGTTTTGTTGGGGATTACCAGGCTGTATCCGCTCGATGTGGATCCCTAGGCGTAGCCACCACACGGCAAGCTTACTTAACCCATAGATCGCCATGGGCGAGGCAAACGGCACCCCGTTATCCGACCGTATCCCGATCGGTAACCCGTACTCCTTAAACAGGCGCTCAAACACCGTAAAAGCCATCGCCTCCTGGGTGCTCTCCAACCCCTCACAGCAGATCAAAAACCGCGTGCTGTAGTCCGTCACGGTCAGGGGGTAGCAGTAGCGTTTATTGCCCAGCATGAACTCGCCCTTGTAGTCCGTGCACCAGAGATAATTGGGCTCGGTGACATTGGACAAGACGGTGCCGTTGAGTCGAGGGTGACGCTTACGTTTCTTGCGCACTAACCCATGGCGATCTAAGACCGCGTGTACCGTGCTTTTTGCCGGAGCAGTGATGCCCGGGAAGTGGGTCATCAGCCGCTCCCGGATCTTCGGGGCACCCCAGTGCGGAAACTCCTTTTTGACCTGCAAAATCAGGTTCTCTACCTGAAACGGCAGCTGATTGGCCAGCCGAAACGGGCGACGACTGCGATCCGTAAAGGCCTCCATCCCGCAGTCCTTATACCGATCAATGATCTTGTGGCCCGTCACCCGTGAGATCCCAAACTCCCGGCACAACCCCGCAATCTTCTCCCCGTCCAAATACCGGGCCACAAACCGAAGCTTCTCGTCCATCTTGTTACATTCCTTCCATGGCATAGCGAGTTCCCTCCCTGTGCCAAAAATGTAAACAATGTCTCCGGTATGACCTGTAAACTATCTCTCAATACGTACATCCTCAAACATATCAAACACTTGCGACACCCCTGTAGTGGGTGAGCCCAGTTCCAGCCCAGTTTTGGCCACCAGTGCCGCCTCCAGGCGGCCCATCTCCATCTCGTTTTGCGCCCCATCGATCCACTTGGTGTAGGTGCGCAAAAACATCTCAATCGAGTGGCCCAGCTGCTTGGCACAAAACGCAGGCGTCATGCCCGCCATGAGCATCGCCGTCGCATACGAGTGGCGCATGTTGTAAGGCCGACGATAACGAATCCCTAGCCGCTTTAATGTCGGCGTCCAGTAGCTGCGCCGAAACGCCCGCTCATCACTCCACTCGGCAAAGTAGCGCGGATCGGAAAACACGCCGCTGCCCGTCACCTGCGTTTGCTTGCGCTGGCGCATCAGCGCATCAAAGGCACGGCTGTTCAAATGCACGGTGCGCGCCACGTTGGTCTTGGTGGTGCTCTTTAACTTGCCGCGTACTTTGGCCTGCGACACAACCGCCACCTTCTTGTGGAGATCCACGTCCTGCCATGAGAGCCCGAACACTTCGCTGGTGCGCATGCCGGTCCAAAACCAGAACTCGACGAGGTTGTAAATCGGCTCTGGGTAGCGCATGCGGATGCGCTCCAAGATGCGGTCGGACTCATCGCGATTTTTCGCGGGCTGGGGGGTAGGGCGGTCAAAAAGTCTAAACCCCTCTTTTGGTTAACCGCGCGGATGAACATTTTTTTGCGCCGGCAAAATGTACAAGGGGAGTCAAGGGGCTAAAGTCCCGTCGAAAGGCTACTGCACGAAGGCCGTTTCCACGAACTTGCAGTCAAAGCTCATCTGGAAGATCTGCCCGATCCAGTCGGCAAGTATCAGCTGTAAAGTTGAACCACTTGAGAACCCCTTTGGGCCAAAAGTGTTAACCATGTGATCGGTACGTTCTGTAAACTATCTGTCGAGTACGTACCTATTTTTGATCGTGGCGATTCAGGGATTCGAACCCCGGACCTGTGGATTATGATGAAAATAGCTCCGATTTTCTTCAATAAAATCAATACGTTAGAAGTCCATAACACCACCGTGTAATAAAACGTGTAATACGGGTTGGGCGCTCTAGGGGGGTGCAGGGAGCGTTACTTTAAGTAACGGTTAGTGGAGAAGAGCTTAGCTTTTAGGGCGGCCTACCTTGAGCTTTTGTAAAGAATTTAGGTGACGCCTCACCGTGGAGTCTTTTGTTTTAGAGAGTAAAGCCAAAGCTATTCGAAGAACTTCCGTTTTTTTAACTTCGAATCCTCCCGCTATCAATTGCTTCTTGACCGTCGTAAGAATTTGATACTCATCAGCTGGAATAGTAAAGCTGTCCCGGACCAGTTTCGGTTTTTTTGGCTTTTTTGAGGCTTTCGCTGTATCACTTACCTTCGATACTGGCTTCTTGCTAATTTTTTTAGTAACCAGCTTCTTTTTGGTCCAAGGTTTGCGCTTTGATGCTGTCTCAGGAACGGCAATTGCTTCAACTTGTTGGTTGGTACTCATCGCAGACTCCAGTGCTTTTAGTTGTTTGAGTATAAATTATTTATACGTTATTAAAAATAGTGCGGCGCTTCAGAGCACAATCCCTAGTTGGCCTTTGGATTAAGAAGTTGCCGTAGGGCGTACGCCCGCTGCTAAACGCTTCGTTTTAACTTTTTCGGCCGAGACCTCTTGCTCAACACTAGGCCCTGATCACGACCAGGTCGGATAGTGTGATGTCGTTTTTCCGCACACTAACTGAGTAGGAGTTCCTTAATTCACCCTATTGCTTCTTGTTACAACGGTAGCTAGGGGCTGAGAAGATGCGAGTTTTAGTCGTTATAAGTGTCATAAATCTTTCATACTTATAATTGATAATTCAACAACTATCAAACTAATAAGAAATTCGTATGAAAGTCGGAATCAATGGAATGGGCCGCATCGGGCGGCTGGCGTTGCGCGCAGCCATGGGCGGCGCCCATCGGGCAAAGGATGACCCCTACCGTAACAATCGCTTAGAGGTGGTGCATCTGAATGAGATCAAAGGCGGCAGTGCGGCCACAGCCCACCTGTTGACCTTCGATACCGTGCAGGGCCGCTGGGATCGTGACATTGCAGCCGATGGTGACCATGCGATCCGTATCGACGACCAGTCGCTTGGCTTTACATCCCATGCATCGCCAGCCGACATTGCCTGGGGTGATCTGGGTGTGGATCTGGTCTTGGAGTGCACGGGTAAATTTCTGACACCCGAAACACTGGAAGGCCATTTATCGCGCGGTGCCAAGCGCGTGATTGTGGCTGCACCCGTGAAAACCGGTGATGTGCTCAATATTGTGTTTGGGATCAACCATCAGCTTTATGACCCTTCAGCACACCGCATCGTGACCGCGGCATCATGCACCACCAACTGCCTGGCCCCCGTGGTCAAAGTCGTGCACGAGTCGATCGGTATTCGGCATGGCCAGATCACCACCATTCACGATCCGACCAATACCAATGTGGTGGTCGATGCCCCCCACAAAGACCTGCGCCGCGCGCGCAGTGCGATGGCAAGCCTTGCGCCGACCACCACGGGAAGTGCCACGGCGATTGCCTTGATCTATCCGGAATTAAAAGGAAAGCTCAACGGCCACGCCGTGCGCGCTCCGGTGCTCAATGCATCGCTCACCGACTGTGTGTTCGAGGTGGCCCGTGAGACCACCGTCGAGGAAGTGAATCAACTCTTTGAGCAGGCCGCACGCGGGCCGCTCGCCGGCATTCTTGGGTATGAGACCCGTCCACTGGTCAGCGCAGACTATGCGCGCGACACGCGAAGCTCGATTGTCGATGCGCCATCCACGATGGTGACCGACAAGACCATGCTGAAGATCTACGCCTGGTATGACAACGAGATGGGCTATTCCTGCCGCATGGTGGATCTGGCCTGCCACATGCAGCAGGCCGGGCTGTAAGGGCAAGGGGCGCGCTTCACATGAGTTCAGGCCTGCGTCATTACGCCATTGTGACCGCCTCGTACTGGGGCTTTACGCTGACCGACGGCGCACTGCGTATGCTGGTGCTCTTGCACTTTTATCGGCTGGGGTATTCGCCATTTACCTTGGCATTTTTGTTTTTGCTCTACGAATTCGCCGGCATCATTGCCAACTTGATCGGGGGCTGGCTTGCCACGCGGTTTGGTATTGCCCGCATGCTTACGGTGGGCCTTTCCACCCAGATCGCAGGATTTTTACTGCTCTCGGCCTTATCGCCGCACTGGAGCGCTGCGGTGTCGGTGGCCTGGGTGGTGCTGGCCCAAGGCGTATGCGGTGTGGCCAAAGACCTGACCAAAACGGCAAGCAAGTCGGCGATCAAAGTCACCGCTTCCGATGTTCCCGGCCAGCTCTTTAAATGGGTGGCATGGTTTACGGGAAGCAAGAACGCCATGAAGGGTGTTGGGTTTTTCTTTGGCGGGCTTTTGCTCGATACGGTGGGCTTTCGAGAATCGCTTTGGGCGATGGCCGCGTTGCTGGGTGTCATCTTGTTGTTTGCGGTCTTCTCGCTGCCGCCCATGATGGGCAAAAGCAAGGCCTCTCGATCCGCGAAAGAATTCTTTGCCAAAAACCAGGGCATCAATCTATTGGCGGCCGCCCGTGTGGGGCTCTTTGGTGCGCGCGATGTCTGGTTTGTGGTGGGGGTGCCGGTGTTTCTGTATTCCGCAGGCTGGACCTTCACCATGGTGGGCACCTTTTTGGCGCTGTGGACGATGGCCTACGGTGTGGTGCAGGCGGCAGCCCCCAATCTGATTCGGCGAAGCCACGATGGGCTATCGGCCGAAGTGCCGGCGGCGCGGCTCTGGTCATGGTTGCTTGCTTTGGTGCCCTGCGCCTTGGCCGTGATGGCGGTTATCAATGTGCCGCACCTGGAGTGGGTCATCGTGGCCGGGCTTGCACTGTTTGGTGTGGCATTTGCCGTGAATTCTTCGGTGCATTCGTATCTGGTCTTGGCCTATGCGGGCTCGGAAAAAGCAGCTGAAGACGTGGGCTTTTATTACGCGGCCAATGCCGCGGGCCGGTTCATGGGAACGTTGTTGTCGGGCCTGCTTTATCAAGTCGGCGGCATCGCACTTGCGCTTGCCGGGTCGGCGGTGATGTTGCTGGCATGCTGGTTGGTGACGTTAAAGCTACCCGTTGTCCGCTTCACGAACGAAACGGCCAAGGTGTCCGCGTAACGATGGCAATCGAACCTTGAATTTACAACGCAACGTGTGAGAGGAGATCACATGCAGTCGAAGAGAAGATTTAAGGTCTTGTTTATTTGTACCAGCAACTCGGGCCGCTCGATCATGGCGGAGGCAATCCTTCGAAGCATGCAGGGTACGCCGTTCAATGCTTACTCGGCTGGCAGCCATCCCAAAGGGTCCGTGAACCCTCTCGCACTAGAGGTTCTCAGGAAAAATCGTATCCCGGTGGAGGATCTCTACAGCAAAGATTGGTCCGAGTTTTCGAAGCCTGGGGCCCCTGAGCTGGATTTTGTCTTCACCGTCTGCGATAAGGCAGCCGGCGAGGTCTGCCCGGTATGGCCGGGTCAGCCGCTCACCGCGCATTGGGGGGTCAAAAGCCCGAGCGACAACGGCAATGACGATGAGCTGATGCATGAATACGCCGAGATCGCACAAATTTTGCGCCGACGTATTGAATTGTTGGTGGCGTTGCCAATTGAAAAGCTTGACCGCTTGGCCCTGCAACAGGAGCTAAATCAGATAGGAAAGCGGCAATAAATGTTTCGTTTTCTTGCACCAAATGACAAAATGGAATAACGTTCTCACTCATGAAAAACAATACTGCGGTTACAGCATTTACGGCATTAGGCCAGGAATCCAGGCTTAATGTTTTTCGCTTGATTGTGCAGCGTGCAAACGTTGGCGTTACACCCTCGGAAATTATCGAACTACTTGGAATCCCGGGTGCGACCTTGTCGTTTCACCTCAAGGAGCTAACCAATGCCGGACTTATTTCTTATGAGCGTCAAAGTCGCAGTTTGATTTATAAACCAGAGCCTAAGTTCATTAATGAATTAGTTGAATTCTTATCCGAGAACTGCTGTAACGGACAACCTTGTGGCATGCCATTGAAAGGGAGCGTTTCATTAGCCGGAAAGCGCAAAGGGCTCAAGGCTCAAAAGGCCTAGCAAGATTGAGTTTTTGCTGTCGGTTACTCAGTTATGAAGCCTGCCTACGTTGCTGAGTTTTTAGGAACGGCTGCCCTCCTGATGGTGGTTACCGGGTCAGGAATCATGGGAGAGGCGCTTGCAAACGAAAATCTGGCGATTGCTTTGCTGGGAAATAGCATTGCTACTGGCGCTGGTCTCTATGCTCTCATTGCGGTCTTAGCACCGATTTCCGGGGCGCATTTTAACCCTGTCGTAACGCTCTTATCTGTTGTAACGCGATCCCTTAGGTTAGGTGATGCCGTTGCGTACGTTTTGTTGCAAACCTGCGGAGCACTTTTGGGCGTATTACTCTCCCACATTATCTTTGATCTCCCGGTGTTTCAGATTTCCGAGAAGAGTCGAGCCGGTTTCGGTATGTTCATGAGCGAAATAGTCGCCTCTTTACTTCTTTTGAGCGTGATTTTTCTAGGATCGAGGAATTTGAAGGCGTCCGTTCCTCTATTAGTGGCAATGGTCGTTACGGCAGGGTATTGGTTTACGTCTTCCACTTTCTTTGCAAATCCAGCGGTAACGCTCGCTCGCGCTTTCACGAATACCTTCGTGGGTATTGCGTTACGTGATGTTCCGTTGTTTGTTGCGGCGCAACTTTTGGCCCTGTTGATAATCGCCGCGCTTATCGGAAATCAATCTCCACGTTCATAGCGCTGGGCGCGTCTAACCGCGCCTGCTGTTAAATCAGAACTACATTGCTCGCTGAGTATCTTGTTGTTCGTATATCCGGTTTGTGCGGCGCACCTCTAAAAACTCACTTTTGCCCGAGTAGGTTAGTGGGATATTTTCTTGATTTTAAAGCTATCAAATCATACGATGAGGCGGTCTAAAAAACAAAGGAGACACCGCAATGAGCGACCACCATCCAGCAGAAAATAGTCGTCGACATTTCCTAAAAATTACGAGTATCGGTGGCGCAGCAGCGATGGGTGCCGCAGTAGGTGTTCCTGCCGATGCAGAGGCTGCAGGCAAAGCGCGACCAGTAGGTGCAACAACGCTGCCTTATCCGACAAAGGTCGTTGGTGATGCAGCAAAGATGCAGGCGAATACGCCAGTGAAATTTGAATATCCGGATGCCTCATCCCCCTGTGTTGCGATCAAGATGGGGAAGAAGGTCGTTGGTGGTGTTGGGCCTGATGGCGATATCGTTGGCTACAGCGTGTTGTGCACCCATATGGGTTGTCCTGTGAATTACGATGCGGCGGCCCAGACCTTTAGATGTCCATGCCATTTTTCAATGTTTGATGCAGAGATGGATGGCCAAATGATTTGCGGCCAGGCGACTGAAAACCTTCCCCGAATTGAGCTCACCTATAACTCTAAAACGGGCGCAATCACCGCTGTCGGTGTCAACGGTCTGATTTATGGCCGTGCATCGAACGTTCTTTGAGATAAGGGGAGAAAACAAATGGCTACGAACTACAAAGATCGGATTGCGCTACCTCCGGTAGATGCACAAAAAACAAACATGACATGTCACTTCTGCATCGTCGGTTGTGGGTATCACGTCTACAAGTGGGATGCGTCCAAGGAGGGTGGCAGAGCCCCGAACGAAAACGCACTTAATCTAGATTTTCGCAAGCAGCTGCCTGCTTATGCTGTAACACTTACCCCCGCCATGACCAACGAAATCATGGATAAAAATGGTAAGCACTACAAGATCATGATCGTCCCTGATAAGCAGTGCGTCGTGAATAGCGGACTATCGTCTACCCGCGGCGGCAAGATGGCGAGCTACATGTACGACCACCAAGGCATTGGTCGGGAGCGCTTAAAGAGCCCTCGAATTTTTAGGGGGGATCAGTGGCTCGAAACTGGCTGGGATAGCGCGATGGCCCTTTATGCCGGTTTGACGAAGAAGATTCTGGATAACGACGGACCGAGCGGCCTATTTTTTGACTGCTTCGATCATGGCGGCGCCGGTGGTGGCTTTGAAAACACCTGGGGCACTGGCAAGTTGATGTTCAGCGCCCTGAAGACCCCTATGGTCCGAATTCATAACCGTCCGGCCTACAACTCAGAGTGTCATGCAACCCGTGACATGGGCGTAGGCGAGCTCAACAATAGCTACGAAGATGCGCAGCTGGCCGACGTTATCTTCTGCACGGGCGCTAACCCTTACGAAACCCAGTCCAATTACTTCTTGAATCATTGGGTCCCTAACATGAATGGCGGCTCCATTGACAAGAAGAAAAAGCGGTTTCCCGGCGAGACCGTTGGAAAAGCCAAGGTGATAATCGTTGATCCCCGTCGCACATCGACGGTTGGTATCTGCGAAGAGGTTGCAGGTAAAGACAACGTGATCCACCTTGATATCGAACCGGGCTCCGATACGGCTTTGTTTAATACTTTATTCACGTATGTGGTCGAGCAGGGGTGGCACGACAAAGACTTCATTGCCAAGCATACCAAGGGTTTTGACGATGCGGTGCGTTCCAATCGGATGAGCATGGAGGATGGTTCAAAGGCAACGGGAATTCCCGTGGCGACGCTAAAGAGGGTTGCCGAATGGGCATACAAGCCGAAGGCTTCAGGTCATCGTCCGCGGACATTTCATCCGTATGAAAAGGGAATCATCTGGGGTAACGACAACTACGTGATCCAGAGCTCGCTTGTGAGCTTGGTGCTAGCGACACGAAATGTTGGTCGCCGTGGCACTGGGGTGTGCCGTTTAGGTGGACACCAGGAGGGCTACACGCGCCCGCCATATCCAGGCGACAAGAAGATTTACATTGACCAAGAGGTGATCGCCGGCAAAGGCTTGATGTATACGCTTTGGGCCACCAATCCATTTCAAACGACGCTCAATGCCGAGCAGCATCGACTGGTGCTCAGTCGGCGGGCCAAGATTGTGAATGAGGCTGTGGCTAAAGCCAAGGGTGCTTCAGTCGAGCAACTGGTGGATGTGATTTATGACGCCTGCAAAAACAAAGGTGGTATGTTCATTGCGGCCATCAATCTTTATCCAACCACGCTTGCCGAGGAGGCCCACTTGCTCCTGCCGGCGGCTCATCCCGGGGAAATGAATTTGACGTCCATGAATGGTGAGCGTCGTTTACGCCTTTCCGAGAAGTTCATGGAACCTCCGGGGACTGCAAAAGCGGATTGTCTGATCGCCGCTGATATCGCCAATGCGCTGAAGGCCATGTATTTTAAAGAGGGCAAGGCGGATAAAGCCAAGGCGTTTGACGGGTTTGACTGGAAAACCGAGGAGGATGCCTTTAACGATGGTTTCCGTCGTGCGGGACGCCCGGGCGTTGGTCCCATCGACAGCCAAGGCGGCGATACCGGTTACTTAGCAACCTATGCGCTATTACGTAAGGCGGGCAATAACGGTGTGCAATTACCAATCAAGCGCGTTGAGGGTGACAAGCTAATCGGCACAGAGATGCACTACGAAGATGGCAAGTTTGACACCAAGGATGGTCGAGCCGAATTCAAGCCTGCCCCGTGGAACGGTTTACCGAAGATGGTGGCAGATCAGAAGGCAAAACATAAGTTTTGGATCAATGGCGGTCGTGCCAATGAGGTATGGCAGACGGCTTACCATGATCAATACAACAGTTTTGTCCGTGACCGAGTGCCGATGGCCTTCTTGGAAATGAACCCAGAGGATGCGAAGGCGATGGGCGTATCAGGCGGTGACGTGGTCGAGGTATTCAATGACTTTGGAAGTACTTATGCCATGGCGTACCCCTTGAAGTCGATCAAGCGTAACCAAACCTTTATGTTATTTGGCTACATCAAAGGCGTGCATGGCGACGTTGTCACAAGCTGGGTTGACCGAAATGTCGTCCCTTACTACAAGGGTACATGGGGCAGTATCCGGCGAGTAGGAACAGTTGAGGAGTACAAGCAGACGATATCTTTCAAAGATCGTCGATACGCCTAAGTCTTAGTGGTACTAACCGAGTCAGCAAGTGTCCCGCTGACTCGGTTTTTTATTTTTAAAAGATGGATTCGTGCGGACGCTACAAGTAGCATTTTGTAATCAACAGAACTACCGCACTTGATTGGTACATGTTTCTCACCATAGTCCTTAAAAATTTAAATTTGATGGAAATGTGCAAGCGATTTGTGTACGTATTGAGAGGTAGTGGGCGGCGGATTTCGCTAGGCAAGTGGCGCGGAGGGTGTTAAAGGTCAGCCCACTTTTTGGCCAACTTACATTAGCTGGGATTAGCTATGTATCTGATAAGTCAACACAAATCACTGTGCGTCAGTGGCCCTAACCGGTTCGAGTCCCATCGGCTACCCCAACACCACGTGGGTACGTACTGGATGGATCGTTTACAAAATGGGCCTGTACCGAAGAGATGGTTTACGGGGCCCCTTCAAAAGCGAGGATCATCATGAACAAGATCACCCTTGGCGCCCTGAGCGTGACGCTCATTCTGACCACCGGTGGGGTGGTGGCCCAGTCCACGATGGATCATTCCCACTCCCATGCGCTGGGTGGGCATGCCATGCCGGCGCCGGTCGCATCGCAGGCCCGCGTGCCGGTATACTTCCCGGCAAAACTGAAGGAACACACTCTGTCCAATATGCGCGATCACCTGCTGGCCATCTCCGAGATACAGCAT